>Ga0081455_10000031_pt1 | contig 146486 bp, 146 predicted proteins | sample TabmetS3T2R1_FD_70207 | JGI IMG/M metagenome (GOLD analysis project Ga0081455, IMG submission 70207) | Tabebuia heterophylla rhizosphere microbial communities from the University of Puerto Rico - S3T2R1 | ecosystem: Host-associated > Plants > Roots > Rhizosphere ...
TCGAGATCGTTTACCGGCTCGCCGGTCATGACTTTGCCTACTACCTGCTGGCGCAAGCCGCTGTGGTGACGGCGCTGTGGCTGGTTTATTTGACGGCTCGGCCGATTGCCGGCCCGGTCGGCGCGCTGATCGCCGTGCTCATCGTGGACGGCCTGCACTACTTCAATTACACCGCCGCAAAATTCAATCACGACGTTATCCAGCTGCCATTCTGGGCGCTGGCCGGTTTTGCCTTCCACCGCGCGCTGCGTGGCGGCTGGTTCGGACATTGGTTTTTGCTCGGCTTGGCGGTTGGGACGGCCCTGTGGGCAAAGTACTTCATCGTGGTGCTCGCGGTTCCGCTCGCCGTCTTCATCGTGTTCGATGAAGACGCACGCAAGTCGCTCGCGACGCCCGGCCCTTATATTGCCGTTGCGGCGGCCCTCGTAACCATGGCACCGCATCTCGTCTGGCTGGTGCAGAACGACTTTCTGCCTTTTGCCTACGCCGAGCACCGCTCACTGCCGTCGCGCGGGCTGATCGATCATGTCTGGCATCCGCTTCAGTTTGCGCTCGGCCAGGCATTCTTCCTGGTGCCCTCGGCACTCATTGCCATGCCGCTGTTTTTCCCGCGGCGGCGCGCGGAAAACCGTGGCGGAAACGATTTCGACCGCCGCATCGTCACCTGGCTCGCGTTCGGCCCGATAGCGACCGTGATGGCGATGTCGGCGCTCAGCGGGCGCGGAACCGTGGCGATGTGGGGTTACCCGCTCTTCCTCTTTCTTGGCCTGTGGCTCGTGCTGAACGCGTCGCAAAAACTTGAAGCGTTCCGGGTCAGGCGCGTGATTGTCGTCTGGGCGGCTGTCTTCGCCGCCCTCGCCATTGCATTCATTGCCAATTACGCGGTGCTCCCGAATTACGACCATCGTTACCGGGCAGTGTTCTTCCCGGGTGCCGATCTCGCGCGTGAGCTGTCGCAGCGCTATCGCGCGGCCACCGGCCGTCCCATTATTTACGTCATTGGCAGCATGTGGGACGGCGGCAATGTCGCCCACTACGCGCCCGACCACCCGCGCGTGCTGATCGACGGCAGACCGGAGCGCGCGCCCTGGATCGATCTTACCGACCTCAGGTCGAAAGGCGCCGTTGTGGTGTGGACGGACGGCGATCTCACCGTCGTGCCGCCCGGATTGCGGAGTGTCGCTGCTGATGCAGCCGTGCAGCCACCGTTCGTGTTGCGCGACCGGCGCGGGGATTCCAGCATCAATGTCGGCTGGGCCATTCTTTATCCCAGGCCGTCGTTTGCGGAGAAGGGGTTCAGGCCACGGCCTTGATGATACGGCCGAGCTTGTCGAATATTTCCCCGATCTGACTTTCGCTCACGATCAATGGGGGGCTCAGCGCGAGAGTGTCGCCGATGGCGCGGAACGTGACGTCGTGCTCGAAAAAGCCGAGGTCGAGCGCGTCCATGCCGCGCTTGCCGACCGCGTCAGGCCTGCTCGCGAGATCGATACCGACAGTGAGGCCAACCGGGCGAATATCGAGCACGTTCGGCAGACCTTTGAGCCCCATCGCCGCCTGCCCCCACGACTTTTCAAGCTTACGGGCACGCTCGAACAGACCCTCGTCGCGATAGATATCAAGCGTCGCAAGCCCGGCGGCGCAGGCGAGCGGGTGCGCCGAATAGGTATAGCCGTGGAACAATTCGATGACGTGCTCCGGCCCTTTCATAAACGCGTCGTAGATTCCCTTGCGCACGATAACGCCGCCCATCGGCACGGCGCCCGATGTAATGCCTTTGGCAAACGTGATCATGTCGGGAACGACACCGTAGCGCTCAGCCGCAAAGGCATGACCGAGACGGCCATAACCTGTGATCACCTCATCGAAGATCAGAAGAATGCCGTGCTTGTCGCAGATCGCGCGCAGCCGCTCGAGATAACCCTTCGGTGGCGGCAGCACGCCGGTCGACGCCGCGACCGGCTCAACGATCACGGCAGCGATCGTCGACGCATCATGCAGCGCGACGAGGCGATCGAGTGCGTCAGCAAAGTGCGCGCCCCATTCGGGCTCGCCCACGGTGAAGGCCTGCTTCTCGCGATCATAGGTCGTCGGCAGATGGTCGACGCCGGCCATCAGCGCACCGAATTGCTTGCGGTTGTTGACGATGCCCCCGACCGCAATGCCGCCGAACCCGACGCCGTGATAGCCGCGCTCGCGTCCGATCAGGCGCACGCGCGAGGCGTTGCCGCGCACATTATGATAGGCGAGCGCGATCTTGAGCGCGGTATCGACAGCCTCTGAGCCGGAATTGCAGAAGAAGACGTGGTCGAGATCGCCGGGTGCGAGCGCCCCAATCCGGCTGGCGAGCTCGAATGCTTTCGGGTGGCTGAACTGGAAAGCCGGCGCATAGTCGAGCGCTGCGGCTTCCTGCTGGATCGCCGCCACGATCGGTTCGCGGTTGTGGCCGGCATTGGTGCACCAAAGGCCTGCACTGCCATCGATCAGCTTGCGCCCGTCGCTGGCGATATAATGCATGTCCTTGGCGCCGACGATCAGGCGCGGGCGCTTCTTGAAGGCCCGATTGGACGTGAACGGCATCCAATAGGGTTCGAGGTCATTGGGGACGGTGGCGGAGACAGGAGTTCGTTGTGCTTGCAGCATAGCGGCGACCATCTAAAGCTCGTCACGCCCGGGTACGGGCATCCACGTTTCATTCGCCTATAGCACATATACCCGACTTTCGGTGACAAGCCCGGCCATGACGGATATGTAGAAGCCGATGGCCGACAAGCCCAACAAGCCGACAAAGCTCAAAGCCCGCCTGCCGCGCGGCCTCGCCGATCGCGGACCGGCCGAAATCGCCGCCACCCGTCACATGGTGGAAGCGATCCGCGTGGTTTTCGAGCGCTATGGCTTCGAGCCGGTTGAGACGCCGGCCATCGAGTATACCGATGCGCTCGGCAAGTTCCTGCCTGACCAGGACCGGCCGAATGAAGGTGTGTTCTCGTTCCAGGACGACGACGAGCAATGGCTCTCGCTGCGGTATGACCTGACCGCACCGCTCGCGCGCTACGTCGCCGAGAATTTCCAGAATCTTCCCTTGCCCTACCGCTCGTATCGCTTCGGCTGGGTGTTCCGCAATGAAAAGCCGGGCCCGGGGCGTTTTCGCCAGTTCATGCAATTTGATGCCGACACCGTCGGCGCGCCGTCGATGGCCGCCGATGCCGAGATGTGCATGCTCGCCGCCGACACCATGGAAGCGCTCGGCATTCCGCGTGGCAGCTACGCGGTGAAAGTGAATAACCGAAAGGTTTTGGATGGCGCCATGGACGCGCTCCAGATTCCTGCGGAAAAGCGCCTCACCACGATGCGCGCCGTCGACAAGCTCGACCGGCTCGGAATCGACGGCGTCAGGATGTTGTTGGGCAAGGGCCGCAAGGACGAAAGCGGCGACTTCACCAAAGGCGCAGAGCTGACTGATGCACAGATCGCAGGCATCGTCGCCGCGATCAGTGGCGCACCAAAAGCGACGGGAGGCGCAACCGCCGCGGATCAGGAGCTCTCGGAGATTGCGTCGCTGGTCAATGCGGCCGGATACGGCGATCGCATTCGCATCGACAAGACCGTCGTCCGCGGCCTCGAGTACTACACCGGCCCGGTGTACGAGGTTGAGCTGACCTTCGAGATCAAGGACGAGAAAGGCCGCCCCGTGCGCTTCGGCTCGGTCGGCGGCGGCGGACGCTATGACGGTCTGGTGTCACGTTTTCGCGGCGAGCCGGTGCCCGCAACCGGCTTCTCGATCGGTGTGTCGCGCCTGCAGGCTGCTCTCGCCGCTCTCGGCAAGCTCGGAGAAAAGGCCGTAGTCGGTCCCGTTGTGGTCACGGTGTTCGACCGCGACCGCATTGCAGATTTTCAGCGCATGGTGGCCGCCCTGCGCGCGGCGAACATCCGTGCCGAGCTCTATCTCGGCAATCCGAAAAACAATATCGGGACGCAACTCAAATACGCCGACAAGCGGAACTCGCCTTGCGCCGTCATTCAGGGCGGCGACGAGAAGGCGCGCGGCGAAGTCCAGATCAAGGACCTGATCCTGGGCGCAACACTGGCCGCGACCAAGGACCGCGACGAATACCTGAAGAAGCAGGCCGAAGCGCAATTCGCCGTCAAGGAAACGGCACTGGTCGAAGCCGTGCGCAACCTGCTCGCAAAACATAAATTGGGATGAATGACTGGCGGCCTGGCGGTCCGCCTGCTCGTCCAATCTGCATTAACAGCCAATGAATCGCGGCTGGCGGCCCGCGAACAGGCCTTTTCGGCCCCCGATGGGCGGCAAAATTCATTAACGACGACAAACATTTGACCTGCCCGACCATTAAGGCCAGCAGCCAAACATCGTCGAATCCTTAAGAGCGCCGTGCTACAGGGCGGCCCCTAAACCCCGGATTTGCAGCTGGTTTTGGAACTCGAATGAAGGCGAGCGTTACCACGCAAACGCACTCACCGGACGCGCGGGCAGAGGCGCTGGTCGCCTCTTACGAGCGCGCGGGATACGTGCGCGTCGCGCCTGCCATGCTGCAGCCGGCGGAACCGTTTCTTGACTTGTCCGGAGAAGACATCCGGCGGCGCATGTACCTGACCACCGCGCCGGACGGTCGCGAGCTGTGCCTGCGACCCGATCTCACCATTCCGGTGTCGCGCGACTATCTCGCCTCGCCCTCCGCCGGAAAGCCTGCCGGCTTTTGCTATCTCGGTCCCGTCTTCCGCCACCGCAACGATGCTCCGGCCGAATTCCTGCAGGCAGGCATTGAATCGTTCGGCCGCTCCGACAAGGCCGCGGCCGATGCCGAAATGCTTTCTCTCGGGCTCGAGGCAACGGCACGATACGGGCTTGTCTCACCGGACATCACGATTGGCGACGTCGCGCTTTTCTCCGGCCTGGTTGCAGGCCTCGACCTGCCGCCGGCGTGGAAGCGGCGACTGATCAAGGACTTCAATCGCAAGACAAACCTGGCGCAGGACCTCGACCGTCTCGTGCTCGGCGGCAACAATGCGCGCCCCGAATATCAGGGCGTACTCGCGGCGCTTGCCGGCTCCGATCCAAAAGGCGCGCACGCACTGGTAACCGATCTCCTGTCGATCGCCGGCATAAACGCCGTCGGCGGCCGCTCGGTCGGCGAAATCGCGGATCGATTCCTCGAGCAATCCGCACTCGGCGCGAGCGCCAGGCTGCCGCGCGACGTCCGCGCATTGATCGAGCGCTTCCTGGCAGTTCAGGGCAATCCCGACGAGGCGTCGGCAGCTTTGCGCGCGCTGGCGGACGACGCCAAGATGACATCTACCCTTGCGCCGGCGCTTGACCAGTTCGAAAGCCGCACCGGCTTCCTTGAGGCGCGAGGCGTTGACGTCAAACGGCTGCAGTTCTCGACCGCCTTCGGCCGCGGCTTCGACTACTACACGGGGCTGGTCTTTGAGCTGACCGACCCAAAGCGTACCGGCGATCCGCTCGTTGCCGGCGGCCGCTACGACGGCCTGCTGGCACGGCTCGGCGCCGCTGACGCCATTCCGGCGGTCGGATTTTCCGTCTGGATCGAACGGCTCGGTGTTTACGGAGGCGCGCGATGAACGGACCTCTCGTTCTCGCCGTTCCGGCAAAAGGACGCCTGCAGGAGAACGCCGAAGCGTTCTTCGCGCGCGCCGGGCTTACCTTGGTCAAGCCGCGCGGGGCGCGTGACTATCGCGGAACGATCAGTGGCCTCGACGGCGTCGAAGTCGCCTACCTGTCCACATCGGAAATCACCAGCCAACTGGGGGCCGGGGCCGTGCACCTCGGCGTCACCGGCGAAGATCTCGTGCGCGAGATGATCCCCGACGCGGACAAAAAGGTCATCCTTATCGACGGCCTGGGGTTTGGCTTCGCAAACGTGGTGGTCGCCGTGCCGCAGGCCTGGATCGACGTGCGCGACATGGCCGATATCGACGATGTCGCAACGGCGTTTCGGCAACACCACGGCCGCAAAATGCGGGTCGCGACCAAATACATCAACCTGACGCGTGAGTTCTTCTCCGCGCACGGCATCATCGACTACCGGATCGTCGAAAGCGCGGGCGCGACCGAAGGCGCGCCGGCGGCCGGCACCGCCGAGATGATCGTCGACATCACCACGACCGGAACGACCCTTGCCGCCAACGGCCTGAAAGTCGTCGAGGACGGCATTATGTTGCGCTCGCAGGCGAACCTCGTGGCGGCGCGAGGCGCAGGCTGGGGAAAAACCGAACGCGATCTGGCGCGCGTCATTCTCGACCGGCTCGCCGCGCAGGCACGCGCACGCGCCTACCGCGAGGTGCGGGCACGCTTTGCCACAAACACAGACAAGCTGGTCGAGAACGCCAGAGACAAGTTCGGCATAGAGACGCCGTTCGGCGGGCCAACCGTCACGGGCCTGCTGACGCTGCACTGCCCGCCCGATCAGGTCTACGCGCTCACGAATTTCCTGCGTGATAACGGCGCGGAAGCGGTCGCGGTCGCCGAGCTTGACTACGTGTTTTCGCGTGACAATCCGCTGTTCGCCAAGTTTGAGGCCGGCCTCTAGAGCTTCGCAAAATCGATCGGCTTATGCCGGTCGAGGGTGCGGCGCACCGGCGGCAGCGGATATTTCAGGCCGCTTGCGCAATTAAACAGCACCACCTGGTCCGTTCGCTTTACGCGGCCATCGGCAAGGCTCTGCTTGTATGCCGCATAGGTCGCAGCGCCCTCTGGGCACAGCAGCAACCCCTCCTCGCGCGCCATTTCGTCGAGCGCGGCGCTGATCGCCGCGTCCGGCACCGCGATCGCGAACCCCCCACTCTCGCGCACCGCGCGCAGGATGAGAAAATCACCGACCGCCTGCGGCACGCGGATGCCGGAGGCGATCGTGTGCGCGTTTTCCCAACGCGGCGCATGCTCCTCGCCGGCCTCAAACGCCTTCACCATCGGTGCGCAGCCGGAAGCCTGCACCGCGATCATGCGCGGGCGCTTCTTGCCGATGAAGCCGATAGCCTCGAGCTCGGCGAAAGCCTTCCACATGCCGATCAGGCCGGTGCCGCCGCCGGTCGGATAGAAGATGACGTCCGGCACCTGCCAGCCCAGCTGTTCGGCAAGCTCGAGGCCCATCGTCTTCTTGCCCTCGATCCGGTAGGGCTCCTTCAAGGTCGATGTATCGAACCAGCCGACCTTTGCCTTGCCCTCCCCGACGATCTTGCCGCAATCGTCGATCAGGCCGTTGACCCGATAGACGGTTGCCCCCTGCAGCTCAATTTCACTCACGTTCACTTCGGGAGTGTCTTCCGGGCAGAAAATCGTCGTCTTGATACCGGCACGCGTCGCATAGGCGGCGAGCGCGGCGCCCGCGTTGCCGTTGGTCGGCATCGCCATGTGCTTGATACCGAGCGCTTTCGCCATGGACACTGCCATGACCAGGCCGCGGGCCTTGAATGAGCCGGTCGGCAGACGGCCTTCGTCCTTCACCAGGATCTCGCCGCCGCCCAGCCTCGCGGCAAGGCGCGTCATGCGCACAATCGGCGTCATAACTTCGCCGAGGCTGACAATGTCCTCCGGCTTGCGCACCGGCAGCAGCTCGCGATAGCGCCACAAATCAGGCGGGCGTGACGCGAGTTTGTCCTTGCTCAAGGCGTTGCGTACGCCTGCAAGGTCGTAGCGCACCAGCAGCGGCTTGCCAGCGCGCGACAGGTTGTGGACCTGATCGGCTTCGTGGCGCTCGCCTGTAAATGCACATTCAAGGTGGGTGACAAAGCTCGGAAGCTTCGCCGTCAGATTATCGTCGTACCGCATGCAAACGTCTGCCGGTTGTCAGTCGGCATTCTGACCCGGCTGCGGGCGAAACACCAGAAAATGCGAGAGCGAAAAATTGACAACGAAGCTGACAGCGATCGCGGCCACCTTGGCGGCCCACGCCGGGACAGCAAGCAGTTCGACCAGGCCCCATACGGTCGCGGTGTTGGCGAAGAAGCCCATGATTTGCGAGAGCGCAAAACCGACATAACCCTTGAGATGAAGCCGGCGGCCGGACTCGGCCGCAAACGTGATGGTCGAGTTCATGACATAGGAGCCGCTCACCGCGATCACCCAGGCGATCGTATTGGCGGCGACAATCGGCAGGCCCAGATAGTAATAGGAAAAGGAAAATACGCCGAAATCGATGACGGAATTGACCACACCCACGACTGCGAAACTCGCCGCCTTGAGCGCGATGGCGCGCTCGTGCCAGGCCACTGCGAGACGATCGAAGAGATTTTGGAGGGGCGCCGGAATCATTGCCGCGCCCGCTTAGCACGACAAAACATGGCCCGGTAGGGCGGGCGCGACAGCACCCGCCCGGTGCGGTATAGATCGCAAACAAAAACGGGGACAGCAGGTTACGTAGAAAATGGCGACGAGACCCAAAGCTGGCACACGAACGCGGGGATCCTCGCCCGCGACGCTACTGTCGATCGTGGTGCCGCTGTTCAACGAGGCGCGAGGCCTTCCGGGCCTGCACGAGCGCATCGCCGTGGCCGCGCGTTATCTGCAGACCAAGCACGGTTTGAGCCTGGACCTTATTTATGTCGACGACGGCAGTTCCGACGGCACCAGCGATATCGCCAGATCGTTGCCGGCGATGTCCGTCGACGTTCAAATTGTCACGTTGTCGCGAAATTTCGGCAAGGAGGCAGCGCTGCTCGCGGGCCTCGATCATGCGCGTCCGGGCGCCATTTTGTTCATGGACGGCGACGGCCAGCACCCGCCGAGCATGATCGAGACGCTGGTCTCGCGCTGGCTCGACGACGGATACGACGTCGTCTACACCGCGAAGGCGCACCGCGAGACCGAGCCCTGGGCGCGGCGGACGGGCGTTCACACGTTCTATACGCTGCTCAATTGGGGCGCGCGTCACAAGATCCCGGAGGATGCCGGTGACTTCCGCCTGTTGTCGCCGCGCGCAGCGCAAGCGCTTCGGCAAATGCCCGAGCGGAACCGCTTTTTCAAAGGCCTGTCGAGCTGGATCGGATTCCGCCAGGTCCGGGTGGACTATGAGCCGGCGGTGCGGGCACACGGCTCAACGACGTGGAATGTGTGGACGCTGATCGGCCTGTCGATCGAGGGCCTGACATCGTTTTCAGTGGCGCCGCTGCGCGTTGCGAGCATGCTTGGCCTGTTGCTTGCGGTTACCGCGCTGTTTTTCGGTGGCTGGATCGTTCTTGAAACCTTCCTCTACGGCAAGGACGTCCCCGGCTATCCCTCGCTGGTGGTCAGCGTGATGGTGATCGGCGGCGTGCAGCTGATCCTGATCGGTGTGCTGGGCGAGTACATCGGCAAGCTGCTGTCCGAGATCAAGGGCCGCCCGGTCTATTTCGTTGCCGAGCACACTGTGAAGCGGGCGAGTGAACCGGCCAAAGCGCGGCCGGTCGCGTCCCGCGCAGCCGAATAACAGCTGCATGACTTCCAACCCGCGGCGCATCTGGCTGTGCGCAGACGACTATGGCGCCGCGCCGGGAGTGAGCGCGGCGATCCGCGAGCTGATTTCCCGCCGACGAATTAATGCGACATCCGTCATGGTGGCGGCGCCGCACTTCGACAGTGAGGAAGCCACGGCGCTCGCCAAACTCAATTCGGGTGAAAAGCGCGCGGCGCTGGGATTGCACTTTACCCTGACCGCACCGCTGCGGCCGCTGAGCGCAAATTTTGCCCCGGTGCGGCAGGACCGTTTCTTGCCGCTCAACACAATGCTGCGGCTCGCGACCGCGCGCCGATTGCAGCCGAAACCGCTGACGGACGAAATTGCGGCGCAGCTCAAAAAATTCATCGATGTCTTCGGACGGCCGCCCGATTTTCTCGACGGCCATCAGCACATTCATCTGTTTCCGCAGGTGCGCGACGCCTTTCTGAAGGTCGTCGCCGAGCGCGTGCCCGAGGCCTGGGTCCGGCAGTGCGGACGGCCGCGAGGCGGACGACGGCTGCGCGATCACAAGGCGCTGGTGCTTGATATTCTCAGCCTTGGCTTTCGGCGCAGGGCAAAAAAGCTGGGTATCGCGGTCAATCCGGCCTTCGCGGGCTCCTACGCCTTCAAAGCCAGGGCGAATTACACCAAGCTGTTCCCGCAGTTTCTGTCGGGAATGCCGGACGGCGGCCTGATCATGTGTCACCCCGGCGTTGTCGATGCCGCGCTAAAAGGCCTGGATTCGCTGACAACGCTGCGCGAGCAAGAATTCGCCTACTTTGGTTCCGATGCTTTTTTGCAGGTCCTTGCCGAGCATAATGTCGCGCTTGCGCGCCCCCACTAGCGAAACCGGTGGCAGCGCCTACCTAACGCCGCGCAAGGTCTAGGGAGGGCACAATGACCCCACAAGAACGCCAGCTGGTTGAGGACCTTTTTGACCGGCTTACGCAACTCGAAAAGGCTCCGCGCGATGCCGAAGCCGAGCGCGTGATCGCGGAAGGGCTTCGCCGGGCGCCCAACGCCATCTATCCGCTGGTGCAAACCGTGCTGGTGCAGGACGAGGCGCTCAAGCGCGCCGATGCCCGCATCCGCGAGTTGACTGGAGAAGACGCCGAGCCGGCAACAAGCGGCGGATTTCTCGACAGCATGCGGCAAGCCCTGACGGGGCGCTCGACATCCGTTCCAAGCGTCCAGCCGAACACGCCCGACCCGCGATGGAATAGCGGCGGTGCGGTTCCGAATGCCAGCGCGGCACCGCCGCAGAGTGGCGGCCATGGCGGCGGTTCCTTTCTCGGCACCGCTGCGGCATCCGCGGCCGGTGTTGTCGGAGGTGCCTTGCTGCTCAACTCGATCAGCTCGATGTTCGGACATCATGGCGGAAGCGCATTCGCGGCCGTGCCGCAGCAAGACCGCTCGCCTTGGGACAGCAACGCCTCCGGCAGCGATCTCGCGCGCGACGCAGGGGTCAACGATGTCGGCGGCAGCGGACGCGGCGGCTCACAGCCTGCAGCACTTTTCGACAACAACGATGATGCCGAGATCGTGAGCGACCTTGACGTTGACGCCGGTGGCGATCCAGGGGGCGATTTCGGCGGCGACTTCGGTGGTGGCGGCGACAGCGGCTGAGGCTGCTACAGCACCACGACCCTGGTGCCGACCTTCACGCGCTCGTAGAGGTCAACGACATCCGCATTGCGCATGCGGATGCAGCCTGACGATACGTTCGTGCCGATGGTCCAGGGCTCGTTCGAGCCATGGATGCGATAGAGCGTCGAACCGAGATAGAGAGCACGTGCGCCTAAGGGATTGTTCGGGCCACCTGGCACGAAATGCGGCAGGTAGGGCTGACGCCTGAGCATTTCGTCGGGCGGCATCCAGTCAGGCCATTCCTTTTTTGCCGAAATCGCGTGCGTCCCTGACCAGGTGAAACCGGGGCGGCCGACGCCGATCCCGTAGCGGATTGCCCTGCCCTCGCCCTGGACAAGATAGAGAAAATGGTTCGGGGTATCGATGACGATGGTGCCGGGCGCTTCCTTGCCGTTGTACCACACCTCTTGCCGCATGAAGCGCGGGTCCATGCGGCCGTCGTACCGCTGCTGATCCATGCGTGGATCAACGCCCGCGTTTCCATAACCTCTGTAGTCATCTCGGTAATCGTTGCGCTCCGGCGGTTGCCCGAACCACTGCTGCGGGCCTCGGCGCGATGGCGGCGCACCATTGCCAAATATGGATTCGAAAAATCCAGCGGCGGGATTGGAAGGCTGTTGCGACTGCTGCGCAACCACCATCGGCTGATCGTCAGGATCGAGGGGAGCGGGCGACATCGGCTCGGCCGACGCAACATTCGATAGCAAGACTGCCGCCAACCCTACGAAACCCGAACGCCACATCGGACCACCCCGAACTTTCATTGTTAGGGCAGTAAAAGCGGCAAACGCCCACCGATTGGTAAATTGCCGTCAACCACAATTCCCTATGGTAAATGAGCGGTTTCCTCGCCGCCTGCCACACCGCAATCGCGCAACGCGGCATTAATGCGAGTTCTCTATGAACGCCGTCATCACCGAGCGGGAACCGCGGCGTGCAGCGCAAAGAATTTCGTGTGGAGCAAATGATCGGAACGCGGCGCGCACGCGACGTCGTGCAGCCACCTCCGACCGACCAATCGGCCGTCCGCGAAACGACCGCCACGGCTGAAGCCAAGGTCGCAGCGCCGGACGAGCTTTCGGCGCTCAGGGACATCCTCGCCCGTAACGCGCGCACGCTGATGGCCCTGATGAACGACGGCAAGGATCGCCGGATGGCGCGCGCGGCCGGCGAACTTGCGGCGGCGGTCGAGAGCATGGAGACCGCGACACAGAAGGTTCTGGCGTCGGTCGAATCGGTCGATGATTGCGCGCGAGTTCTCGTCTCTGCGCTGACCGATGACTACCACCACGGCCTTGCACAAGACATTCAGGAACATGTCGTGCGGGTTTATGAAGCCTGCAATTTCCAGGATCTGGCCGGCCAGCGCATTGGAAAAGTCATCGCGACGCTGGTGATGGTGGAAGAACAGCTGTCGGCCATGATCGAAAGAAACAACAGTGTCGCCGACGCGGCACGGCCGGACGCGGTTGCCGGCTCGCAGCCGAGCCGCGATCTGCTGAATGGTCCCCGGCTCGACGGGGCCGGCGGCCACGCCACCCAGCAGGACATCGATCTGTTATTTGCTTAAGACGGCCGACGAATCAGAATAAAGCAGATCAGCGCAATCCACGCGAAACCCGCCGCAAGACTCAGCGCTCCGAAATCCGATGTGCGTTCGATCATGTACGCCATGATGAACGGCGCCGCCGCCTGCATGAGCAAGAACGGGCCGGCCAGCCGTCCCATCAGCCGTCCATAACCGGACGCGCCGAACAGCGCCAAAGGCACTGCACCGCGGGTTATCGTGATCAGCCCGTTGGCGCCGCCGAACATCAACGCGAATGCCGCCGCCGTGGCTGTCGAGACGCCCAGCAACACCAGCATCAGGAAGGCACAGAGAAAGGTGGTGAGCGCAAAGCGCGCGATCCACAACGGATGCAAATTGCGGCCAAAGGTGAACTCGATCAGGCGCGCACCGACCTGGGCAGGGCCAAACAACGCGCCGATCCACACGACCGTGGCCGAGCCGATACCCTCGCGCGCAAAAATAGCCAGCAGGTGCGCCGCTAATCCGGACGGGACAAACGCGTAAGATGCAAATGCCGAAGCCACAAGAATGAATGGCAATCCGTATGGTGGCAGCACTTTGACGGGCGCACTTTGCGTATCAGGCGCCGCGATATCGGATTGGTAGCGCGTTCGGGGCAGTGCCATGGCGTGCAGCGGCGCTGCGACAAACGCAAGGAGTGCCGCATAGATCAAATAAGTGCCACGCCAGTCTACGCGCTCGAGCAGGAAGTGTGTCATCGGCCAGCTGACAGTGGAAGCAAACCCACCGGCGAGCGTTAGCGCGGTAATCGGCCGCCGCGCACCGATGCCGAAGATGCGGCCAAGCGTTGAGAACGCCGCGTCGTACAGGTTTGCCGCCATGGCGACGCCAAGCACCATCCAGACCGCGTAATAGGCGACCGGGTGCGCGGCTGAAGTAATCAGGAACAAGCCAAGCGCGCCTGTCAGCGAGCCGAGTGCCATGACGACATGGCCGCCGAAGCGGTCGATCGATCTGCCGACATAGGGAGCGACCAGCCCGGCGACGAGCAAGCCGATTGAAAATCCGCCCATGGCGAAAGAGATCGACCAGCCGCGCTCAGCCGCGATCAGCGGAACGATCAGCACTGGCGTGTAGAAGATCGTACCCCACGTCAGGATCTGCGTGATGCCGAGCACCGGCACGGCACGCCAGGGTCCGTCGATAAATTCACGCGGAGAGGTCATGAGGGGCGCACCAAAGCAGCCATGCGCAACTTTGCCACGCCACTACGGTGAGCGGTAACAAATCAGGATTTTATCGCGCGGGTGGCGGCGGCGCTGGTGCAGCTTTTGGCCTGGCGGACGTTTTCGCCTTGGCCGCCGGCGCCCCTCCCGCGCCACAACGGACATAGACCATCGTGCCGTAGCGGCCCTGCACTTCAGAATCCATCCAGCGCAGAATCAGAACGCGCCCATTGAACAAGACCACTTCGCGGTCTTGCGCGCCGCCGGGAGGATCTTCGGCGGGTCCGATGAAAGTCCTGCCGCCCTCCGCGCCTTTCAGAGCCAGCTCGGTCGGCGTCGCCTGGTCGGCAAGGTGCATCATGACGCCGCCCGACGGGCCGAGCGTTATGACATAGGGTTGGCTGCAGCCCCGGGCGGCAGCCGCCTCGGTGCGCGCGCGGTCTTCGTCCTTGTGATAGGCGGCAAGTCCCCATCGGCCGACAATGTCCCTCGGCGGGAAGGCCGGCGGCAGCGCCGGGCCGATGGCCGGAGCGGCAGGTATCTCGGGTGACGGCCCGGTCGCGCAGCCGGAAAGTCCGAGAGCTAGTAAAACAAGTGCTGCGGCACTCGAGAACGTCAGGCAGGCGGGCTGGTGCATTCCGGTTCCCCGAGACAGGTCGCAACTTTGGAGGTCCTGAGCGGTCAGCGCAAGCAACATTCGCAACTCACGATTTGCGTCTGCGCCGGCTCTCTCAGCTTGACACCCCGGCACGAAGGCAATATTTCCCATGCGGTGTTTGGCACTCTTGGATTGTGAGTGCTAAGCTACTGACCTACCGACACTTTCAGTTCATGAGACGCGCATTAGCGCCAAGAGGAAGCCCATGGCCAAAACCAAGTTTCGTCCCCTTCACGACCGCGTCGTCGTGCGCCGGATTGACGCCGAAGAGAAAACCAAAGGCGGGATCATCATTCCGGACACCGCCAAGGAGAAGCCGCAGGAAGGCGAAATCATCGCTGTCGGCCCCGGCGGCCGCGACGAGAACGGCAAGCTCATTCCGATCGACCTGAAACCCGGCAACCGCGTGCTGTTCGGCAAGTGGTCTGGCACTGAGGTCAAGCTCGACGGCGAGGAACTCCTGATCATGAAGGAGTCCGACATCATGGGCGTGATCGCCTGACACCCTGCCCTTTGTTCAAGGAGTAATTTGAAATGGCTGCCAAGGACGTCAAATTTTCCGGCGATGCCCGCGAACGGATGCTGCGCGGTGTCGATATTCTCGCCAACGCCGTCAAGGTCACGCTTGGGCCGAAAGGCCGCAATGTCGTTCTCGACAAATCGTTCGGCGCTCCCCGCATCACCAAGGATGGCGTAACCGTCGCCAAGGAAATCGAACTCGACGACAAGTTCGAGAACATGGGGGCACAGATGGTGCGCGAGGTTGCCCAGAAGACCAACGATCTCGCCGGCGACGGCACCACCACCGCGACTGTGCTGGCACAGGCGATCGTCAAGGAAGGTGCCAAGGCTGTTGCCGCCGGGATGAATCCGATGGACCTCAAGCGCGGCATCGACATCGCGGTGACCGCCGTGGTGAAGGACATCGAGAAGCGCGCGAAGAAAGTCGGTTCCACCGCGGAAGTCGCGCAGGTCGGCACGATCTCCTCGAACGGCGATGTGACAATCGGCAAGATGATCGCGCAGGCGATGCAGAAGGTCGGCAACGAGGGCGTCATCACGGTCGAGGAAGCCAAGGCGCTCGAAACCGAGGTCGATATTGTCGAAGGAATGCAATTCGATCGCGGCTACATCTCGCCCTACTTCATCACCAATGCCGAGAAGATGCTCGCCGAGCTCGAGGATGCCTACATTCTGCTCCACGAAAAGAAGCTCTCCGGCTTGCAATCAATGCTTCCTGTGCTGGAAGCCGTCGTGCAGTCGGGCAAGCCCCTCGTCATCATTGCCGAGGATGTGGAAGGCGAAGCGATCGCAACGCTGGTGGTTAACAAGCTGCGCGGCGGCCTGAAGGTCGCGGCGGTGAAGGCTCCGGGCTTCGGCGATCGCCGCAAGGCGATGCTCGAGGACATCGCGGTCCTCACTGGCGGCCAGCTGATCTCGGAAGATCTCGGCATCAAGCTCGAGAACGTCACCACGGCCATGCTCGGCCGCGCCAAGAAGGTGATCATCGAGAAGGAAAAGACCACCATCGTGCACGGCGCCGGCAAGAAGCCTGACATTGAAGCCCGCGTCGGCCAGATCAAGGCGCAGATCGAGGAGACCACCTCCGACTATGATCGCGAAAAGCTGCAGGAGCGGCTGGCGAAGCTCGCCGGCGGCGTCGCGGTGATCAAGGTCGGCGGTGCGACCGAGGTCGAAGTGAAGGAAAAGAAGGACCGCGTCGAAGACGCGCTCAATGCGACTCGTGCCGCAGTCGAGGAAGGCATCGTGCCGGGTGGCGGCGTCGCCCTGCTGCGCGCCAAGAAAGCGGTCGGCCGCATCCAGAACGAGAACCCCGATGTCCAGGCCGGCATCAATATCGTACTAAAGGCGCTGGAATCGCCGATCCGCCAGATCGCTGAAAACTCCGGCGTGGAAGGCTCGATCGTCGTGAGCAAGATCTCTGACAGCAAGTCGGAGACCTACGGCTTCGATGCGCAGAACGAGGACTATGTCGACATGATCGACAAGGGCATCGTCGACCCGGCCAAGGTGGTGCGCGCTGCACTGCAGGATGCGGCTTCGGTTGCCGGGCTCCTCGTGACCACAGAGGCGATGGTCGCCGAATTGCCGAAAGATCCGGCGCCGGCAATGCCGCCCGGCGGTGGCATGGGCGGCGGGATGGGCTTCTAGTCCAGCGCCAATCAGAAAATTCAAAGGGCGCAGCCGGGGCTGCGCCCTTTTCAATTGCGGCACTGGTATAGCAGTGCCTTACCACCCAATCGTTCGCGGAAGCCAGAGCGCGAGCTGCGGAAAAAGAAAACACAGCACAAGCGCAATTAGCTGCATGCACACGAACGGCACAATGCCGCGGTAGATATCGCCGGTCGAGATTTCGGGCGGCGCGACGCCACGCAGGAAGAACAGCGCCCATCCAAACGGCGGGGTGAGGAACGATGTCTGCAAATTCACGCAAATCAGCGTGGCAAGCCATACCATGTCCACTTTTGCGGCGATGAAAATCGGCAGAAACAGCGGCACTGCGATGTAGGAAATTTCAATCCACTCGATGAAGAATCCCAGCACGAAGATAATGAACATCAAAAACCAGATGTCGGCATTGATACCGCCGGGCAAAAATTCGAAGAAATCCTGCACCAGCCGTTCGCCCTGAAGCCCGCGGAAGGAAAGCGAGAAGGCCTGCGCGCACATCAGGATAAACATCATCATGGCGGTGATACGGGTGGTCGCATAGGTCGTCTCCCGCAACACCGACAATGACATCCGCCCCCCGATGGCGGTCACCACGATTGCGCCCAGCGCGCCCATGGACGCAGCCTCCGTTGGCGCCGCAACGCCGGCGATAATCGAGCCCAGCACCGCCCCGACCAGTGCGAGCGGCGGTACAACGACGCGCAAAAGTTTGCCCGCGAGTTCGCCACGGGACACAAGGTCGCGCTCCTCCTTAGATACCGCCGGCACCATTTTCGGACGAAAGATGCCCAGCCCAAGAATGTAAACAATGTAAATGCCCGCCAGCATCAGGCCTGGGATCATGGCGGCGGCGAACAAGGTACCGACCGATTCATTCAGAATGTCGGCCAACAATATCAGGATCAGGCTTGGCGGTATGATCTGCCCGAGCGTGCCGGAGGCGCAAATCGTTCCGCAAGCCAGTCCTTTGTCGTAGCCGCGGCGCAGCAGCGTCGGCAAAGTGAGCAGGCCGAGCGTCACGACCGTAGCGCCGACGATGCCAGTGGTGGCGCCCATGAACACGCCGACGACGATGATGCCGATGCCGAGCCCGCCACGCAGGTTTCCGGCCGCGTGCGCGATCACGTCCATCAGGTCTTCGGCGAGCTTGGATTTCTCCAGCATCACGCCCATGAAGACGAACAGCGGCATGGCGATCAGCGTGTAGTTCGTCACCACGCCGAAGATGCGGCTTGGGAGCAGATTGAACAGCAGCGGGCCGAAGCCGATGTAGCCAAACACCAGACCCGTCGTCGCCAGCGTCAGAGCAACCGGGATACCCGCCAGCAGCAGGACGAAGAACCCGACCAGCATCAGAATGGCGAGGATTTCGTTAAACGGCATTGCTGTGCCCTCGCCACGCCAGGAAATACTGGATCGCCTGCGCCAACGACTGCAGGAACAGCAATGCAAAGCCGATGGGGATCAACGCCTTTAACAGATAGCGGGCGGAGATGCCGCCGGGATTTGCCGTGCCTTCGCCGATGCTCCAGGACTGTATCACGTAGGCCCAGGACAGCTTGATGATGATCAGGGAGATCACCATGGAGAGCAGCGCGGTAATGAATTCAACCAGGTACTTGTTGCGCTGCGAATATGAGGCAAACAGAACGTCAACGCGCACATGCTCGCCGTGCCTGAGCGCGTAGGACATGCCGAACAGGCAGATCGGCGACATCAGGTGCCACTCAAGTTCCTGCGACCAGACCGATCCGGTATTGAAGCCGTAGCGCAGCAGCACATTGCCGCCCATGACGAGCGCCAATGCAAACGACGACCAGGCGGTGATGCGGCCGACCGCATCGATGAAGGTGTCGATGCCGCCGGCCAACTTTTCTGCGGGGGTCACGTCAGCTCTTGAGAATCTTGTCGTGGTAGACGGCTTCGCTGTAACCCGCCCACTGTTTATACTTGGCCATGTAGCTCATGTAGGATTCGTGAACCTTCTTGGTGACCGGATCCTTTGCGACGGCCTCGGCGAGAATCTTCTCGTTGGCGGTGCGCAAAGCGGCGACGATGGCGTCCGGCAATGGTTGCGCCGTGACGCCCTGGTTCTTGATCAGATCTTCCATCGCCTCGGCGTTGTTCTTCTGGCACCAGGCTTCGCCGGAAACGTTGCAGGCAGCGCAGGCGTTCTCGACAATGGCCTTGAGATCGGCCGGGAGGCTCGCCCATTTTGCTTTGTTGACGATGAGCTCGCTCGCAGTCGCGGTTTCGTGCCAGCCGGTCGTGTAATAGTACTTGGCGGCCCGGTGCAGCCCGAGCTGGCGGTCGAGATAGGGGCCGACGAATTCGGCGGCGTCGATGACCCCACGCTCCAGTGCCGGAAAGATTTCGCCCGGCGGCAGGAGGCGGGAATCCACGCCGAGTTCCTTGTAGACGCGCCCGGCGAGACCGGGGATGCGCATCTTGAGGCCATTGAGATCCGCAACCTTCTCGATCGGCTTCTTGAACCAGCCGGTCATCTGCACGCCGGTGTTACCGCACAGGAACGGCACGAGATTGAAGCGGTCATAAACCTCGCGCCAGAGATCAAGGCCTCCACCGTCGTAGATCCAGCCGTTGAAGCCCTGGAAGTTGAGGCCGAAAGGGACAGCGGTGAAGTATTGCGCGGCGAAGCTCTTGCCAGTCCAGAAATAGGAATTAGCGTAGTTCATCTCGACCGTGCCGGCCGACACCGCGTCGAAACCTTCGGCGGCCGGGATCAGCTCGCCGGCGCCGTAGAACTGAATCTTCAGGCGCCCGTTCGACATTTCCTCGATGCGCTTGACCAGATCCTTGGCGCTGCCCGGTCCGGTCGAATAGAACGCGGCGTTCGGGCCGTAAAAGCTGGTCATCTTCCAGTTGAACGTGGTCTGTGCTCGGACCACGGACGGCGCCGCTACTGTGCCGACGGCACCGGCTAGCGCCAATTTGCTGAAATCACGACGACGCATGACACCCTCCCCCTGTCTTCGAGTGTGAACGTTTATGCGCGACAGGCCATGCAAGTGCCGCGCCAGACAAGCGCGGGCTTGAAACGCATCCTAGGCCGGGGTCTGACGGGTGAGCAATCGGAAGTTCGGGGTGCGGCCTGGAATTCTAAGGCAGCCTGCCCAGCTGCGCCCACGGCCTAGTTGGTCGCCGCATGAAATTTCAAGGTCACCTGCCCAATTAGAAGGATCGTGTCGCCGTCCCGGCGCCACTCCGTCGCCTGAACGATCGATGCGAGGATCTCTTCATCGGCCTTGATGCGCTCGGGCGTGCATTGCCCGGCCCCTTGCATGGCCGGCAACTCTTCGGGCAAAGGGGCCGCCTCGATTTTCATCGACATATCGGCAATTTCGACGCGACCCGGAACCGTCCTGCACCACAAATCGATTCGTGCCTCGCCGTTCGCCTCGACCGTCAGGATCGGCATGCGTTTGCCCGGCCGCATCGGCGCCGCATCGAGCAGGAGCTCCTGGCCGAATGGAAAGGGGTCCGCCGCAACGGTGATGCCGCAAAGCGACAAAAAAAGCAAAACAACGGCCGCCCCACTCCTGAAAACGTCACGCGCCATTATTTTTCGGAAAGCTTTTTCACAAGAGCCCGCGCTGTCCGCAGCAGCCGGCCATCGTCGCCGGACGGCCCAATCAGTTGCACGCCCACCGGCATGCCGCCCGCGCCCGTCATCAGTGGAACTGTGATTGCGGGCAATCCGACATAAGTCCACAGAGTACAGAACGCAGGATTGCCGGTTGCCGTGCCTTTGGGCGCTTCCCCGGGTGCGGCCGGCGTGATGATCGCTGTGCATTCCTGTTCAAATAACTGATTGAGCCCCTGCCGCAAGGGCTCCGCCGCCGCAACGGCGGCGAGATATTGCGTGGCCGTGACCTTGCGCCCGTCCGCGATCAGATCGCGCATGGCCTTGCTGATCGTCTCGCCGCCTTTGTCGACAATCACGCCGAGATTGTGCGCCATTTCGGTCGCCATGATCACGCGCTGGGCGTCCCAGGCCGCCGCATAGCGGTCCGGCAAATCGAATTTGAAGCAGGCTTCACCCAGCTCCTCGACGAGCCCCTCGAAAGCTTCGTGCGTCTCCGCATCGGCCTTGTTCCAGACCGGTGTCGGCACGAACGCGAAGCGTGGTGGCAGCGGAAAATCTTCGGCGGCGGTCTGTCTGAAATTGCGCGCCGCAATGGGACGAGTATCCGGATCCTCGGCATCGTATCCCGCGATCACGTCGAGAGCCAATGCGATGTCTTCGATTGACCGCGCAAAGGGGCCGACGTGGTCGAGGGTGCGCGACAAGGGCAGGACACCGGTCCGCGGCACCAGGCCATGGGTCGGCTTCATGGCAAAAACGCCGCAAAAGGCACCCGGCCGGATAATTGACCCATTGGTCTGACTGCCGAGCGCGATCGGAACCATTTCTGCCGCAACGGCAGCGGCCGATCCCGACGAGGAGCCACCCGGCGTGCGCTCGGGATCATGCGGATTGCGAGTCTTGCCTGGATGGAAATATGCGAACTCGGTCGTCACAGTTTTACCGATGATGACCGCGCCGGCGGCGCGCAGCCGCGATACCACGACCGCATCCTCGCGCGGCCGGCGACCGGACAAAGCCGGCGAGCCGCACTCCGTCGGAAAGTCCGACGTGTCGATGATGTCCTTTATTCCGACCGGAACGCCATGCAGCGGGCCGATCGGGCGTCCGCTTTTGCGCCATTCGTCACGCTCGCGCGCCTGCGTCAAAGCGTTTTCCGGATCGAGGTGAGCGAAGGCCTGCACCTTCGGTTCGAGCGCAGCGATCCTGTCGAGGCAGCCGCGCGTATAGTCCTCGGACGACACCGCGCCACGCGCAATTTCCGCAGCCGCCTCGGTCGCGGACAACGCTGTCAGGCTTTCTGCAGGCAATTCGGAAGGCTCCGCCTTAGTTGCCGTAGAGATAGTTCGGAAGCCAGAGCGTCATTCCCGGCCAGACATACATGACTATCATGCACAGGATCACGATCAACATATAGGGCATCATGCCGCTGAAGATCTGGTTGAGCGTGACGTGCTTCGGTGCGACGCCCTTGAGATAGAACGCCGACATCGCCACGGGCGGAGACAGGAACGCTGCCTGCAGGTTGACGAAGACCAGAACGCCCCACAGGACGGGATCAATGTTGAAGTGCTTGAGCAATGGCAGGAAGATCGGGACAAAGATGACGATGATTTCGGTCCATTCCAACGGCCAGCCAAGCAGAAAAATGATCGCCTGCGACAGGATCATGAACTGGATCGGCGACATGTTAAGCGAGAGCACCCACTGCTCAACCAGCGCCTGACCGCCAAGGATGGCGAACACGCCGGAGAACAGCGCCGAGCCGACGAACAGCCAGCACACCATCGCGGTCGTCTTGGCGGTGAGGAAAACCGCTTCCTTCAATCGCTTCCAGTCGAGGGTTCTTGCCTGGAAGGCGAGCAGGAACGCGCCTGCGGCGCCGACGCCCGCCGATTCCGTCGCGGTCGTTATTCCGAAAAGGATCACCGCCAAAACGACGACCGTCAGAATGCCCAGCGGCATGATCGACGTCGACAGCAGCTTGATGATTTCGAGCCGATCCGCGTCGAGCTTGCGGTAGTATTTGATCTGCCACAGCAGGCAGATCACCGCGATGGCCCCGAACCACCAATAGAAGCTTGCGGGCGGGCCCAATTCAGAAGCCGTTGCTTCTTTTGTCGGGGCCGCGGAACCCAGTTGCTGCACGCCTTCAACCGCAGCCTGCGCCGTGACCTGCGGGTGAATGACGACGTACCACCAGGTCAGCCACAACGTGCCGGCGACGATGGCGAAAGGTACCAGCGAATAGCCAAAATTCTTCACCAGCATGAGGTAATCGACGCGGCCTTTGTCGGTTTCGATTGCGGTTGCGCGTGCCGGAGAAGCCAGCGCCGAAATGAGGCCGACGAAAACGTTGCGCGAATAGGCAGCCTCGAATTTCCGCAGCCAGTCCGGTACCGGCACTTTCGTCAACTCGGGTGGCAACGGCGGGGCGATCTTCGGATTAATCATCGCCCAGGCAACGATGTAGATCAGGTAGAGGAACGCCAGGAAAAAGCCCGGAAACATCGCCGCCGCGTAAAGCTTCACGACCGATTGTCCTGCAACGGCCGCATAGACGATGATCATCACCGAAGGCGGAATCAGGATGCCGAGCGTGCCGCCGGCCGTGATGACGCCAGACGCGAGCTTCACATCATAACCTGCGCGCAGCATCGGATTGAAGGCGATGACGCCCATCAGCACGACAACCGCGCCAACCAGGCCCGACGCAATTCCCCAGAAGGTGCAAACGATGAGCGTGGCGACCGCGAGCGAGGCCGGTACCCGGCGGAACGCGAGCTGGATCGAGTAGAACATCTTGTCGACCAGCGCACCGCGCTCCATCACGTAACCCATCAAGACGAATAACGGGATGGACACCAGCACGTCGTTGGTCATGGCGCCGTAGGTGCGCTGGACCATCAGGTCGAAGACCTTGTTCTCCGTAAAGAGCTGGTGCGGCTGGTAAAAAGCGATGTAACCGAAAAACATGCCCAGGCCCATAAGCGTAAAGGCCGTCGGAAACCCCATCATGATCACGACCACGATGAGGCAGAGCATCAAGAGGCCAAGTGCGGGATCGCTGATCATGTCTGCAGGTCCCCACCCATGCCGCGCTGGCGCGCAACCTCGTCGATCGTCTTGGCTTTCTCGATCGCGAGCTTGCGCGACTCCTCATCGACATATTCGCTGTGCGCCAGCTGTTCCTCGATGACGTCGATCTCGGCGACGTCCTTGAGCCGGCTCGGCCATTCACCTGTCCTCAGGCAGACTACGCAGCGGACGATTTCGGCAAGGCCCTGAATCATGACGAGGACCCCCGCGAGGGGGATCATGAACTTGAATTGCCAGACGGGCGGCCCTTCAGCGGTCACCGTCGAATGTTCATTGATGGTCCAGGACTCGACGGCAAAAACCCAGCCGGAATAGATCAGTGCAGCAATGCCGGGAATAAAAAACACGATGTAGAGAACAAGATCGAGCCCCGCCTGCATGCGTGGCCGCATCGAGCTGTAAAGAAAGTCGCCGCGCACATGCGCATTTTGCGCAAGCGTGTAGGCACCGCACAGCATGAACAACGTGCCGTACAGCATGTTGTCCAGGTCAAAAATCCAGGCCGTCGGAGCGTTAAGGATGTAGCGCTTGAAGACCTCGACGCAGACCACGGTCATCAGGATCATCAGGAACCATGCAAAGGCCTTGCCGACCCACGTGCTGAGACCGTCGATTGCGTGGAGGACGCTCTGAACGCTCATTTTTTCTTTCGTTTTTCTTGGGAATGACAAAGCACCATTCCGTGGTTACCGGAATGGTGCTCTGCTTGTCTAGTTCCGCACGTTAGATTGGCTTCTTCGCGTTTGGCCCGAAGTAGTGGTCGAATGCCATCTTGCGGGGAACGACCGTATCCTGCTCCCACTGCACCGCGCGCTTTGCGAATGCAACCTGGGACTCGACGATCTTCTTGAAGATGGGATTCTCGCCCGCCTTCTTCCTGGCAACTTCGTCGAAGATTTCCAGCTGGCGTTTGAGGACGACATCCGGCGTCTTGTAGAACTTGACGTTGTCCTTCGTCTGCAGCTCGATGTAGTCCTTCGAGTAGCGGTCGATCGCCTTCCACGCCATATCCTGTGACGCAGCCTCGACCGCAGTTTCGATCTGCGCCCTGAGCTTCGCCGGGAGACCGTCGAACTTCGTCTTGTTGAAAGAGATTTCAAACTGTTCGGCGTTCTGATGATAGCTCTGCAGCATGCAGATCTTGGAGACGTCGGCGAAGCCGAGGATGCGATCGGAGGTGGCGTTGTTGAATTCCGCCGCTTCGATCAGGCCGCGGTCCATCGCCGCGACGATTTCGCCGCCGGGCAGCGCGTTGACCGCGGCGCCCATGCCGGTGAATACGTCAATCGAGATGCCGACGGTGCGGAACTTGAGCCCCTTGAAATCGTCGACCTTGGTGATCGGCTTCTTGTACCAGCCGAGCGGCTGTGTTGGCATCGGGCCATACGGGAACGAAACGACGTTGGCGCCGATCGAGGTGAAGATCTCGTTGAGCAATTCCTTGCCGCCGCCGTATTTGTGCCAGGAAAGCAGCATGTTGGCGTCCATGCCATAGCCCGGGCCCGAGCCCCACAACGCCAGCGCCTGCTGCTTACCGTAATGGTAGACCAGCACGCCGTGACCACCGTCGAGCACGCCCTTTGAGACTGCGTCGAGCAGCTGGAACGCCGGGACGACCGCGCCGGCCGGCAGCACTTCGATCTTCAGATCGCCGCCGGTCATGTCGTTGACGCGCTTGCCGAAATCGAGGGCGTATTCGTGGAAGATATCTTTCGAGGGCCATGTGCTTTGCCAGCGCATACTGATTGGGCCCTGCGCTTTTACGACGGATGGCGCAGTTACCACCGCCGCCGTAGCCATAGCGGCCCCGCCGAGGAATTTACGGCGGGACGTGGATTGCTTGTTGATTGTCATTAATTACCCTCCCTTGGATTATTCATCCATTGAACATTGTTGTTCGGGTCTTATTCCACGACCCGCGTTATGCCCGGATCCGGTAAACCCTTGAGCGGTAATCGTACGGGTTGCGGCGACCGGACGCAATATTGCCGCGAAGCTCCAAGGGCGCCTTAGAGATTAATTTTGGACGGCCCGGTCCGTCTTTTTGTGTACGAATCCGCCGAAAATAGATCGAATTTCCTGTGCCACGAGCCAATATTCGTAATGCGAACCGCCTTTTAGGGCGCTCAGACCAACAGGAGATTTCCCGTGAGAGGCACGTTCTCGATGCTCGCCGTCATCTGGCGGCTCGCCAGTCCCTATTTCCGCTCGGAGGACAAATGGCCGGGTCGCATCCTGCTGGCGGCGGTGATTGCCATCGAACTGTCGATCGTCGGAATAAACGTGTTGCTCAATTGGTGGAACAACACTTTCTACAACGCCCTGCAGGACAGGGACTGGGACGCGTTCGTTTATCAGCTCGGATATTTCTGTATCCTCGCGACGGCGTACATTTTCCTCGCGGTTTATCAGCTTTATCTCAACCAATGGCTCCAGATCCGCTGGCGCCGCTGGCTCACACAGACCTATCTCGAGAAATGGCTCGCCGGGCCCAACCACTATCGGATGCAGCTGCTTGGCGACGCGGCCGACAACCCCGACCAGCGCATCGCCGAAGACGTCAGGGAATTCATCGATGCGGGTGCGTCCGGCATCGGCATACTTCCGATCGGATTGAGTTTGTTGAATGCCACCGTCACGCTCGCATCCTTCGCTGTCATTCTCTGGAATTTGTCGGCCACCGCGCCGCTGCATGTGTTCGGAATATCTCTCGGAATTCCGGGATACCTACTGTGGGCGGCATTGATCTACGCAATTCTTGGTACGGGCTTCACGCATCTTGTCGGCCGCGCCTTGATCGCGCTGAATTTCCAGCAGCAGCGCTACGAAGCCGACTTTCGCTTCAATCTGGTGCGTGTGCGCGAAAACGCCGAGCAGATCGCCCTGCTCCGCGGCGAACAGGCCGAGCGTCATCGCCTGCTTCTGCGCTTCGGGAATATCGTCTCCAACTGGATGGCGATCATGTCCCGCCAGAAGAAACTTACTTTTCTGACCGCAGGATACTCACAGGCCGCCGTCGTTTTTCCCTACATCATGGTCAGCCCGGCCTATTTCGCCGGCAAAGTGCAGCTCGGCGGGCTGATGCAGACGGCAAACGCCTTCGGCCAGGTTCAAGGCGCACTGTCTGTATTCGTCAACATCTACCGGCAGCTGGCCGAATGGCGGGCGGTGATTGATCGCCTGTCGGGCTTCGACCAGTCGATCGCGACAGCACGCGACGCTGCGGTCAACCCTCCGGTCATCGCGGTCGCGCCGACCGATGCGGCCGTTCTCAGTTTCAAGGATCTGCTGGTGAGGCTGCCCAATGGCGTACCGCTGATCAACGCAACCGGTGTTACGATCAAGCTTGGCGAGCGCGTGCTGGTGACTGGCCCGTCAGGCGCCGGCAAATCGACCCTGTTCCGCGCTATCGCAGGCGTCTGGCCCTTCGGCGAAGGCAGCATCACGATCCCGAAAAACGCGCGCATGATGATCCTGCCGCAGCGGCCGTACTTCCCGATCGCACCGCTTGCGGCAGCCGTGGCGTACCCGGCAGAGCCCGGCCATTTCGATGCATCCAAGGTCGCCGAGCTCATCAACGCGGTGGGCCTGCCTGGGCTCGCTTCCCGCATTGAGGAGGAAGCACATTGGAACCGGATGCTGTCGCTCGGCGAGCAGCAAAGGCTCGGTATCGCGCGTGCGCTCCTCTATGGGCCTGATTTTCTGTTCCTCGACGAGGCAACGGCATCGCTCGACGAGCCAAGCGAGGCCGCGCTCTATCAGCTGCTTGATCAGCGGCTGGGACGCGCAACTATCGTTTCCATCGGTCACCGCGCAACGCTCGCGGCGTTCCACAGGCGGCGGCTCGCATTCACCCGCGCGGGCGATCGTCATGTTTTGCAAGAGGCTGCTCTCGCGCCGGCGTCGTGAGCGGAACACCAGCTCCGTCGAACGAAAAAGGCGGCGGTCACAATGACCGCCGCCTTATGAGGGCAGACGAAAGGCTTACTTCAAGCTGCCGAGCGTCAGATCCGCCGACAGCTTGGCGACGAACGCCGCGCCGCACCACTTGGAGGCGGCGCCCGTGACCCAGTTGTTGACAAAAACGGGACCAGTTGTGATCGCGCCCGGATCAGCCGTCAGGTAGTTACACTCGGCTTTCGACAGATCGCTGTCGTGATACCGCAGGTCGAGCGTAAAGACCTTCCAGTTGAGGCCGACACCGACATTCCAATACGCATAGTTAGGAAAGTTTGCGCCGCCTGTGCCAGCCACGTCGGTGTAAACGCCAGGAATGACGTCAGTTGAACCAAGCCAGTAATAGCCGGCCTCACCGGACAGATATGCTAAGAGGCCGTGCGGCAGCATGCCCTCCGGCGTGGTGAACTTCGCGGTGCCCGAGGCATAGGTGCCGGAGGCGCCGGTGTTCAGCCAGCTCGGCGAGTAATAGAGGTTGGCACCGAGCGTGACGACTGGATTCACCGTCCACAATACCTTGGCGTAGACCTCCCAGAAGTCGGTATCCGAAAGGGTTGTGTTTCCGTTCGGGAAAGCGGGGAAGCCGCCGCATACGCCCGGGATGCCGCAGAACTGCCTCTCGCGCGGATACCAGTAGTAGATCGCGCCGAAGTCGAAGGCGACAGGACCGAAGGTCGGGCGGATGCCGCCGTACAGATCGACCTCGGCGGTCGGATCGGTCGCAAGCTTCACGCTCGTGGCCGAGATGCCGGCATAGAGCTGCACATCCGGCGTGATGTTATATCGCGGCTCGAAATAGGCGAATCCGGCGGGGCCGTGATCGGACTGCGAAATACCCCGGAAATTGTAGTCGTTCATAACGGCAGCGCCGAAGGCGATATCCCACGGGCTTGGCGGCGGAGCCGGAGCGACTTTCGGCGCCTTCTTCGGCATGTCCGCCCCGAATGCAGGCGCGGCAACCGAGACCGCAAGCGCTGCAGCAATCGACAACACAACCTTTTTCATTGAATCTGCCCCTTTAATTCGATCGGCACCTGGTCGCGCCGGTCCCCTTTCGCACCTCTCCCCACACGTAAGCCGTGAACGCCCGGTCCCGAACGGCGTATTACGCATTTGGCGTGCGTTACTGGGGATTTAGACGCCCGCGGTTACCGCTCGGCAAGGCGAAAACAGCAGCAAGTGCTGCCTTTTTGGGCGTTTTTGCCGACTGTCGACAAAAATAATGTCGGCTGTTGCGTGAATGTCACAAAACACGCCGTCTGACGGGCGTTGGCGGGTGCTTGTCCACACCCGCCATTCGATACAGCCTTGCAATTCGAATCCTAGGCTGCCGCCGCCTTTTTCCGGTTGGCCTCGAGCCGTGAATCGACGAGGGCCACGATGCCATCGATCACCGGATGGCTGAGCCCCCTCTGCTTGGCGATCAGCTGCACAAGCTTGTCGGCGCGCTCGATATTCGGCACCCCATTTTGCAGGGCCCGGGCGGCGGACGCCGGGCGCGTCAGGCTCTGCGCGGCAGCCGCATATTTTTCGAACGGCACGAGGTCGCTCGGCGCGGCGCCCAGCTTGACGCAAAGGTCGAACACAAAATTGTAGACCGAGCGCGCCTCTTCGATGTTCGAATGTACTGCTTCCTGCGCGGTCCTCATGCCGTCCTTGGTGATGCAGCGGTAATTGCCGGCGAGCAGCATCGCCCACTTGGCAAGCGGCACGAAGATTGAATCGTGTACGCGCAGTTTCACCGGCAACTCGATCTTGCCCTCCGGCGCATCGAAGCGCACCGCGTCGATGTCTTTCTCGAGCTGCCGCAAGATCGAGGTGTGCATGTCGTTGTCGAATTTTGCGACCTTGAAATTGGTCGGCAGCGTCACCTGCAGGACGTTGACCTTCTCTTCCGGCGGACGGATCGCCTGCGGATCGGGACTGCACAGCGTCAGCAGGCCCGGCTCGAAATTGTCCCACACAGTCGGATCGGTATAAGCGGGCTTGAGCGCATCGTAGTTCAGACCGGGAATGCGTTTGACGTAGGGAAGCGGCGGCATGTTCATGATCGACATGCACGGCACTTTCGACTTCGCCACCGCGTCGAGCAGCTCACGAACTCCGGGCGAGCGGTATTGCGGCTCCTGCATTGCAAGCCCAACGAGATCATAGTCCTTCGGATTGACGCCCGCGGCACCACCGGCAGTGACCTTACCCGGAAGCTTGCGCGAGTCGATCTCAACCTGATCCTTGCGGCCTTTCACCGGCAACCGAACGCGAAATCCCTCCGCGTTGATGAGATCTGCTTCCGCCGGCAGGCACACCAGGTGCACCGAATGACCGCCGTACAGGATTTTGGAAGCGAGCAGCGACCCGTATGACGCGCCCATGATCAGAATTTTGTAAGTTGCCGGCATTGCCGCCTCCCTTATTGCTTATTGGCAAAAACCATAAGAAGTTCCGGCCGTTAAGGCCATCTCGTCGCGCATGCTATGCGGCCCGTCGTGGCGATGCAATCGGGGCCGCCGCGGCTAACTTGCCGTCGCGCGTTCAATTCCACGCGAGATCGCAAGCGGTTCGGGCACCGGGCCGCCAGTAGCCCAATCGAGCAACTCGATCGTATGCACGACGGGCGTCGCCGTGCCCGCCGCGAGTTGCGTAATGCAGCCGATATTGCCGGCCGCAATAACGTCCGGCTTCAGCGGTTCGATATTGGCGAGCTTGCGGGTGCGCAGCTGATTGGCCAAGGCAGGCTGAAGAATATTGTAGGTCCCTGCCGAGCCGCAGCACAGATGCCCTTCCGGAATGTCTTTCACGACGAAGCCCGACTTGCGAAGCAGGTCGACCGGTTCGCGCACGATCTTCTGGCCATGTTGCAGGGAACACGCCGCGTGATAGGCAACCGTCAGTGGTCGGTGCAACTTGCCTGGCTGCAAGGCAAGCGTTGCGACGTATTCAGTGACATCGCGCGCCCGTGCGCTGACGCGCGCCGCTTTCTCGGCATGGGTCAGATCGTTGCGCAAGATGAAGCCGTAGTCCTTCACGGTCGTCCCACAGCCTGAAACCGTCACAAGAATGGCATCGAGCCCACCGCCTTCAATTTCGCGGGTCCATGCGTCGACGTTGTTGCGCATCTGCACCAGCGCCTGATCCTCGTATCCCATGTGATGCATCAGCGAACCGCAGCAGCCCTCGCCAGCCGCCACCACGACCTCGACGCCATGGCGGTTGAGCAGACGAATTGCGGCTTCATCAGTCGACGGTGCGAGCACCGGGTTGATGCAGCCAGACAGCAGCGCCACGCGGCCGCGTCGCTTGCCTTCGGCCGGATAGACCTTGCCCGTCCGCTCCACGGGCGGCGCCGGCTTATGGTGGGGCGTCAGCTTCAGCATCGCCGCCATTCTGCGCAAGCCAACCAAATCAAGAACCGGCGCCAGCGGCCGCGCAACCAGTCCTGCGACGACAGCGAGACGGAACAGACCGGCATTTGTCATCACGCGTGCGAGCAGAGCGCGCACTGCGCGGTCGATCAAAGGACGCCTGTAGGATTTTTCGATGCGCTCCCGGGCATGATCGACTAGATGCATGTAATGCACACCAGATGGACATGTCGTCATGCAGGCGAGGCACGACAGGCAGCGGTCGATATGTTTCACCACATCGCGGGTCGGCGGCTTGTCCTGCTCAAGCATCTCCTTGATCAGGTAGATGCGCCCGCGCGGCGAATCGAGCTCGTCGCCAAGAAGCACATAGGTCGGGCACGTGGCGGTGCAGAATCCGCAGTGCACGCAGGCGCGCAGGATTTTCTCCGACGATGCGACCTGCGGATCGAGCAGCTGCGCGAGCGTGAACGACGTCTGCACCGCTAGGCTCCTGCCCACATGCGCCCTGGATTGAGGACGCCCTTTGGATCGAAGCTCTCTTTCACCCGTTTGCCCAAGGCGCGGACGGCCGGCTCCTCGGGTGCGAAGACATCGACCGACGCGCGCACCGCGGCCGGCGCGCGCACCAGCGTTGCATGACCTCCGACCGCTGCCACCGCACCGCGGATCGCGGCGGCATCGGGCTCACCTGCGAGCGGCATCGCCACCCACAGCAATCCGCCGGCCCAGTCGTAGAACATCTGGGCGGCGGGAGTGATTGCGCGAGCGATCTCATGCCCCCGGCTAGGCGGGACGGAAATGCGCCAGAGCGGACGCGAGCGCGCCGTTTCGGTGGTGAAAGGCATCACGTACCGGATGCTCCGCCACAGCGCACGCGACTGCCTTTCGTCAAGGAATGTCACCGCACCAAATTCCTTGAGCAACGCCGATAGTATTTCTTTCCGGCGCGCAACGGACGGCGCAAATCCTTCCAGCCGTAAAACGGTCGAGGCCTCGGGCCGCGGCAATCCATCAAACCAGGATGCCACGTGATCGGGCAAATGCGCGGCGCCGGATACGTCGCATGACGAACCCATCGCAGCCGCCATGGCGGCGCAGGCCCGCGCATCGTCGAGGCCTGTTACCAAAACGGTGGCCTCGGTCTCGGCCTTCGGCAGAACTTTAACGGTGATGTCCGTCATAGCCGCGAGCGTGCCCCAGGATCCCGCGAGAAGCTTGCAAAGGTCGTAGCCGGTAACGTTTTTCACCACGCGGCCGCCGGATTTGATGGTTTCGCCGCGGCCGGTGACCGCCGTCACTCCAAGAAAATGATCGCGCGCAGCACCCGCCTTAATGCGGCGCGGGCCCGAAAGATTGGCCGCGATCGCCCCGCCGAGCGTGCCGCGGTTCACCTCGCCTCCCAGCACGGGGCCATAGTCGATCGGCTCAAACGCGAGCTCCTGGTTGTTTTTCTCGAGCAGGGTTTCGATCTCGTACAATGGCGTGCCTGCGCGCGCCGAAAGCACAAGCTCGGCTGGCTCATATAATGTGACGCCGGAAAGCCTTGACAGATCGAGCGTCAGGTCGGTCTGACTCGGCCGCCCGATGGGGCGCTTGGTCCCCTGCCCAGCGATTTCAAGCGGCTTGTCGTTGCCGAGCGCCCAGCGCACGGCCTCCTCGACCTCCTTGGCGTCGCGGGGTTTGAGCGTGTCTGCCATCGCGCGACAATTCATTCCGCCGCGCGGGCGGCAGGTTCACGCACGAATGCCGGCATGATTTCGCGCGCGAAACGGCGCAACTGATCGACACCGCCGGCAAGCGTGAGAAGCACATAGGATACCCCGGCATCGCGCAGCGTCTCGATCATGCCGGCGATCTCTTCGGGCGTACCGAAGAGCGCATTTTCTTCCGTCGCGCCCACCCGGTCGGCATAGGCGAGCACGTGCGAGCCGGTCTTGCCGTCGGGCGTGCGAGATACGTTGATCGTGCGGCGCGTGTACTCGGCCTGCCGAACCAGTGCGGCTTCCTTGTCGGCCTTGTCCTTCGCCACATACAGCTGGCGCGCGACCGCCACCTGCATCGGATCAAATGACAGCCCGTTGGCCTCGCGCTCAGCTTTGTAGATGGCGATGCGTTCGCCAAGTGCCGCAGGTGATCCATATTGATCGAGGATAAGATTGAAGCCCCGCGCGGCGGCGCGCCGGATCGAGTGCGGATTTCCGGCAGCAACCCATAACGGCGGATGCGGCTGTTGCATCGGTGGCGGCTCGACGACGATGTCCTCGAAATGCCAGAATCGGCCTTTGTGCGAGAAACGCTCGCGCGTCGTCCACGCGCGCGTCATGACATCGACGGCCTCGTCGAAGCGCGCCTCCGCTTCGTCCGGCGAAATCTGAAAGCCCTTGAACTCGCTGTGCCGATAACCCTTGCCGATGCCGAGATCGAGGCGGCCATGCGAAAGAAGATCGAGCGTCGCCGCTTCCTCGGCGAGCAGCACCGGGTTGTGCCATGGCAGCACGATCACCGCGGTGCCTACGCGCAGCGTTCTCGTGCGCGTGGCCAGCGCGCTGAGCAGCATCAAGGTCGAGGACACCTGGTTCCAGCCGCTGAAATGGTGCTCGACCGAGAAGCTTGAATGAAAGCCAAGCGTCTCCGCCTCAATGTTGAATTCGAGATAGTCGAAAAATCCGCGTCCGGTCTCGGGACGAAATCCGGAGGCATCGGCTTTCGGTGAACAGAACAGGCCGAAACGCATCGCTAGAACCTCGGGATATCGGGGAATGGCAGCCGCCCGGCATGAACATGCAGGCGGCCGAGCTCGGCGCAACGGTGCAGTTGCGGGAAAACTTTTCCGGGATTGAGCAGGCCTTTGGCGTCGAATGCGCACTTCACGCGCTGCTGCTGATTGAGATCGATCTCCGAGAACATCGTCGGCATCAGGTCGCGCTTCTCAACGCCGACGCCATGCTCGCCGGTCAGCACGCCGCCGACCTCGACGCACAACTTCAGGATCTCGGCGCCGAATTCCTCCGTCTTCTCCAGTTCGCCCGGAACATTGGCGTCATAGAGAATAAGAGGATGCAGGTTGCCGTCGCCGGCATGGAAAACGTTGGCGACGCGCAGGCCGTATTTGCCCGACATCTCCTTCATGCGCTTGAGCACCAGTGGCAGCTGTGCGCGTGGAATGGTGCCGTCCATGCAGTAGTAGTCGGGGGAGATGCGCCCGACCGCCGGGAATGCGGCCTTGCGGCCGGCCCAGAACAGGAGGCGTTCCTCTTCCGAGCGCGAAGCCTTGCAGGAGGCTGCATGGCAGTCGCGCGCGATTTTTTCGACCTGCTCGATCAAGTGATCGACCTCCGCCGGTGGCCCGTCGAGCTCCACGATCAGGAGAGCTTCGACATCGAGCGGGTAGCCGGCGTGCACGTATTCCTCGACCGCCGCAATGGCGGGCCCGTCCATGATTTCCATGCCACCCGGAATTATTCCAGCACCGATGATGCGCGACACGCATTCGCCGGCATCCTCAGATGACGGGAAGCCAACCAGCAGCGCGCGCGCCGTCTCCGGCTTTTTCAGGATGCGCACCGTCACTTCGGTCACCACGCCCAGCAATCCTTCCGAGCCAGCGATCAATCCAAGGAGGTCGTATCCCGATGCGTCGAGATGCTTGCCGCCGATGCGCAGCACTTCGCCGGTTATCAAAACAATCTCGCATCCCAGCAGGTTATTCGTGGTCATGCCGTATTTGAGGCAATGCACGCCGCCGGCATTTTCCGCTACATTGCCGCCAATCGTGCAGGCGATCTGCGAGGACGGATCCGGCGCGTAATAAAAGCCGGCATGGGCAACCGCGTTGGTGACGGCGAGATTGGTGACGCCGGGCTCAACGACGGCGACACGATTTTCGAAATCGATTTCGCGGATCCGGTTGAACTTGGCCATGCCGAGCAGCACACCGTCGCCAAGCGGAAGCGCGCCTCCGGACAATGACGTGCCGGCCCCGCGCGGCACCACCTTGATGCCCTCGTCGTGACAATACCGAAGCACCTCGGCGACTTGCTGGGTGGTCTCCGGAAGCACCACGACCATTGGTAGCTGCCGGTAGGCGGTCAACCCATCGGTTTCATAGGCCCGCATCTCGCGTTCGCCCGCGATGACCCCCTCGCCCGGAACGATGCTGCGCAAGGCGGCCACGATACGGTCGCGGCGCCCCAGGATCTCGGCATCGGGTTCGGGCATACGCACCGACATTCCATGCAACCCCGTTATGTCCAAACAACGATATCAGCCATTTGACGCCTTACACATAGGGCTGGCAAAAACCAATTGAAACCGGGGTAGCGGCACTGGCGTTCTGCTCGTGGGGGCGGCTGCCAGCCTCACAATGGGAGCAAGAGAAATGAAGGCGATATTTGGTGCGGCCATGCTCGTGACCGCAACGATTCAGGTTGCGCACGCACAGGATGTGGCCGCAGGCGAGCAATCGTTCAAGAAGTGTCTTCCGTGCCACGCGGTCGGCGAGGGCGCAAAGAACAAAGTCGGACCGGAACTGAACGGGCTGGACGGACGCCATTCTGGCAGCGTCTCCGACTACAGCTACACCGACGCCAACAAGAATTCAGGTATCACCTGGAGTGAGGCAACTTTTAAGGACTACATCAAGGATCCGCGCGCCAAGATTCCGAACACCAAGATGATCTTCCCGGGCATCAAGAATGAAACGGAAGCCGGCGATCTTTGGACCTATCTGAAGCAGTTCGACGCCAGCGGGAAGAAAAAATAGGTTCGGGGCGCCGATAACCGCTCTTTGACTTGCGTCAATGTGGACCGAGGGCTGCTTGCTATGATGCAAAATTAGGAGATTTGGCATCATGATCAAAGATATTGTCGTCAACCTGGGCCTTGGAACGAGCGATCCCGCCGGCGATTACGCCGTCTCAATCGCCGAAGCCTTCGGGGCGCATCTGCTTGGTGTCGCGGTCTCCTACGAACCCGTCATTCCTGGCACGGTGATGGGCGGCGTTCCTCCCGAAGTAATCGAAGGCCAGCGCGCCGAATCAAATAAGAGGGCGCGTGCCGCCATCGCCCGCTTTGAGCAGGCAGCCAAACGCGCCGGAATTTCCACGGAGGTGCGCGTTCTCAATACGAGTGTTTCCGGCGCCGCCGACCAGATCGCGCGCATCGGGAGACGCTTCGACCTCGTCGTTGTCGGTCAGCCGCAGCGCAAAAATTCCTTGCCGGATGAAGTGGTGGACGAAGGCGTGCTGTTCGAATCCGGCCGACCCGTGATCTTCGTACCTTACATCCAGAAAGGAGGCATGAAAGCAGACCGCATCATGGTGTGCTGGGACGGCAGCCGGACCGCCAGCCGCGCGATTGCTGACGCCATGCCATTCCTGAAAAAGGCGAAAGAGGTCGAGATCGTGATTGTTTCAAACAAACCGGCCAAGGACGACGAACTGCCCGGCGCCGATCTTGGCCAGCACCTTGCACGTCATGGAATCAAAGTTCGCATCAAGCGCATCACATCGCCCGACACCGACGTGCCTTCGACAATCCTGTCCTACGCAGCCGATTCCTTTGCCGACATGATCGTGATGGGTGGCTATGGCCACTCGCGCCTGCGCGAATTCGTACTCGGTGGCGTCACGCGTGGGCTGCTTGAGTCAATGACGGTTCCGGTCCTGATGTCGCACTAGGGTGCGGCAGCGGACACTGGGCGACGAGCCCTCTGGCGCGGGCATCGACCACGCCAAGTGCGCGGAGTGACAGCAGCGTGATGTTCTGCACGGCCTCGCGCACGTTGTTGCCCGGCGACGCCAAAGGGCCAATCAGTCCCTCAAGCAGCGCACCGACAATGGCGGGCGCGGCGGCACGGGCGTCCTGATCGGGCAGATGCTGGCCGCTGACTGCGACGCTGATCCGCCATGCCAGTTCACTTGCGATCGCGCGGCGGAATTCAACGCGCAGCGCGTCGATATGGGCATCGACCGGCTCCGCCAGCACGGCCCAGGTCAATCGCCGGTCGTTCAAGGCGCGCGCCGCGAACGTGGCAATGCAGGCGGCAAGCGCCGAAAGCGGGCCAGGCGCGGCATCGGCAGCCTCCCGCATGGCGGCAAGCTCGCGCCCGGCAGCCGATGCGATCACCTCGGCGATAAGATTGTTTTTGGACGGGAAGTAACGATAGACCGTGCCTGCCGCGATGTCGGCCCGGTGGGCGACCGGCGCAATCTGCACGGCACCCATTCCGCTTTCCGACGCAATCGATTGTGCCGCATCGAGGATGGTCTGCTCGCGCGCGGCAAGTCGACGGACGACGTTTTCGGTCCGGCGATAGGGCATGGATGGACTGAATGCTGATTCACGTCCGCGTGGCAAGTGCGGCGAAAGGACTCAACTTCTTTTCCCACCGGCGAGCGACTTTTCCCGAATAGCGGAAAGCGTTGTGGCCGGAGTGATCGCCTCAGGGTCGATCTTGAGATGGACGATCGAGGGTTTGCCGGACGCCCGCGCGGCCGCAAAAGCGGCCGGGAAATCGGCGCTCTTCTCCACCACCGCGCCGTAGCCGCCGAAGGCCAGTGCATAGGCTACAAAATCCGGATTACGCAGGTCGGTCGCAACGATGCGCCCCGGATACTCGCGCTCCTGGTGCATGCGGATGGTGCCGTAGATGCCGTTGTCGGCGATCAGCACAATGACCGGCAGCTTGTATTGCACGGCCGTTGCAAAATCCTGCCCCGTCATGAGGAAATCGCCGTCGCCCGCGACACAGACAACAAGACGGTCGGGATAAATCGTCTGCATCGCCAATGCAGCGGGTAATCCGTAACCCATCGAGCCGGACGTCGCGCCGACCAGCCCGCCGTATTTGCGCACTCGGTAAAAGCGGTGGACCCAGCCGGAGAAGTTGCCGGCGCCCTGCGTGATGATCGCATCGGCCGGCAAATTGTTGCGCAGCCAAACCATGATCTCGCCGAGATTGACGGTGCCAGGCACCGCCGTCGCCTTCTCGCCCCAGGCAAGAAAATCGGCGTGGGCGGTATCGCTGTCGCCGCGCCAGGCAATCTCTTTGGGTGGTTGCAAACTGTCCAACGCGGTGCAGAAAGCAGTCGGCGTCGCGTTGATGGCGAGATGCGGATGATAGACTCGCCCGAGCTCGTCGGCGCCGGGATGCACGTGCACGAGCTTGGTCCGTGGTTCGGGAATATCGAACACGCTGTAGCTCTGCGACGGCATTTCGCTGAAGCGTCCGCCGATCAATAGGACAAGGTCGGCGGCCTTCACGCGCGCAAGCAGCTTGGGGTTTGGCCCGATGCCGAAGTCGCCAGCGTAGCAGGAATGCATTGCGTCAACCAGGTTGCCGCGTCGGAACGTGGTCGCGAATGGCAACGCAAATCGTTCGGCGAAACGCATCAGGCTTGCACTCGCCTGCTCGCTCCAGCGGCTGCCGCCGATCAGCACAACGGGATGCTTTGCGTCCCGTAACAAGTCCTGCAATTGGTGCATGTCGGACTGGCCGGGCGAAGTTTCCACCGGCTCGAACTTCGTGGCATCGGATACTGCGGCGCGTTCGGTCAACATATCTTCAGGCAGTGCAATCACCACCGGACCGGGCCGTCCGTTGCACGCGGTATGAAATGCGCGGGAGACGATTTCCGGAATGCGCGCCGGATCGTCGATCTCCGTTGCCCATTTTGCCATGGTCCCGAAAACGGCGCGATAATCGAGCTCCTGAAATGCCTCGCGATCTCGCATATCGCGACCGACTTGTCCGACGAACATGATCATCGGCGAGGAATCCTGGCGCGCGATATGGATGCCGGCCGACGCGTTGCTGGCGCCGGGCCCACGCGTAACAAAACAGATGCCCGGCCGACCGGTCATCTTGCCCACCGCTTCCGCCATTATGGCTGCGGTGCTTTCATGGCGGCAGACGGTGAGCTTTATCTCGCTATCGTGGAAGGCATCGAGCGCGGCAAGATAGCTTTCGCCCGGCACGCAAAAGACGTCGCGCACGCCGTGGATCGACAACTGGTCGATCAGGATTTGGCCGCCGGAACGTGCGTTGTCCTTGCCGCGCATCGAAGTTACTTCACGATTTTTGCAGGCGGGATCTTCGGCGAGAATGGAACAGGAGTCATCAGCCAGTTGGCCTGCTCGATAATGTTTCCTGCCTTCGCATTTTCCGCAAGGAAGTGCTTCCAGTCCGAATCCTGCATCATCTTCGCACGGATTTGCTCGCGCTGAGCGGCGCTCTCATAGATCCAGCCATGGACTAGCGTGTTGAGCTGACCGGTCTCAGTCGCAAGATAGTAATGCGGCTCGCCCATGTAGCGACACTGCACGGGATACCCCAGCTTGCTGTAAAGCTCGAGCTGTGCGGGCACCTTGCCCGGCAGAATCCGATAGGTCCGGTGGTCGATAATCACTGAACGTCTCCCTTACAAAAACAGCCGCCTGACGCGGTCAGGCGCGCACTTTCCCGGCAAGGCGCGCGGCGGTCAATAGACTTGGAGCCTTGGGACTTGCCCGGTTGCAACTCCCTTTTTCGCCGCGAGTTGATACATATTCACTCTGACAAATGCTCGCGGCCGCGGATGAGTGACGAGGCGCAACAGCCGGTAATCGATTTTCTGGGCGATGCGGGTAGCCATGGCGGCACGCCGGTCAAACGCATCGACACGCATGCGGCATTGGTCTTTCTGGCCGGCGACCGCGTGCTGAAGATCAAGCGTGCTGTGCGCTTTCCCTTCCTCGATTTTTCCACGCTCGGCAAACGCAGGGTCGCCTGCGAGGCCGAGATCAAGGTCAATCGTGCGTTTGCACCGGCGATCTACCGCGGTGTCGTGCCGATTACCCGCGATGGTGCAGGACGGCTCGCGGTCGGCGGCAAAGGCCAGCCTGTGGAATGGGCCGTCGAGATGCGTCGCTTCGACGAAAGCCAGACGCTCGACCGGCTCGCCGAAGCCGGGCGCATCGACGAAGGCCTCGCCGATCGCCTCGGACGAACTGTCGCCGCCGCGCACCGCGTTGCGCCGTCAGTGACGAGCGCGCACTTCGTACAATCGCTGGCGGGCATCATCGTGCAAAACGAGACCGAGCTCGCCGCAGAACCGGATCTTTTTTCGATCGACGACTTGCGTGCCCTGGCAGCCGCAACCACCGATGCATTCGAGCGCGTCAAACCGCTGCTGCAGGCGCGTGAGCGCGCGGGCCTCGTGCGCCGATGCCATGGCGACCTTCACCTCGGCAACGTCGTGCTGATCGAGAACAAGCCCGTATTATTCGACGCCATCGAATTCGATGATCGCATCGCGACGGGCGACGTGCTCTACGACCTGGCATTCCTGCTGATGGACCTGGTCGAACGCGGGCTACGGCCGACCGCGAATATCGTGTTCAACCGCTACCTGATCGAAACGCAACGAATCCACGATCTCGACGCCCTCGCCGCCCTTCCGCTGTTCATGTCGGTGCGCGCCGCGATTCGCGCGAAAGTCACGGCGGCGAGACGCAAGCACTCCAATGCCCGCGAGAAGTTGTCACGGGACGCACGCAGCTATGCCGACCTCGCCCGGGAGGTTCTGAAGCCTGCCAAGCCCAAACTTGTCGCGATCGGCGGACTTTCCGGCGCCGGAAAGTCCCTGCTCGCACGCACGCTCGCATCCGAAATCATGCCGATGCCCGGCGCAGCGGTGCTGCGAAGCGACATCGAACGCAAAGCAATGTTCGGCGTCGCCGAAACCGGAACACTGCCGAGGTCGGCGTATGCGGCCGAAGCCACCTCGAAAGTCTACGCCTCGCTTATAGCCAAGGCGCGTCGCATCATCGCGGCAGGGCATTCTGCAATCGTTGACGCGGTGTTTGCGCAACCCGGTGAGCGCGCCGAGATCGCGAATGCAGCGGGTTCCGCTGACTTTATGGGCCTGTTTCTCACTGCCGACCTTCCGTCCCGGCTTGAGCGCGTCAGTGCCCGGGCGGGCGATGCATCCGACGCGGATAAGACCGTTGTGCAGGAACAGGAAAAATTCGAGCTGGGCCGGGTGAACTGGGCACGAGTCGATGCATCCGGCACCCCCGAAGAAACGTTCATTCGTGCAAAGGTCGCGCTCGGCCTGGAATAACAAAGCTATGCAATGCGCGAGCCGCAGTCCCGCCATCTTTCCCCTTGGCGGAGGGTGGCGAACCAAGGCATAGCTGCGAGCGTTGAAGCGTACCCGCCTGCCAGGTCTTCCCTTATGAATGCCGCTGCCAGAGGCCGAACGCATACCGCGCGTCATCTTGCGGTCGGCCTTGCCGGGTATTGCGCCTTCATCAATCTCTATTCGCCGCAGTCGATCCTTCCTTTGCTCTCGGAGGAATTTCACGCCAGCGCGGCGGAAGTCTCGACCATCATCACGGTCAGCACCCTTGCGGTTGCCCTCACCGCGCCCTTCACAGGCGCGGTCGCTGACGTGCTCGGCCGCAAGCGCGTGATCGTCGCGGCGATGTTTGTCCTGATCATCCCGACTCTGATGGTCGCGCTCTCGACCAGCCTGTCGGCGATCATCTTCTGGCGCGCGGTGCAGGGGCTTGTTCTGCCTCCGATCTTTGCTGTGACCGTCGCCTATATCGGCGACGAATGGCCGGCAAAGGAAGCAACGACCGCAGCCGGCATCTATTCGTCGGGATCGAGTCTGGGAGGGTTCAGCGGCCGGCTGGTCGTCGGCGTGGTCGCCGACCTGATCAGCTGGCGGGCCGGATTTGTTGTGCTTGCGGGGGTCGCGGCCGTGGGTGCCGTCGCGGTCGCATTTCTGCTGCCGCGCGAGCGGCGCTTCGTGCGTTCAGAAGGCTTGGTGGCATCGAGCCGCCAGATGCTCAGGCATTTTCGCAATGGTCAGCTGGTCGCGACCTTCGCCGTCGGTTTCGGCGTGCTGTTCAATTTCATCTGCACCTTCACCTTCATCAGCTTTTACCTCGCCGCTCCGCCCTACAATCTATCGGCCAGTTGGCTCGGCGCGATCTTTGTGACCTATCTCGCCGGCTCGGTGCTGACACCCTGGATCGGCTGGGCGGTCGGCCTGTTCGGGCGGCGACAATTTATGGTCGGCGTCATTGCCATTTGGCTCGCCGGCATTGCGCTCACGCTCGCCCCGTCGCTTCCTCTCATTATTACCGGTCTCGCGCTCGGCGCCGGCTGCGGATTGATTTGCCAAGCGGTGTCGACCGGGTACGTCACGGTCACCGCCAAGGCTGGACGCTCCTCGGCGGTCGGTCTCTACGTGACGTCATTCTATCTGGGTGGCAGCTTTGGGGCCGCGGTGGGCGCAATCGCCTGGACCCTTGGCGGCTGGCCGGCCTGCGCTGCGTTGGTTGCGACAATGCTCGTGATCATGGCCGCGATCGTTGTTTTCGCCTGGCGCGAAACCGCGCGCCAGGAAAAGCCGAGCCCCATCGAGCCGCCGTGAGTTAGCAGCGCGCTTCGCTCCAGCGGGGACTGCGCATCGCGAGCAGCGGGCCATACAAACAGACAAACAAGAAAAAGGCCGCGGTCCAGCAAAGGCCCGCGAGCTCAAGCAGATCGACCGAACCCATGAAGGCCGCCACGATGCGGACGAGGACAGCGCCGAGCAGCAAAGCGTAGATCAATTCCGTGGCGCGCCCGGCTTGCAAAAGCCGCCCCGTATGTCCGAGAGTCGCCCGGGTCATGACCGCGACCGTCATCAGGCCGACGGCGCCGGCCGTCCAGGCATGGATGCCTGCGGTCGCCGGCACCTGCGCAACGAAAGCCGTCAGACCGACCATCAGGAAACCGAGTGGCACAAAGGCGTAGCCGATGTGCAGAATCAGAACGAGCCGGTCAGATACCGCTCGGTCACCGGCCCAACGCGCCAACCGCACCGCCTGCAGAATTCCGGCAACGATCAGCAGCACGCCGGAAAGCCAGTGCATCGGCGCGATGATCCAGGTGACAAGCGCGAACGCGCTGATGCCGAGCGTCACCGTGTCGAACCGCGAGAACGGCACCGGCAACCGGCCGGGATTGTTCCGGCTGAGCCAATTGTTGGTGAAACTCGGCACGATCCTCCCGCCGATGAGCGAGATCATCAAGATGACGGCAGCGATGGCAATGCGGGTACCGTAGACGGCACTGCCTCTCATCAGCACTTCGGCATGATAGACAATATTGGCGAGAACGAGCACGACGAGGATCACCAGCACGCGAAGATTTCGCCAGTTTTTACCGGCGATGATCTCGCGCCCAGCGACCAACGCAACCGTGGCAAGGAATGCCGTATCGATGACCGCTGCAACAACGCCACCGAGCTGAGCCGAAGTCAGGAGTGCGAGACGGCCAGCGAGCCAAAGCGCGGCCAGGCCTGCAAGCGGCCACCCATTGACCGGCAACCGTCCGGTCCAGTTCGGAATTGCCGTGAGCAGGAAGCCAGCGACAGTCGCAGCAACATAGCCATAGAGCATCTCGTGAACGTGCCAATCGAGCGGGCTCAGATGCGTTGGCACGCTCATTTTGCCCATGTATTGGGGGACCCAGAGAAGAATGCCGATGATCGCCCACACTCCAGCCGCCAGAAAGAACGGGCGGAAGCCATAAGAGAAGATTGCAGGACCGTCATAGTCGCGGCGGCGTTGCAGGGCGGCAGGTATCGACATTCTGGACCTCTCTATTATTGCCGCCCGGCTTTTCGCATGTTCGTTAAGGGGGCTATTTGATCTGGAACAATGTGTTCACATTAACGCGCGGCGCTCGGATGCCAGAGCGGTGCATAGCCGCGCCTGAGCACGGTGATGATCGAGGGCGGCGTCAGCACATCGACCTCGATCCCGCGCGGGCGCGATTGGGCTGGCGAATATCCGTCCGGGGCCCAGCGCAATAAATGGTCCCCATAAACAGCAAACGCCTGCCCATCCAGGGAGATCATCGCACCGTCGGGAAGCGCATCGATCCTGCCGCGGTGGCACCGCTTGGCTTTCCCATCGAGCCGCTCGGCCTGAAGGATGTTGTCCATCGCCGCAGCCGATGCGCGCTGCTTCTTGCCAGAGAACAGAAACGCGAACCGCTCGGCATCTTTGCGCCGGCATTCGAAGCAAGGCCTGTGACCGGCGGCGAAGGCCGTCACTTCATCGAGGAAAAACAACTCGGTGTAGCTGTTGCCCCAGACTTTCCGGTGCCGGTTGTTGAACGCGAGCTTGCAGCAGATCCAGGCACGATTGATCCAACGGCGCGTGCCCAGTTTTCGATGCACATCGTGCAGCCGCCCGCCTCGATTTCCCATCAGCGTCCCGCGCGCGGGTGTAGCGAGCAATTCACTATACGGATCGACGCGATTCTGCAGGGGCATTGGATAACACAACCGGATTGCGGGTGCGTCGGCTAGAGGCCCGCCGCCCGCACGAAGGCCGCGACCGCCAGACCGGCGGCTACGGCGGCGAAATCCTTGCGCACGAAGATCATGACGGTCACCGCCGCGCCGACCGCGCAGAGCGCGCTGACGCCGCCGTGCAGCAGCAAAGGCGCGATGGTGGCAGCGATAATCGCGCCAGGCAGCGCGTCGAGCGTCCTGCGTAAGCGCGGGCCGATCCTTACGCGACCGATCAGCCAGAAGCCGCCTGCGCGCGAGAGATAGACGACGACCGTCATGACCACGATGACGATGGCGTACCCGAGCGGATCGTGGCTATTCATCAGCGAGACCTCCCGCAATGCTGCCGGCAACGCCGCCAAGTACGACGTACCAGAAGCCGCCCAGGGTGAGGTCGGCCAACACAGCCACCGCACCGCCCACAGCCCAACCAATCGATTTGCGCGGGCCTTGCCACAGCGACACCAGCATCGCGGAAAAGAAGGCCGGGATCACCATGTCGAGGCCAAAGCGGTATGGATCGGCGGCCGCTCCCAACCAGTAGCCGGGCGCGGTCGAGACGACCCAGGTGACGTAGCACGTCGCGGCGCTGCCCATGACGAAGCCGGGGTCGTTGCCGCCCTCGCGCTGATAGCGGATCGAGAGGAGCCAGGGCGGCTCCACCAGAAAATGCAGGAACGGGTAGACCTGCGCGGGCGGCAAACGATTCAGCAGCGGCCGCATCGCGGCACCGATCAGCAAAAAGCGTGAGCAGATGACAGCGGTGACAGCCGCAATGGCAGTCACGCTGGCGACGGTGAGTTCGCGTGGCCAAGCATCGATCACGATGATCTGCGCAACGCCGGAAAAGACAATCGCACTCATTGCCACCGCGTCGAGCAGGCTGAAGCCCTGCCGCGCCGCGACAGTGCCGAACGCCATGCCGAACGCGAATAGTCCCGGCGTTAGCGGCAGAGTGGCGTTCACGCCTTCTCGGAAAGCGACGAACGTCCAATGCGGCTTGAAGGGCTTTTTGCTGATCATGAAAACAAGGCCTGCAGCTTTATCGTTTGCCGGGAAGTAAAAGAAGCCACAAAAGCAGAAAGCCCGCCATGCGGCGGGCGTCTGTCTGCAATTTCTACGTTTATGCCTGTGGTTGGGGGGCGACTTCGCCGGTCGGCGGCTCGGGGCGCGGCCGCGGCTTGCCTGCTGGTGGCACCGCCGAGGAGCGCGGCGTGGCCGGCTCGATGACGGACTCGCGCACGGGGCGCTTGCCTGCAAGCAGATCGGCGATTTCGTCGCCGGTCAGCGTCTCGAACTCGAGCAGGCCCTTCGCCAGGACTTCGAGATCGGCACGCTTCTCGGTGAGGATCTGCGTGGCCTCGGCATAGCCGGCCTCGACCAGGCGGCGGATTTCTCCGTCGATCTTGCGCGAGGTCTCTTCCGAAATGTTCTGCTGGCGTGAAACCTGGTAGCCGAGGAAAACTTCGTCCTGGTTCTCGCCGTAAGCAACCGTGCCGAGCTCGTCCGACAGGCCCCAGCGCGTCACCATCATGCGCGCGAGCTTGGTGGCCTGTTCGATGTCGGATGCCGCACCCGACGTCACTTTCTCCTTGCCGAACACCATTTCCTCGGCAACGCGGCCGCCCATCATGATCGCGAGGCGCGACGTCATCTGCTCGCGGCTCATCGACAGCTTGTCCCGCTCGGGCAACTGCATCACCATGCCCAGCGCGCGGCCGCGCGGGATGATTGTCGCCTTGTGCACCGGATCGGTCGCCTTGACGTTGAAGGCAACGATTGCGTGGCCGCCTTCGTGATAGGCGGTAAGGAGCTTCTCCTCTTCCGTCATCACCAGCGACTTGCGCTCGGCGCCCATCATCACCTTGTCCTTGGCGTCCTCGAACTCGGCCTGCGTGACCATGCGCTTGTTACGACGCGCGGCCATTAATGCCGCTTCGTTGACCAGGTTGGCGAGATCGGCGCCGGAGAAACCGGGCGTGCCGCGTGCGGTGGTCTTCAGGTTAACGTCGGGCGCGAGCGGGACTTTCTTGACATGGACCTTCAAGATGTTTTCGCGGCCGACGACATCCGGGTTGGGCACGACCACCTGGCGGTCGAAGCGGCCGGGGCGCAGCAGCGCCGGATCGAGCACGTCGGGGCGGTTGGTCGCGGCAATGAGGATGATGCCCTCGTTGGCTTCGAAGCCGTCCATCTCGACCAGCAACTGGTTGAGCGTCTGCTCGCGCTCGTCATTGCCGCCGCCGAGACCGGCGCCGCGATGACGGCCGACCGCATCGATTTCGTCGATGAAGATGATGCACGGCGCGTTTTTCTTCGCCTGTTCGAACATGTCGCGCACGCGCGAAGCGCCGACGCCCACGAACATCTCGACGAAGTCGGAACCGGAAATGGTGAAGAACGGAACGTTCGCCTCGCCGGCGACCGCACGCGCGATCAGCGTTTTGCCGGTGCCCGGAGGACCGACGAGCAGCACGCCGCGCGGGATACGTCCGCCGAGGCGCTGGAACTTTCCGGGGTCGCGCAGGAACTCAACGATCTCCTGCAGGTCCTGCTTCGCCTCGTCCACGCCGGCGACGTCCTCAAAGGTGACGCGGCCATGTGCTTCCGCCAAAAGCTTGGCGCGCGACTTGCCGAAGCCGAGTGCCTTGCCGCCGGCGCCCTGCATCTGACGCGACAGGAAAATCCAGACGCCGATCAGTGCGATGAAAGGCAGCCAGGAGACCAGCAGCGAGACAAACCACGGAACGTTGTCGGACGGCGGGCGCGCGGTGATCGCGACGCCCTTCGAGTAAAGTTTCTGTATCAGGCCGGGATCGTTTGGCGCGTAGGTCTGGAAGCTGGTGCCGTTCGAGAAGGTGCCATGGATCTCGGGACCCTGGATGACGACGTCGCGGACGCGGCCCTGGTCGACTTCCGAAAGCAACTGCGAGAACGAGATGTCCTGCGCCGTCGTGCGCTGGCCGGGATTCTGGAAAAGCGTGAACAGCGCCAGCAGCAGCAGGACAATGATCACCCAAAGCGCGAAATTTCGAAGATTAGCGTTCATCACCCGTCCTGACCCTGCCGCGCGCGCGCCGCGCGGCGGTGCATTCTATGTATCCGGTTCGTGGCGACTTTTCGTCGAACTCAAGCCAATGTAGGCAGCGCCCGACCACATGAAAAGGCCTTAAGCCTTAATATTCTAGTGTCTTTTCATATCTTTCCGCCGGCCGGATCGGCGCTTGGTTAAGACCTTACGACGGCGCGGCGGCGCCCGTTCAACGAGAATTTGCGGCGCCTTAAGTGTCACAATTGCGCCGGCCAAAGTCCGCCGGAAGCGGTTTTCCGGGCTTTTTTGGGCCTCGTCGAGCGCGGTATTGAGGGCTTCGAGTTTGCCGAGTTCTACCGGGCCCTCGTCCCCGACCCTGGCGACGGCTCGTCCGAGCACGCGTAGTGCGACTTCCGCCGGCAGATCCGCAAACCGCCGCGATTCAATCGCTAGAGCGGACGTGCCAGGCAACTCGACGAAAAGGTCTACGACAGCGCGCTCGACGGATTTCTCGATCGCAACATCCGCCCGCTTGAGCCGGTGCCCGAGCCGCGCCAACTGCGCGGCACCGAGACCTTCCTCCGCAAGCACATTCATCAGCCCACGCAGCCGCGCGCGCGTAAAGCGTGGATCGCGATTGGAAGGATCGTCGGCGTACGAAATTCCTGCAGCGTGCAGTGTCGCGATCAGCCGGCTCTTTGAGATATCGAGAAACGGACGAACAAGGAAAAGACTCTCGTCCTGCGGCACCGGGGAGATTCTTTGCATCGCCCCGAGACCTGAGATTCCGCTACCGCGGCACATGCGGATGAGAACCGTCTCGCTTTGGTCGTCGAGCGTGTGCGCCGTAAGAATATGCGCCGCGCCCGCCTTGCGGGCGGCTCCGCCAAGCAATCGGTATCGCGCCAGACGGGCGGCTTCCTGCAGACCGGTTTTCGGCTTGCGGGCGCTCCAGCGCGATGTGCGATGTGCGATGTCGAGCTTGTGCGCGAGGCGTGCGACTGCGGCCGCCTCCGCTTTGGAATCTTTCCGTAGCCCGTGGTCAACTGTAACAGCGACGAGCTTCGGTTTGGTTTTGAGTGAATCGCGCCACTGCGCGGCCAGGACCATGAGCGCAGTGGAATCCGGCCCGCCTGACACCGCGAGCACGATCACGGGCAAAGACTGCAGCGCGGAAAAAAGTGATGTGAGTTCCGACGCCGAGACGGCCTTCGCCTCAGCAGTGCGCACGCTTCTGTTCCTGCGCGACCCCGCGCTTCACGCTGACAGAGGCGCGCGGAAATTTGCGTTCAACCTCGGCGAGCGTGGCGCACGCCGCCTCTTTCTGGTTCATCGCCGCGAGTGATTGCCCAAGGCGCAGCAGCGCGTCGGGCGCCTTGCCCGAGCGTTCGTACTTGGTCGAAACGTTCAGGAATGATTCCGCAGCATCTCGATAGCGCTGCTGCTGGAACAGACTTTCGCCCAGCCAATAATTCGCATCGGGCACAAGCTGCTCATTCGGGTACTTCTTCAGAAAATCGCGAAATGACTGCTCGGCCAGCGAGTAGTCTTTATGCAGCACGTAGCCATAGGCCATGTCGTACTCGTCCTTCGGCGAAGCCGAAGGCGGCAACGTGGCAAGCTGCTGGCCGGTGGGAACATTGCGCACCTGCGGCGGCGGCTGCGTTGCCGGCACCGGCGCGCCACCCGCCGACGCCACGGCCCCAGGCGGTGGGGACGGCGGCGAGTCATTATTATTTCCGGCGACGGTCGCAAGATCGAGCGGAGCGCCAGCCGCGCGGCCGCCGGGAGCACCAACCGGTCCGCTATCTCGCCCTTGCTCCGGCGCGGCGATCGCCCCCTGATTGCCAAGCACACGCGGCGCGCCCGGTGCGTTTGGTCGCTGTGAGGGATCGAAGACGTCTGAGCGGCGGCCGGGATTGGCCGGCGCGCCAGCGGGGGCATTGCCGGGATTCATCGGCGCGGCCTGCGCCGGCGGTGGCGGGCTGCCTCTCGATCCAAGCTGCTGGAAGCGATACTCGGTGTCGTCCTGCATGCGCTTGAGCTGCATCTCGAGCTGCTGATTGCGATACTGGAGCTGCTCGAGTGTCCCCGTCAGCTGGCGGAGCGCGTTCTCCATGCGGTCGAGGCGAACCGAAAAGTCGCCAGGATCATCCTGAGCGCCGCGGCCGCCCTGGGCCTGCTGGGGCGCCTGGCGCTGCTGGTTAGAGGAATCACCGCGGTTGAACAGATTGTCGAGAAAGTTTCCGGACGAGCCGCGCTCCTGCGCGGCCGCCGTTCCTGCCGGCATCCCCGCTGACAAGAGCAAGGCTGAAACCAAGATCGTTGCAGATGCGAGGGAGAAAAGCGTGCAGGGCCGTGTGCGTGTCATCGGCAAGGTTGAAGCCCGTTGGATGTTTTTTCGTGCATGTCTGGTTCCGAAAACCGGTCCCCAGGTTTCGGAAATCTACGCTGGTTTTGGTGATCGCAGCGGCTGCGTAGCATAGCACGCCGAGTACGACCAGATTGTGGCCGGTATCGCCGAAATGCCCGTAACAAGGGGGTTTATGGACGGCACCAAGTGCGTGACGAAGGCTTGTCCTCAGTGTCCGCCGAACACCAGCGTCTGGAACGGAAGCACCAGGGCCTGCAGCCGCAGAATGAGAGCATGCACCAGCGCCAGTGCATCCACGGCGTGAAGCGCAAAGGCCTTCAGCGCGCCGGTGTCCTTGGCAACGATCGTATCGTGATTATTGGTGTACGCGTTGGCGATGCAGCTGCTGCCCGGAGTCACGTCGTCAAGCCCGCCTTTGAAGAGCGGCTCCAGAAACACGAGGAGCGTGCCGGGCTTGGTCACCTGCTGTGCTTCGATCAGTTGCTCGCCGCCGCGAAACTGGCCGGCGGCAATAAAATTCTGTACATTCGTCACGACCATCGGGATGATTGCGAACGGCTTGGAGACGCAGGTCACCTCGGCGATCATCCCGACCCTCATGACCTGCGCCTCGATCTGCCCGAAACCCGCCTGCAGATATTGTCGGCCGGCACCGTCAGGAATGAGCACACCGGCCGGGCGCATCAGCGGGTTGACAACGTCACCGACGCGCAGCGCGAACTGCTCGACGCGTCCGTCCACGCCGGCGCGTATGACGGTCTTGTCGAGCTCCACCTGGGCCTGCCCGAGGGCGGCTTCGGCGCTGGCCTTCTCGGCTGGCAGTAGCGTCGTGATCCGCTCCTCGATGCCCTGTTTCGTGGCCTCCGCGGCCGTGATCGCGCCGAGCAGGCCGCGCACACGCTCCTGTAAACGCTCGATCTCGCGGAAGGGAACATTGCCAGGGTTACGCCGGTAGAGTTCCTGCTTGGTCTCGAGTTCGTCCACGGCCTGCTGGTGTGAGCTCTTGGCCTCCACCACCTGGCCTTCGGCTTTCGCCACGTCCGCTCGCGCGACCACCATCTGCGCATCGATCTCGACAACCTTGCGCCGCGCGGATTCCACCGCGGCCTGCTGCTTCGAACTATCCAACGTAAAAAGCGTATCGCCTTTCTTGACGTCCTGGTTGAAGGCGACCTTGATCTCGGCCACTCGTCCGTTCGTTTCGGGAAGGATGGGGACGGTGCGGAAGAAAAGCGTGACGTTGCTCGTTGACGGGTGGAAGTAGAACACCGTGGTGATCAGGAGCACAGTCAGAATGAGGCAGCCGGTGATGCCCCAGCGCAGCTCGAACCATACCGAGTAAAGCGTGATCTCCTTGCCGAACCGTTTTCCCTGCCAGTAGCGGCGGTAAATATAATCGGGCACAAGCGTAAAGAGCGAGCAGAGGAGCATCTCAAGCATGATCGAGCTCCTTCTTGCCCGCCACGGCGAGCGCTGGCTTTCGCGGTGCTGACGAAACGGCGTCTGCGTGATCTTCCATTTGTTCCGGCCTGCCGAGATTCGGCACGCCCTCCGCACCCGCTCCGGGCTTCACGCCGGCAATCCTCTCGACCGAGCCCGCAATGCGGCCAAGGAAGCCGCCGAAATCGGGAATGTCGATGAACGCCAGCAGCAGGCCGATGACCCAGAAAATATGCATATGCGTGAACAGCGCGATCAGGCCGAGGATGGCGACGATCTCGAACTGGATCTTGTGGCCGCGGTGCGCCACGCGCTCAGGCAGCGTGTGCAGGCGCAGAAAAAGAACGCCGAAGCCGACGACCACCCCGATAAGGACCCAAGCCATGACCACCATGAGCACGTCGGTTTGCCCAGGCGCGGTGATGAACATCGGCAGGTGTTGAGTCGCGACGGGATGCAGCGATTGGTTCGCCGGAGCATCGGCGGCGAAGGCCCGCGCCGAAAAGAGCACCAGTGAAAGTGCGAGAAGTCGATGCATCGCCAAGAACCTCCGCCCGAATAGGTTTGGCAGCCGTTCGAAGACGCTATCCCAGAATAGTGTCCATGAGAAGCACAGCTACAAAAGTGCCGGCACCACGCGTGTGCTTCTTCGCAGGAGAAGCCGATCACCATCCCGCGACGGGGTGTTGATCTACATCAAAAAGCCGACGGTATTTCCTCGCACTTATCCGCGACGCATCGCACGATGTCGAGTTCAGCGCATCCGGGCTGGCAATAAAACAACGGCGGCCCTAAGGCCGCCGTTGCCACCACCCGAACGTTCCCCCGTAAAGCTCTATGAACTGACCCCGAGCACCGTGACAGCGCGGCGGTTCTGCGACCAGCATGAGATGTCGTTGCAGACGGCAACCGGCCGTTCCTTGCCGTACGAGATCGTGCGCATGCGCTGCGCCTGAATGCCGCGCGAAACCAGATAGTCACGCACCGCCTGCGCACGCCGCGCACCCAGCGCGATGTTGTACTCACGCGTCCCCCGCTCGTCGGCGTGACCCTCGATCGTGAACTGGCTGTACTGGCTATAGTTGGTGAGCCACTGCGCCTGTTTGTCGAGCGTCGCGCGCGATTGCGGCGTGAGTTCGGTCGAATCTGTTTCAAAGAACACGCGGTCGCCGACATTGACCACGAAGTCCTGCTGGCTCCCTGGCGTTGCCGCGCCGGCGGCGCTGGCCTGCGCATCGTCCGCATTTTTGGCACAGGCCGATATCGCCAGTGCCGCCACGAGAACGGCTGCGAAACGAGTAACGTGCAGCATCTTCCTCATATCGATCATATCCGGTGCCTCCATTCACGCGTACCGACCGGAGCTTGCGTGAGGGTCTAGCAGGTCGTTCGTTAAACGAACGTTCCATCAACCTTGATGGAACCTTGCGCGGACCCATAAAAACTCTAGGCGTCCCTTAAACCGTTTCCGATGGTTAAGACAGAGTGAAAATGAGGCCGGTTTACGACCATCACGATAACAGCGGAGACCAGGCCGGATCCGAGGCGAAGCTCGGCGTCGGAACCTTCAGCTCGTTCCGCCCGGTAATGTCGATGGTATAGAGCGACGGTCCCTGCCCGACATCTCGGAAGAACATCAGCACGCGCCCGTTGGGCGCGAACGTCGGACCCTCGTTGTGGAAACCTTGCGTGAGCACGCGCTCGCCGGAACCGTCGGGCTTGAGAATTCCAATCGAAAAGCTGCCGCGCGCCTGCCCTGTGAAAGCGATGTAGTCCCCGCGCGGCGACCAGACCGGCGTCGAGTGATTGCCCTCGCCGAAGCTGATGCGCTGTGCCGCCCCGCCATTTGCGGACATCACATAGATCTGCTGGGAGCCGCCACGGTCGCTTTCGAAGCAAATACGGGAACCGTCCGGCGAGTAGCACGGCGCCGTGTCGATCGCTGGGGTATCGGTGAGACGCGTGGTCTGCTTCGAACGCAGATCCATGACAAACAAATTCGCGTTGCCACCTTGCTGCAGGCTCATGATCACGCGCTGGCCGTCAGGCGAGAAACGCGGCGCGAAGGTCATGCCGGGAAAATTACCGACAATTTCGCGTTGTCCGGTTTCGATGTTGAGCAGATAAACGCGCGGATCACCCTGCCCATAAGACATGTAGGTGATTTCCTGCGTCGACGGGTTGAAGCGCGGCGTGAGGACGAGGTCATCGCCGCGCGTCAGGTAACGCACGGCCGCGCCGTCCTGGTCCATGATGGCAAGGCGCTTCACGCGACGGTCCTTCGAGCCGGTCTCGTCGACGAACACGATGCGGCTGTCGAAATAGCCCTTTTCACCGGTGAGCCGCTCGTAGATCGCGTCTGAAATGATGTGTGCGATGCGCCGCCAGTTATCGGGCGTCGTGAAGTACTGCTTGCCGTCGAGCTGCTGGCCGGCAGCCACGTCCCACAGGCGGAATTCAGCTTTCAGTCTCCCATCGCCCTGGCGCGTGATGCGGCCTGTAACCAGCGCCTCCGCATTGATCGCCCGCCAGTCGGGAAACTTCGGAACGTTGTCGCTGCTGGTGATCTTTTCGATGAACGCCGCCGGATTGATCGGCGCGAACAGGCCGCTGCGCTGGAGATTGCTGGTGATGACCGCGGTGACGTTTCGCCCGGTGTCGCCTTCCGCCGGCCCGCCGGTCAGGAAGTCGGGCAGCGCAATCGGCATCGGCCGCACGTTGCCCTGGTTGATGTCGATGTTGAGAACGGCCCGCGCCGGACGCGAGCCCGTAACCGCCAACGCGCCGGTGCCAACCAGCAGACCGCGACGGCTTATTTTGGGTAAAGAAGAATTGTGATTCACGAGATAGCGTTACCTTGCAGGAAGATCGTGAAACATCTGCCTTGTGTCGAAAGTGAAGTCTATTTCTTTCCATTGTTCATAATGTTCAGGCCGCAACATCGTGTAAGGCTGCCCGACGAATACCGCGCGCACTGCGCTGTCGCGCATGGCGTTAAATTGCGCGCCGCTGCCGCTGGTCAGCACCTGCGGTCCGACTGCAAGTGTTCCGTCTTTCCTGAACCTGATCCGGATGGTGACCTGTGTCTGGCTGGCGTCCTGCATCCCGACCGGCGGATTCCACAGTGCCATCAGCCGCGCACGCAGCGCATCGATTTCCGATTGTGAGAGCTGGGCTGCAGAGCCCGCCGCCGTACCGAGCGACGGAGTTGCGTTCGCCTCTACACCGGTCGCTGCGTTACGCTGCGGGTCTCGTTTGTCGAGAAGCGCCGCGATCTTGTCAGGCTCGAACTTCGGCTGCAGCTTTTGCGGCGGTTTCTTCGGCGGCAGAGGCTGCTCGGTCTTGACCTGCTTGGGTTCGTCTTGCTGCTTGAGCTTTTCGGCGATCGGGTCCGGCTTCGACGGCTGCGGTTCGGGCTGCGCAGCTTCTTTCGCAGCCTGCAATTCCTTTTTCTCGGTAACTTTGGGCTTGGCCTCTTCGATCGGCTTGGGCGGCTCCTCGGATTTTTTCTCGACCAGCGGCTTCGGCGTCTCGATCTTGGGCGCGTCCTTGACGCCCTTGGTCATCTCCGAGAAATCCTTCTCGCTGATGAAGTCGACCGGCAGCGACTCTGCCGGCGTGGCATCAAAGCTCTTGCCCGAAAACGATAGTGTCGCCCACAGCAGCACCGCCGCGTGCAGGCCAGCCGAGATTGCGGTCGCCTTCCTCATCACTGCGCTTTCGCGCCCTGCTCAAATTCAGTGACCAAGGCTACACGATTAAAGCCGGCCGACGACAGCCGCCCCATCACTCTCATCATCGTGCCGTAGTCGACCTTCTTGTCCCCGCGGACGTAAACCCGCGCGTCTTTACCACCGCGCGCTTCCGCCACCGCCTGCATTTTTGGGATCAGATCGTCGGCGGCGATTTCACTATTTTGCAGGAAAATCTTGCCCTTGTCGTTGACCGAAATGGTCAGCGGCTCTTTGTCCTGCTCGAGGCTTTTGGCCTGGCTCTGCGGCAGATCAATGGGAACCCCGACCGTCAGCAGCGGAGCGGAGACCATGAAGATGATTAGGAGAACGAGCATCACGTCGACCATCGGCGTGACGTTGATCTCGCTCATCACCCTCTGGCGATGATGCTTGCGCTTTCCGATCACCGGCGTGCCGGCATTGGCAGCCATGGGATGATCCCCTACCCGCGCTCGTCGATCTGGCGCGACAGAATAGCGGCAAACTCGTCGGCAAAGCCCTCCAGCCGCTGCGCCTGCCGATTAACCTCGGCCGCGAACTTGTTATAGAAAATGGTCGCCGGTATGGCAGCGACAAGGCCAAGTGCGGTCGCAAAAAGCGCCTCGGCGATGCCCGGTGCAACCACCGCCAATGAGGTGTTTTTGGAGGCTGCGATCGACTGAAAGCTTGTCATGATGCCCCAGACGGTGCCGAACAGGCCCACAAAGGGGCCCGCCGAGCCGACGGTCGCCAGAACCAGCAACCGCTTTTCAAGCCGGTCGACCTCGCGGGCAATGGTCACTTCCATCACTTTTTCGATCCGCATCTGCAGGCCGCCGATCGAGCGTGAGTTGCCCTCGAAGCTCCGCTTCCACTCGCGCATGGCAGCGACGAACAATGCCGCCATCGAGTGTGCCGGGCGGTTCGACAGCGTCCGGTAGAGTTCGTCGAGCGACTGGCCGGACCAGAAAGCCTGCTCGAAGCGGTCCATCGCCCGCCGGCTGCGCGCATAGAGCACGGTCTTGTCGATTGCGATCGCCCAGACCCAGACCGAGCAAATAAGCAATCCGATCATCACTGTCTTGACGACCCAATGGGCGTTCCAGAACAGCGTGAACAGCGAAAGATCGGATGAGGTCATCGGGAGCACCGACTGCGCCACGTCGGCAGGATTCATAGGCACGTCCTTTCCGCTCAATCCGATCCCGTCGGTCGAACCGGCGCGGCGCAATATCGCAATCGGCGGTGCGCGCACGACGGTGCCGCCCACGCGCTAAGTCGCAAAACCGAATGTCTCGCGAAGTTCGTATGTCCCGTCCACCGGCGACCTACGAAATCCCCGCGAAACTTGGCCAAACTTGGGCGCGGAAGCGGGCTTATTAGCCCTAAACAGCGCTGATTATGGTTAAGGAGTAGTTACTTTCGGAAAACGCCGCAAACGCAAAGGCCGCCCCGGGGGCGGCCTTGCTTTTCAACGGTCGAACCACTCAGTTCTGTGGTTGCTGCGAGTCCGGCATTTGCCGGTTGCGGCGTTCGTTCATGAACTGGTCGAACTCGGTCTTGTCCTTTGCAAAGCGAAGGCGGTCCAGGAATTCCCGGAACTCACGCTGCTCTTCCTCGAGCCGGCGCAACGTGTCGGTCCGGTACTCGTCGAAGGCGCGGTTGCCGCTCGACGGCGCGTAGTTCCAGCCACCGCTCCATGGACCCCCGCTCATCCGTGAACGCATCCAGTCCATCTTGCGCTGCATGCGCTCCATCTTGTGCTGCCAGCGATCTTGGCCGCCGTAATATCCGCATCCCATTCGTCCGCTCCATATTGTGAAGGCGAGCACCGAGAGGCCGATCGGCCACCAGACCATGAAGCCCAGAACGATCAGGGCGATCCAGGCAGGCTTTCCAAGTTCATCAAGCTTTGCGGTGATGGGCATAGTCGGCCTCGCGTGAATGTAAATAACATTTACATAGCTAGGGCCATCGGAGGCCCCTGTCAAGCGGCGTGACGGATAAGTTGGGGGCCGTTGGCGGCAGCGCCAGATATGGCCGCGGAATTTCGCGCAGCGGACGCTCAGCGCCGCCGCGCGGAGGCGTTCAGGCCGAGCCCGCGCAGGTAAATCAGTACGGCCGCTTCGAGCAGATCTTCCGGCGACATCGGAAGCTTGCGGCGCGCCGCGTCGCCACGACCGAACAAGGATGCGATGCCGTGCGTCATCGCCCAGATGTGCAACGCCACCATGAGCGCCGGCGGCCTGCCCTGCGATGGCATCATTGCGACAAGTTGCTCGGACGCTGAACGCAAAACCGCGAATGTATTCTCGCTCACCTCACGCAACTCGCGATCGCTGTCGAGTGGGACACCCGCTTCGAACATCGCCGAGTAATAAGCAGGCTCGCGCTTTGCGAAGGCGAGATAGCTTTTGCCGAGCCGGTCGAATGCGGTCATCACGTCGGGCCTGCCCTCGTCCCATGCTTTCGCCAAAGCTGCAGAAAATTCTTCGAAGCCGCGCCGGGCAACGTCGGCGAGCAACGCGTCGCGGTCGCGGAAGTGACGATAGGGCGCGGCCGGACTCACGCCCGCCCAGCGCGCGGCATCAGCGAAGGTGAAACCCGCCGGACCTTTTTCTGCAATCAATTCGAGCGCGGCATTCACCAGGGCCTCTTTCAGATTGCCGTGGTGATAGCCGCGGGCGGCGTGGCCGCGTTTGCCCCATCTCATGTGAATCGCTTTTACATTAAGGCGGGAGCGGCGTCGATGCCGGCTACGAGCCCCGCTTTCGCGCCGCGAGCGGGAGACTTTCGAACAAAGTTGGACCGCCGGGCTGGGCACCCTCGATCGTAAGCAAGCGTAGCTTGGTCACGACCCCACCACTTGCGGAAAAGCCGCCGGCCTTTCCGCCGGCCGCAAGCACCCGGTGACACGGCATAATGAGTGGCGTCGGGTTCTCGCCCATTGCCTGCCCCACGTCCCGTGACAAAGCCTTATCGCCGAGACGCTCGGCAATTTCGCCATAGGTCATGGTGATGCCGGGCGGAAGCTTGCGGACAATCGCGTAGACCCGCTTGTTGAAGTCGGATTGTGCACTGTCGTCGATCACAATATCCGTCAGATCGCGCTTTTCGCCGCCGAGCAGCGCGATGATGCCGTCAATTGCGTGTCGCACGTGGGGCGGCGGCGGCGCTTCGCCCGCCGTGGGGTGGCGCCGGCGTACACGCGCGCGCGTCGCAGCAGCGTCTGTCTCAGGCAACTGCACGCCGACGATCCCGCGCGCGCTCCAGATGACGCCGCAGGTTCCGATCGCGGTTTCGAAGAGTGTGAAACTCTGTTCCATTATGCGGCGAATATAACATCCGCCGTCAGCCGGCGCCGCCCGATTCCTGGTCGGCCTTCATCGCAATCCGCAGCGGTTTTGGAATGGGTCTCGCGCGACCGCCCGATATAAACGCCACCTGAACATGCGCTTCGACCAGCAGATCGTCGCCGCGCATGACTTTCTGATTGAGCGTCACGGATGCGCCTTTGACCTCTTCCGGCGTGGTGACGACATCGAGCACATCGTCCATGTGAGCCGGCTTTTTGAAGTCGATGCTCATGTGGCGCACGACAAAGGCAAAGCCCGGCGCTTCCTTCTCGGCCTGCTCGAACAATGCGCGGTGATCGGCGCCAATAAGGCGCAGATAATTCGTGCGGCCGCGCTCCATGAAGCGCAAATAACTTGCGTGGTAGACGATGCCGGAAAAATCCGTGTCCTCGTAGTAGACGCGGATCGCCTGGTGATGCCGGCCATCGCGGATCTCACCATCGAGCGCGTTACTCATCGCCACGGCACATCCTTCTGAATCGCATCCTCCCAGTGCCGGCCATCGAACGACTTCACCGTAAGCGTGGTGAGATCAACGTCATCGAGACATCGCACGTTGACGTCGATTTTGTCCGGGTCAGACCGCGGCACGTAAAACGGATGAATCCCACACACTTTGCAGAAGGTGTGTTTCGCAACCTTGGTGTTGAATTGATAATTGGCAAGGCTGTCCCTACCACTCACAAGTTCGAACTGCTCCGGCGGCACGATCAGGTGGAGAAACCCTTTCTTCGTACACATCGAGCAATTGCAATAGGTGACACCGTCGAGATCGGCCGTCACACGGAAACGAATGCGACCGCAGTGGCAGCCGCCTTCCATGGTTTTCATGCTGCTCTTCATGACTGCCAGATGCCTACCAATGGCAGTACATGGTCGCGCGTCAGAGGAGCCAAGGGCAAGTCGGGTAGCGCGCCCGGATTGACCCACACAACCTGATCGATCTCAGCGCGCGGTATGACCGGCCCTTCGACGTCGACGGCATACACAGCCGCGGTCACCCGGTAATCCGGTTCATTCGCTGCAGCACATTCGAATACGCCGAGCGGCCGGGCGCTGCCCTCCGCCACGCGGCAGCCCAGTTCCTCGATCAGCTCACGCGTGAGCGCCGCAATATCGCTTTCGCCCGGATCGCGTTTTCCACCAGGCTGCATGAAGGCCGCCGTCCCGCGCTTGCGGACCAGCAACACGCGCCCATCCTCGTCGCGGATTAGCGCCGCGACGACGCTGATGACGTTGTTGCTCATTCATCGTTTTCCGAAAAAAAGCCAAACTGGCTCGGATCGCGGGCGGGCTCCGGCAGGCCGAGGTGCTGGAACGCCAGTCCGGTGAGCAAACGCCCGCGCGGGGTGCGCTGCAGGAATCCTTTCTGGATCAGAAACGGCTCGATGATGTCCTCGATGGCATCGCGCGGCTCGGAAAGAGCCGCCGCAAGCGTGTCGACTCCCACCGGCCCACCGCCGTAGTTCTCGGCGATGGTCTTGAGATAGCGGCGATCCATCGCATCGAGTCCCACGACGTCAACTTCGAGCGCAGAGAGCGCGCGATCGGCGATCTTGCGATCGACCGTGCGGGCACCTTCGACATGCGCGAAATCGCGCACCCGCCGCAGCAGGCGGCCCGCAATGCGGGGAGTGCCGCGGGCCCGGCGCGCAATTTCGTTGGCGCCATCAGGTGCAATACCGATACCCAGCACGCGCGCGCCGCGATTGACGATCTCCTCGAGCTCTTTCTCGGAGTAAAAATTCAACCGCACCGGAATGCCGAACCTGTCGCGCAGCGGATTGGTCAACAGCCCGGCGCGCGTCGTTGCACCGATCAAGGTGAACGGTGACAGATCGATCTTCACGGAGCGCGCCGCCGGACCTTCGCCGATGATGAGATCGAGCTGGAAGTCCTCCATGGCAGGATAAAGGATTTCCTCAACCGCCGGATTGAGCCTGTGGATTTCATCGATGAACAGGACATCGCGCGGCTCGAGATTGGTGAGCAATGCCGCGAGGTCGCCTGCCTTGGCGATGACCGGCCCCGACGTGGCGCGGAAATTCACGCCCAGCTCGCGCGCAATGATCTGCGCCAGCGTTGTCTTGCCGAGCCCGGGCGGCCCGACGAACAGGACATGGTCGAGCGCTTCCTTGCGCGCACGCGCGGCCTCGATGAACACGTTGAGGTTTGCGCGCGCCTGTTCCTGGCCGATGAATTCCGACAGGCGTTGCGGACGCAGCGACGCGTCGGCGTCGTCGTCTCGCGCATTGGAAGTGACAAGGCGCGGCGCGCTGCTCATTTCGCCAGCTCCTTCAGACCCTGCCTGATCAGCGTCGCCGTGTCGGCGCCCTCACCCGCACTGCGCGCAGCGGCTGCGATCGCGGCAGCGGCCTGCGGATGCCCGTAGCCGAGGTTGACCAGCGCGGAAACGGCGTCCGCCACCGGGCGCGGCGCGCGCTTCTCGTCGAGCGCGCCCGCAAGGTGCACCACGGCCGGATCGACAGCCGCAAAGGTTGGCGCCTTATCCTTGAGTTCGGTGACGATGCGCTCGGCACCTTTTGGACCGACGCCGGGCGCGCGCGCCACCATGGCCTTGTCGCGCATCGCGATTGCCGATGCGAGCTCGGAAACCTTCAGCGTGCCGAGGATCGACATGGCTACTTTGGCGCCGACCCCCTGGACGGTCTGCAGCAGACGGAACCATTCTCGCTCTAGCTCGCTCGTAAATCCAAACAACCTGATCTGATCTTCGCGGACATGCGTTTCAATCGAAAGCGTCGTGGGCTCGCCGGGCGACGGGAGCGCCTGCAACGTGCGCGACGAGCAATGCACCTGATATCCGACGCCGCCGACATCGAGGATGATGTAGTCCTCGCCATAAGAATCGATGATGCCCTTGAGCTTGCCGATCATAACGCCCCCACCTTCAGTACCGCGCTGGTCCGATGATGCGCGTGGCAAACCGCGATGGCCAGTGCATCGGCGGCGTCTTCGGATTGCGGATCGGCTTTCGGCAGCAGCACGCCGATCATCATGCGGATCTGCGCCTTCTCGCCGTGGCCCGTCCCGACAATCGTCTTCTTCACCAGGTTCGGCGCGTATTCCGCCACAGCCAGTCCGGCCTTGGCCGGCACCAGCATCGCGATACCGCGCGCCTGCCCGAGCTTCAGCGTCGCCACCGCATTGGTGTTGACGAATGTTGCTTCCACCGCCGCCTCGTGGGGCCGGTATTGCTCAATCACCGCGAGCAGCCCGTCGTGAATGGCAAGCAGACGGACGCCCAGATCGGCGCGGTCGCTGGTCTCGAGTGAACCACATCCGACGTGGATCAGCCGATTGCCGTCGGACTCGATCAGGCCCCAACCGGTGCGGCGGAGCCCTGGATCAATGCCGAGAATGCGAATCGGGTGGCGGGCCATCACCCCGTTGATAGCCCCGGCCTCTGGCCCCGCCTAGCGCGTTTTGCGCCGCAGTCCAGCCCGTCGCAATAGACAGCCCGGCATGAGCGGGTATGGTTCGCCCCATGCCGGGGACTTCCTCTCGCCGCCGCAACCGACGGGCTGTCATTATTGGCGGCTCGATGTCGGGCCTGTTTTCCGCGGCATTCCTGCGCCAGATCGGCTGGGACGCGGATGTCTACGAACGCTCGAACGTCGAGCTGGTCGGTCGCGGCGCCGGCATCACCGGACACCCCGAGTTGCTGGAGGCGTTGGAAGCGAGCGGCGCCGGAACCGAAATGCTCGGCATCGAGGTGCCCAAGCGCATCGCCATCGACCGCGAGGGCCGCATTACGGATGAGCGGCCGCTGCGACAGATTTTGAGTTCGTGGGACCGCCTGCAGCGCCTTTTGCGCGCGACCATCGAGGAAGCGCACTATCACCTCGGCTGGAATTTCGAGCGCGTCGACCAGGATGAGCGCGGCGTGCGCGTGCAGTTCTCCGGCGGGCGGGTCGAACACGCCGATATTTTGATTGGCGGCGACGGAATTCGCTCAAGCGTGCGCGCGCAAATGGCCCCGGACGTTCAGCCTGTCTACGCCGGCTATTACATCTGGCGCGGCGCGCCAAACGAGGCCGATCTTGCCCCGGAGACGCTCAACAGCATCTATCCCCTGTTCACGTTCTACCTGCCCAAGCAGCAGCAGGTGATCACCTATCCGATTGCTGGCTTCAACGACGATCTCACGCCGGGCAAACGGCGCTTCAATTTCATCTGGTACCGCGTCGCGGATGCCGCAAAGCTGCGCGAGATGTGCGTGGACGAAAAAGGCGTGCAGCATGAGTATTCGGTGCCACCGCCGCTGGTGCGCAAGGATCTGATTGCCGGTATGCACAAGGATGCGAAAGAGATCCTGCCGCCGCCGCTGCTCGATGCACTGATGAAGATCAAGCAGCCCTTCATCACGCCGATCTATGATTTCACCGCACCCGCAATTACCTATGGTCGCGTCGCGATGATCGGCGATGCGGCGGCGAACGCGCGTCCGCATATGGGCTTCGGAATGGCGAAGGCCGGCACCGACGCCATGGCACTGGCGAAACATCTCGACCGGCACGACGATATCGACGAGGCACTGGAAGCCTACAACGCAGAGCGCCAGCCGATCGGCAACAACATCGTCATGCACGGCCGCAAGCTCGGCACGCATCTTGGCGTTAACCTCAAGACCGAGGAAGACCGCCGCATGCATGATCTGCTGCAAAGCGACGGCGCCATGCTCGACTGGATTGCCGTGCCGCATTTCCTGGACGCTTACAAATGACAGAGCCTCCGAAACCGGATTACGCGCGCAACATGCGCGTCGTCGGACACACCGATCAGGGTGGGCGGCCGGATGGTGTGCAGGTGATGGTGCATCGCGGCTTCGCTTTCGTGGGCCACATGTTTTCCAAGGGCTTTTCCGTCATCGACGTGCGCGATGCAAAGAACCCGCGCGCGGTGAATTACATTGCGGCACCCGCGAACACCTGGAACATCCACCTGCAGGTGCACGAAGACTTGCTGCTGGTCATCCATGCCAAGGACATGTTCGCCGCAGCCGAATTTGCCGACGAGCGCGCTTATTACAGCGGGGCGCTCGGCAAGACCGTCGGCACAGCCGAGATCAAACGGAAACGTGACTGGAGCGCGGGCCTTGCGGTCTACGACATCTCGAAGCCCGAGATGCCGCGCCAGATCGGCTTCATGCCGGTTGAGGGCGGCGGCATCCACCGCGCCTGGTACACCGGCGGGCGCTGGGCCTACGTCTCGGTCCTGCTCGACGGCTTCACCGACTACATGTTCATGACGGTCGACATGAGCGATCCCGCGAAGCCGCGGGAAGCCGGCCGGTGGTGGATTCCCGGCATGAACCTGGCGGCCGGCGAGACCCCATCCTGGCCGCAGGCGCGGCGATACGGCCTGCATCACGCGATTGTTCACGGCGACACGGCTTATGCCGCCTGGCGTGATGCCGGCATGGTCGTGCTCGATGTTGCCGACCGCGCCAAGCCCAGACTGATCACGCACCGCAATTGGTCGCCCCCGTTCGGCGGCGGCACACATAATTGTCTGCCATTGCCCGACCGCGACTTGCTGGTCGTGCTCGATGAGGCCGTGCTCGATCATCAGGAAGATGGCCTTAAGCTGATCTGGGTGTTCGACAACCGGGTGCGTGAAAATCCGGTCAGTATTTCGACATTTCCGACACCGGCGGAGGCCGACTACAAAGCCAAGGGCGCGCATTTCGGGCCGCACAACATCCACGAGAACCGGCCGGGCAGCTTCATCAGCTCGCAGCTGATCTTTGCGACCTACCAGAATGCCGGCATCCGCGTTTTCGACATGTCCAATGCGTTTGAGCCGAAAGAAGTTGGCGCTTTGGTGCCGCCGCAGCCAAAGACGCTTGCCGACACCCGTCCGAACCGCGCGCGTGTCATTCAGTCCGCCGACGTTTTCGTCGACGCGAAAGGTCTGATCTACGCGACCGACTACAATGCCGGGCTTTATATCCTGGAGTTCGGTGGCTGACGGTACGAACGAACGCGACCCTCAAGCGTTGACTCTCGCAGACGCGAGGAGGGTTCCATGGAGGCTGATGCAAGCGGTTGGTTGTGGTTCGTCAGTGACGTGATTTTTGTGATTATTCTGGGCGGCGCACTAATTTATGGAACGTTCATGTGGCGGCGCCGATCACGCAATCCCACGGTCAATCGGATTCGAGATGAAGTGACAAAAGAAAATCTCCGCCACCCCGGCGGTTAAGAGTTACGCGCTCATCTTCTGCATGAGCGCGTCGGAAACCTCGAAATTCGCGTAGACGTTCTGCACGTCGTCACTTTCGTCGAGCGATTCGATCAGCTTGATGATTTTTTCGCCGGCGTCGTCATCCAGCGCCACGGTATTCTGCGGCTTCCAGAGCATTGACGATTTCCGTGGCTCGCCGAATTTGGCCTCGAGCGTTTTTGTGACGTCGTTCAACGAATCCGGCGTCGTGATGATCTGGTGGCCGTCCTGGTTCGAGGTCACATCCTCGGCGCCGGCTTCGATCGCTGCATCCAGCATCGCGTCGGCACTGGCAACCTTTGTATCGTACTCGACCACGCCCACATGGCTGAACATGAAGGACACCGCGCCGGTCTCGGCGAGGTTTCCGCCATTCTTGGAGAAGATCGCGCGTACTTCGCCGGCGGTACGATTCCGGTTGTCGGTCAACGCCTCCACGATGACGGCCACGCCGCCCGGTCCATATCCCTCGTAGCGGATCACGTCGTAGTTTTCGGTGTCGGCGCCTTGCGACTTCTTGATAGCGCGTTCGATATTGTCCTTCGGCATGTTCTCGGCGCGGGCCGCCAGAACCGCGGCGCGTAGGCGCGGATTGAACGCCGGATCCGGCATCCCGAGCTTGGCCGCAACGGTAATTTCGCGCGCAAGCTTGCCGAACAGCTTGGAGCGCGCCTTATCCGCGCGCCCCTTCTTGTGCATGATGTTCTTGAATTGGGAATGACCAGCCATAACCAGCGTCAGTATTTGTGGGTGCTGGCGGCTATATAATCCGGCGCGGGCGGAAAATAAATATCGCAGATCGCAGAACTTTGCCGGCGGATCGACCGAATATCAGGCGGCAATCGCAACGTCGCGCAAGATCGCGTCAATATGTGCGCGGATTTTTGAGACGTTCTGGTGGACGCGTGTCTTGTAGCGAATGACGGCATCCCGATCGACCAGGAAGAACTTCTGCTGCGGCCAGGTGCGGCCAAAAATGTCGATCAACATGCTGCGGAACTGACCCGCCGAAAGGTCAGGCTGTTGCGTCGGCGTCTCGGCGTATGCCGTAAGATCGGCCGAGGTGAGCGCACATAAAAGGGCTGCCGGCACGGTCGAGTAGACCTGCCTGTGCTGCTGAATGGTGCTGATCGCACGGTCGATCGCGAATTCGGGACCGAGGTCGCCGTTGATGACCAAAGGCTCATCGTTAGTGGCGCGCGCGAGCGGAAACTGATCGATCAGCCAGTCGCCGGCGTGGACCACATTGTTCCGGTCGCGCCCAAACATCAGAACGTCGTCCTCGTAACGCGCAAACCACGTGTCGAGTCGGTCGAGGATCCGGTCGAATGCCGGCCGCGCAATCAGTTCGCGGCCCTGCGTGCCGAAGATGCCAATGGCCGACTTCGCACGCGAAATGACCTCAAGCGCGCCGTCGCCAAGGAGCGGAGGAAACAGATTGCCGCCCGCGCCGAGGATCACCAGATCGTAGTCCTGCCGAGCCTGATTGAGAGTCGCAGCAGTCAGATGATGAAACAGGCACTCACCTGGCAATATTGTATTGATCAGCTGGCGGCCCAGGCGCGCGGCGAGATCATTGGTCTCGTTGCTCGAAATCACGGCCACGTTGCGCGAAACAAGCGGAGCAAGTCGTTCCGTCGGCGTCAGCCGCATGAGCATCTGCGATTCATCGACCGGCGCGGTGCTTTCGATCCGGAAGCCATAACGATCGAACAGCAACGCCAGGTCGCAGAGAGTCATTTGATTGACAAAATCGTTGGCGCGCTCGCCGTTCTTGGCGAGATCAGCCGGATAACAGCTGAGGATGATGTCGCGTCTGCAGAAGCGCAAATGAGTGAACAGGCTTTCGATGTCTTTGACGCGCTCCAGTACGCCTAGCATCACAATCACATCGGCGCGCGATGCGGTTTCGGTGGGGAATTCGTCGGAATTCAAGTCGACGGCTCGCGCCTGGCGTTTTTTGCCGGCCGGGCCGCCCGTGGCGTAGTTGCAGCCATTCGGCAACAGAGTTCGCAATGCCCGGCTTGCACCGAGATCGACGACCCGCGCACCGGCGGGAATGAACTGCGCCGCAAGCTCGGCGCGCGGATCGGACTTCGCCCGTGATGAGTTCGACTGGCGGTCAAGGTCCGCCGGCAGTTCCAGCGCAAGGTTGCTGTTGACGAAGAGAGCCATGTGCTCCGTGCCGAGGTCGCGCTGCCGGACCCAGCACATGCCGGCGAATCAATTGCATCTACCGAATCATCGCCGTGATTCGCGGTCAACCTCGCAGACTGAAAAAATTCAACTCCAGAAGCCCGGCCGCGCTTCCTGCAGGATACCACCGAGGCGGACGGCGCCGACCTTGCGCGCAAGCCCGGTCGCATCGTCGGTCTCGACGGCGAGACCACACAGGGTCGCCGGGCCATTCGACGCCTCGAACTTCGCGCCAGGCAATTTGCGTAGGAAGCGATTGAGGGGCTCGTCCTTGTTCATGCCGATAATGGAATCGTAGTCGGCCGTCATCCCAACGTCGGACACGAATGCCGTGCCTGCCGGAAGAACACGATCGTCGGCGGTGGGCGCATGCGTATGCGTTCCCACAACGAGGCTGGCGCGTCCGTCGGTGAAAAAACCCATCGCCTGCTTTTCGCTGGTCGCTTCGCAGTGAAAATCGATGATGATCGCGTCCGCACCGGATTTGAGCGCACAGGCCGCCAGTTCGCGTTCGACCGCGGCGAACGGATCGTCGAGCGGGTCCATGAAAATCCTGCCCATGGCATTGATTACCAAAGCCCGTTTGCCGTTTTTTGTATCGACCAGCGCAGCGCCGCGCCCGGGCGTGCCTTTCGGAAAATTGAGCGGTCGGATGAGGCGCGGTGCGCGCTCGATGAAGACGAGCGCCTCGCGCTGATCCCATGCGTGATTTCCGAGTGTGATCGCATCTGCTCCGGCGTCGATCAGCTCATTATAGATGACCTCGGTGATGCCGAAGCCGCCGGCAGCATTCTCACCATTGACGACGACGAGATCGAGTTTCCACTCGGAAATGAGTGCGGGCAGTCGTTCGATCACGATGGTCCGCCCGGAGCGGCCGACAATATCGCCGATAAAAAGAATACGCATACGCTATTTGGTCTCGCGGAAATCGATGACTTCACGCTCCGTTAGCACGAAATCGAGGCGCGCGTCGCGTTCGGTGGCGGGGACAGAACCAATCTCCTGGGCCGCAAAGGCGATGCCCATGGCAACGATCTTCTTTTTTGCTCGCAGCGCATTGATCGTCATGTCGTAATAGCCGGCGCCGTAGCCGATACGATGACCAGCGCGATCGAATGCCGCGAGCGGGACGATAAGGATGTCAGGCGCAACCTCGGGCGCCTCGGCCTTGGGCTCGCGGATACCCCATTGACCGCGCGCAAGCTCATCGCCGAAGGCGTAAGCACGCATGGTCAATGGCTTGCCGCGTCCGGCAATCGCCGGAAGGGCAAGCAGTGCGCCAAGCTGGGCGGCTTTGCGCATCAAAGGAAGAGGATTGATCTCCGTCTTCATCGGAGAAAATCCGGAGACGATCATGCCCGTCGCGACGGTCACCGGAAACGGACGCGCAGCGATCGCTTCGGCTGCAGCGGCGCGCGCATTCGCGGGCAAGGCGTCGCGCCGGGCGAATGCCTGCTCGCGAAGTCGTGCTTTCGGTGAATCGGTTTCGGTGATGTTTGGCATTGTAACTAAGTGCGGAGCCGCGATGGCCGTTGGAGCATCGATCCCGGGTTCCCTACGAAAGTAGGTGGGCGCCATATGACCGAACCCACGAGCCCGGTCAGGGACAGCTCCCTTAAGGATCGATAAGGCCCCGGGGATTGTGTCTCCTGACGCACCCCGCAGCCCCGCCAGCTGAATGTAGTGGTTATGACGAAGCAGCGCCACTCGTCGCGAGGGCTAGCCGATCGCGACGGTGCTGCCGTTGCTCACAGTCTGGTTGAGCTTTTTGGTGATGCCCTCAATTCGCTCTGCGGCCGAATTGAATGCACCAACCACAGCGTCAGACGCGGCCTTGGCGCGATCGGCCGCGACAAGCCGGGCGTCATGCAGGGCGGTGATCTCCTCGTCCAGTCGCCGGGCCCTCTGCGCGGCCTCGACGAGCTCGTCGGCGAGCATCAGCGCGGCCATGACTGTCAGGCGCGTATCGCCGATCTCTCCGAACTTGCGCCGTAGATCGATGATGCGCTGGTCGACGTCATGCGCGAGCGTCTGCAGTTGCTCTTCCTGCCCATCCTCGCAAGCGAGGCGAAATTGTCGGCCGGCGATGGTTGCGTTTACCTGGGACATGGTTTCACTCGTGCAAATCCACCACCGACTGGATTGATGTGATCGCGGCATCCAGTCGATCGGCGATCTCTCGATTGGTTGTCTCAAGCCGGCGCGACCGCGCAGCTTCGACATCGAGCGCGGCGGCGAGTCGCGTGCGATCGACGCCGAGTGCCTGAACCTGCGCGGCAAGACCCTCTTCGTTGCGATCCGCTTGCTTGCGCCGCTCTACCGCGGCATCAAGCGCGTCGAGCGCGAGCGCCAGACGCTTGACCGCGGCATCGATTGCGCTTTCCTCGCTCATGGCCTAATCCGCACAAAAACACTTGTTGCGGCAGATATTTAGACACAGATTCTTACGTGCTGCGCAACCGTAACGTCAACGCTTGGTGGACGATTTGCCCAGTTGTTTTCGCGACCTGTGAATGGCTTCCCGGCACCCCGCCGGTCACATTGACTCAGGGGACTCACATGCTATCCACCCGCCAAAAGGCCCCATTCCATGAGCGTAAAAGCCTCGCCGACGGCAGCTGCGGCGCCCGTAGAGCGTCGTGAGCAACCGGTCGCCGGTTCCGCCGTTGCCCATTCGGCGATGGCGAATGCGATTCGCGCGCTGGCGATGGACGCGGTCGAGCAGGCCAAATCGGGCCACCCGGGCATGCCGATGGGCATGGCCGACGTCGCGACGATTCTCTTCACACGCTTCCTGAAATTCAGCCCAAGCGACCCGGCCTGGCCGGACCGCGACCGTTTCGTGCTCTCGGCGGGGCACGGATCGATGCTGATCTACGCCCTGCTCTATCTCACCGGCTACGAGGCGATGACGATCGATCAGATCAAGCGTTTTCGTCAGCTGGGCTCGAACACCGCCGGTCATCCTGAGTACGGGCACACACCCGGCGCAGAGACGACCACGGGACCGCTCGGGCAAGGACTTGCGAATGCGGTCGGCATGGCAATCGCGGAGAAGCATCTCGCGGCCGTGTTCGGTGACAGCGTCGTCAATCACAAGACCTATGTGATCGCCTCCGACGGCGATCTGATGGAAGGCATCAGCCAGGAAGCGATCGCACTCGCGGGGCACCTCAGGCTGAACAAGCTGATCGTGCTGTTCGACGACAACGGCATTTCAATCGATGGCGCATTGTCGCTTGCTGACAGTGTCGAGCAGCTCAAGCGTTTCGAGGCGGCCGGTTGGGCCGCATCACGCATTGATGGCCACGACCCGGCGGCAATCAGCTCCGCGCTTGAAAAGGCGCAGAGGTCTGACAAGCCCGTTCTGATCGCCTGTAGAACGAAGATCGGCTTTGGCGCCCCCACCAAGCAGGGGTCGGAGAAGTCGCATGGCTCTCCTCTCGGTGCGGACGAAATCGCCGGCGCGCGCAAGACTCTCGGCTGGGCATCTGCGCCATTCGAAATTCCTGCCGACATTCTTAAAGCCTGGCGGGTGGCGGGAACGCGCGCGCAGACAGCGCACGCGGATTGGAAAAAACGACTGGCAGCACTCGAAGGCGGCAAGCGTGCCGAGTTCGAGCGCCGCATGGGCGGCAAGATCCCGCAAGCAGCGCTCGACGGCGCGATACGGGCGGTCAAGGAAAGGCTGGCGGCACAGCCCAAGGACATGGCGACGCGGTCGGCTTGCGAAATTGCGCTCGAAGACCTGATCCCTGCGTTGCCCGAGATGATCGGCGGCTCCGCAGACCTTACCGGCTCCAACAATACGCGCACAAAGAGCATGAAGGCGATCACGGCCGCCGACTTCTCCGGGCGCTTCATTCACTATGGCGTCCGCGAGCACGGCATGGCAGCGGCGATGAACGGCATGGCGCTTCATGGCGGCATCATTCCCTACTCGGGAACGTTCCTCGTGTTCTCCGACTATTGCCGGCCGGCGATCCGGCTCGCGGCGCTGATGGGCAAGCGCGTCATCCACGTGATGACACACGACTCCATCGGCCTCGGCGAAGATGGGCCGACGCATCAGCCGGTCGAGCACCTCGCCGCGCTGCGTGTCATTCCAAATCTGCTGGTGTTCCGTCCCTGCGACGCGGTCGAAACCGCCGAGTGCTGGCAGCTTGCGCTTCAGTCCGAGACCCGCCCAAGCATTCTCGCCCTGACGCGGCAAAACCTGCCGCAACTGCGCAACCGTTTCGACGCTGAAAATATCTGTGCACGCGGCGCGTATGAAATCGCGGGCCCCGACGGCAAAGCTGATGTTTCAATCTTCGCAACCGGCTCCGAGGTCGCGATTGCGGTCGATGGCGCAAAAATTCTGGCCGAGCGTGGCATCGCTGCGCGGGTGGTCTCGGTCCCCTGCTTCGAGCTGTTCCTGGAGCAAAGCGAAGACTACCGGCGCGCAATCATCGGCAGCGCTCGTATCAGAATTGGCGTGGAGGCCGCCGTGCGGCAAAGCTGGGACGCCGTCATCGGAATCGACGGCGTCTTTGTCGGCATGAGCTCTTTCGGCGCCAGCGCGCCTTACAAGGAACTGTATAAAAAGTTTGGAATTACCGCAGAGGCGGTCGCCAGCGCGGCACTTTCCAAACTTGGGAAGATGTGACCAGACACTATATATCGCGACAAGACCGAATTAAGCCGGGAGTAATTTATGACAGTCCGCGTTGCCATTAACGGGTTTGGCCGCATCGGCCGCAATATCCTGCGCGCCATTGCCGAGTCCGGCCGCAAAGATATTCAGGTCGTTGCGATCAACGATCTCGGTCCTGTCGAAACGAACGCACACCTGCTGCGCTACGACAGCGTGCACGGGCGCTTCCCCGGTGAAGTGACAGTGAAAGGCGACACGATCAGCGTCGGAAACGGGGTCATCAAGGTCACGGCCGAGCGCGATCCGACGAAGCTGCCCTGGAAAGACCTCGGCGTCGACATCGCGATGGAATGCACCGGCATTTTCACCGCAAAGGAAAAGGCCTCGGCGCATCTCACCGCAGGCGCCAAGCGCGTTCTCGTCTCGGCGCCGGCCGACGGCGCCGATCTCACCGTCGTATTTGGCGTCAATCACGACAAGCTCACCAAGGATCACAAGGTGGTCTCGAACGGCTCGTGCACGACCAATTGCCTGGCGCCCGTCGCCAAGGTTCTCAACGACGCGGTCGGGATTGAAAGTGGATTCATGACGACGATCCACGCCTATACAGGCGACCAGCCGACGCTCGACACGTTGCACAAGGATCTGTATCGCGCGCGCGCCGCGGCAATGTCCATGATCCCGACATCGACCGGCGCCGCCAAGGCGATCGGCCTTGTCCTACCGGAACTCAAGGGCAAGCTCGACGGCGTTTCCATCCGGGTGCCGACGCCAAATGTGTCGGTCATCGACCTCAAGATCGTCGCGAAGAAGCAGACGACCAAGGAAGAGATCAACGACGCTGTCAAACGCGCGGCGGAACAGCAGCTGAAGGGCGTCCTCAACTATACCAACGATCCAAACGTTTCGATCGATTTCAATCACGATCCGCACTCGTCCACGTTCCACATGGACCAGACCAAGGTCATCAACGGCACGCTGGTGCGCGTGATGGCCTGGTACGACAACGAGTGGGGTTTCTCCAACCGCATGGCGGACACAGCCGTCGCGATGGGCAAATTGCTCTGACGGTCGCTCCCGGGGCGCGGCCTATGACCGGATTTCGTACGCTCGACCGCGTCGACGTTAAAGGCAAACGGATTCTGCTTCGCGTCGATCTGAACGTGCCGGTCGAGAACGGCGTAGTGACGGATGCCACGCGCATTGAGCGCGCGGCGCCGGCAATTACCGAGCTCGCCGATAAGGGCGGCAAGGTCATCCTGCTCTCGCATTTCGGGCGCCCGAAAAGTCGCGATCCCAAGCATTCCCTCAAGCCAGTCGCCGCCGAGGTTGCCCGCATCATCAAGCGGCCAGTGAAATTCGCCGATGATTGCATCGGTGAGCCGGCCGCGCGCGCGGTTGCCGCGATGAAGCCTGGGGACATCGTGTGCTTGGAAAACACTCGTTTCCATCCGGGCGAGGAGAAGAATGACGCTGCCTTCGTCGCCGAACTTGCAAAACTTGGCGACATCTGGGTGAACGACGCGTTTTCCGCAGCGCACCGCGCGCACGCTTCCACCGAAGGTCTTGGCCATAAACTTCCGGCCTACGCCGGGCGAACGATGCAGGCCGAGCTCGAGGCCCTGTCGCGCGCGCTGGATCATCCGGAAAGGCCGCTGGCGGCGATCGTCGGCGGCGCCAAGATTTCGACCAAGCTCGACTTGCTGGGCAACCTGCTCGACAAGGTAGACATTTTGATCATCGGCGGCGCCATGGCCAACACGTTCCTACTCGCGCAAGGGAAAGATGTCGGCAAATCCCTCGTGGAAGCGGACCTCGTCGGCACGGCACGCGATATCATGACAAAGGCCAAGGCTGCGAAACGCGAGATCGTGTTGCCCGTGGATGCTGTCGTCGCGCAAAAGTTCGAGGCGCGAGCGCCATTCCGGGTCGTCGACGTCGACAAGGTCCGTGGCGCTGACATGATTCTCGACATCGGTCCGCGCAGCGTCGAGCTTGTGGTGTCGGCGCTGGCGCGTGCGAAAACATTGGTATGGAATGGCCCGTTCGGCGCTTTCGAGATGGAACCGTTCGACAACGGTACCGTCGAAGTTGCCGAGGCGGCGGCGGAACTGAGCGAAGCCGGCAAGCTTGTCTCAGTGGCGGGCGGCGGGGACACAGTCGCGGCACTCAATGTCGCAGGCGTGGCCGGCCGCCTCACCTATGTTTCAACTGCGGGCGGCGCCTTCCTGGAATGGCTGGAAGGCAAGGCCTTGCCCGGAGTCGAGGTATTGCGGGTAAAATGACGTCGAACAACGCCGTCCGGGGGCTCTGAAGGGATGCGATGGAGAAAGCAATGAAGCTCGATGAACTGAACAAAGTCGCCCAAGCCATGGTGGCGCCCGGCAAGGGCATTCTTGCCGCCGACGAATCTTCCGGCACGATCAAGAAGCGCTTCGATGCGATCGGCGTCGAATCGACCGAAGACACTCGGCGCGACTATCGCGAGATGCTCTTCCGCTCGGCCGAGGGTATGAAGCACATTTCCGGGGTCATCCTCTATGACGAGACGATCTGGCAGAAGGCGAAAGACGGAACGCCGTTGGTCGAGCTGATCAAGAAAGTGGGTGCCATCCCCGGCATCAAGGTCGACGAAGGCACGAAGCCATTGCCATTCTGCCCAGGAGAAGTCGTCACGGCCGGACTCGACAAGTTGCCGGACCGTCTGCCGAAATACTACGAACAGGGCGCGCGGTTTGCGAAATGGCGAGCGGTGATCGACATCGGCGCAGGCATCCCGACCTATGCCTGCATGCGGGCCAATGCGCATGCGCTCGCTCGCTACGCTGCATTGTGCCAGACCAACCAGATTGTCCCGATCGTTGAACCGGAAGTGCTGATGGATGGCGATCACGATATCGATCGCTGCCAGCAAGTGACCGAATTGGTTTTGAAGCTCCAGTTCGAGGAGCTTTATTTCCAGCGCGTCGCGCTCGAAGGCATCGTGCTAAAGCCCAATATGGTGATCTCCGGCAAGAAGAACAGCAAGCGCGCAGGCATCGAGGAAGTTGCCGAGAGGACCGTCAAGGTACTCAAGAACTGCGTACCGGGCGCGGTCCCCGGTATCGCTTTCCTGTCGGGCGGACAGAGCGACGAAGAGGCCACAGCGCATCTCGACGCCATGAACAAGATCGGCAATCTGCCGTGGAAGCTGACCTTCTCCTATGGCCGCGCGCTGCAGCACGCGCCGCAAACGATCTGGAAGGGCAAATCCGAAAACGTCGCCGCGGCACAGCGCGCTTTTTCGCACCGGGCCAAAATGAACGGCCTGGCCGCGCTGGGTCAATGGAAGTCAGACCTGGAAAAGAAAGCGGCCTGACGTGCGAAAGGCCGCGTCGCGAGCGCGGCCTTTCGCTTTTTGATCCCGTTGCGTGCGGGATCGGTCGCAATTGGTTTTCCGAACCGGGTCAAACGCGCCTACCGCGCTCGCAGCCGGAACGACTGCGAGAACATTGAGCTTCGTGGTCGCGTCCTGTAAGAAGCCTCGCCTGTAAACGCCCTGCCCCCTCCGACGTTCCGATAGTTTTCACGTAATGCAAGGATACGAAACGTGATTGATCTCTACACCTGGACGACCCCAAACGGCCGCAAGGTTTCCATTGCACTGGAAGAGTTCGGCCTGCCCTACACCGTGCATCCGATCGATATTTCCAAGGACGAGCAGTTCGCGCCCGCGTTTCTGAAAATCGCGCCCAACAACCGCATTCCGGCCATTGTCGATCGCGATACGAATATCGCGTTGATGGAGTCGGGTGCGATCCTCATTTATCTCGCCGACAAGACGGGCAAGCTGATGCCGAAGTCGGGCGAAGGGCGCTACCGCGTGATCGAGTGGCTGATGTGGCAAATGGGCGGCCCGGGCCCGATGCTCGGCCAGGTGCATCACTTCGTGAAATACAATAAAGGCAAGGCGCCCTACGCTGAAGAGCGCTACCTGAAGGAAGGCCACCGCCTCTACAAGGTACTCAACACCCGGCTCGAAGGCCGCGAGTTCGTCGCCGATCAATATTCGATCGCCGATATCGCCATCTGGCCGTGGATCTCGCGCTTCGAATGGCAAACCATCGACATGAAGGAGTACCCGAACGTCAGGCGCTGGTACGAAACCATCGCCGCCCGCCCGGCGGTGCAGAAGGGCTACCGGATACCGAAGGACATGGGCCCCGTCCCGATGCCGACGTGAGTTGTCAACGGCTCGGCTTGGACGAAGGTTTCGCGGAGAATAACCTTTCAGACTGATTCGCCGGCGGGCAGGCCGGCGCGGTGATGTTGCGTGTGCAATGGGTGCAGCGTCATCGAGGCCATGGCGAAACCACAGCTCAAACCAAGTCCCGCAAGATCCGCAGCTGATGCGCTGCGACAGGCGGTTCTGTGTCACCAGCGCGGTCAACTGGGCGAAGCGGAAACGCTCTATCGGTACACCCTCGACGCCGATCCGGATAATTTCGACGCGCTCCATCTTTACGGCGTTCTCAAGCATCAGCGCGGCGAACATGCCGACGCGCTGGGCTACATTGCGCGCGCACTCAAGAGCAACGCGCGCTCGGCTGCCGCCCACTCTCACTACGGCATGGTCCTTGCGATGCTTGGCAAGGCCAGTGACGCGCTGAAGAGCTACGAACGCGCCATCGCCCTCAAGCCCGATTTTGCCGAAGCACTCAACAACCGTGGCAACGCCCTGCGCACCCTCAAGCGGCCACACGACGCACTGGCGAGCTTTGATCGCGCCGTTGCGGTGCGCCCCGACTACGCGGAAGCCCTCAACAATCGCGGAAATTGCCTGGTCGATCTGGCCAAGCTCGAGGACGCGCTGGAAAGTTATGACCGGGCCCTGGCGCATCGCCCGAAATATGTAGATGCCCTGATCAACCGGGCAAATACCTTGCGCTTGCTTGGCCGCCTTGACGAGGCGCTCGCGAATTTCGAACGGGCTCTCATCTTCAAGCCAGATCATGCCGAAGGTTATCTTGGTCACGGCAACGCACTGCTGGCGCTGAAAAGGCCGGCAGAGGCCCTGCACAGCTATGATCGCGCAATTGCGCTCGCGCCGGCTGCAACTGAAGCACTTGGGAACCGTGGCCGCGCGCTGCGCGAACTCAAGCGCTACGATGAATCTCTCTCGAGTTACGACCGCACGCTCTCGATCAGGCCCGACGATGCCGCGCTGCTGGTCGGCCGCGGCAATACTCACTATGCAATGAAATTTTTTGCCGCAGCGCTCGCAGACTATGATCGCGCCATTGCTATTCGGCCCGATTTTGCCGAAGCCTATGGTAATCGCGGCAACGCCCTGCGCGAATTAGGCCGGCACAGCGAGGCGCTGGACGCGTGCAATCGCGCCCTCGCGCTCAAGCCCGATTACAACGAGGGTTACAACAATCGCGGCAATGCGCTGATTGAGCTCAACCGCCCGGCTGACGCGCTCGCTGATTATGACCACGCGCTCGAAGCGGCGCCCGACAATGTCTATGCCTGGGTCAATCGAGGCAACGCCTTGCGCTACCTGGATCGGGCCGACGAAGCGATCAAAAGCTTCGACCGCGCCATCGCGCTGGCTCCCGATCTTGCCGAAGCGCACTGGAATAAAGGCCTGTTGTGCCTTTCCATTGGCGACTTTGCGCCCGGCTGGGCCGGCTATGAGTGGCGCTGGCGGCGCGACGGGGAACTGCAGCCGCGCGCATTCACACAGCCGCAGTGGCGCGGCGAGACGCTCGCCGGCAAAACAATCCTGCTGCACGCCGAACAGGGTTTCGGCGACAGCATCCAGTTCATTCGCTATCTGCCGCTGGTGGCCGAGAAAGGCGGCAGGATCATTCTCGAGATCCCTGACGGGCTGGTGCCGCTTGTCGAGAATGCCGCGAATATCCACGGCCTCTATCGCCGCGGCGATAAGCTGCCGCACTTCGATATCCACTGCCCGCTCCTGAGTCTTCCGCTCGCCTTCGGCACGACACTCGACACCATTCCTGCGTCCGTTCCATACCTCGACGCGCCGGCCGAGCGCGCCAGGACCTGGCGGAAGCGGCTGGCAGACATCGGCAGGCCGCGGGTCGGCCTGGTTTGGTCCGGCAAGCCCAGCCATAAGAACGACCACAACCGCAGCGTCGCTCTGTCGCGTCTCAAACCGGTCCTGTCGGCCGGCGGCGTCGGATTCGTCAGCCTGCAGCAGGAGTACCGCGACAGCGATCTCGCGGCGCTCGACCGGCTGCCGATCAGGCGCTTCGACAAGCTCCTGACGGATTTTGCCGACACCGCGGCGGTGATCGGCGAACTCGACCTTGTCATTGCCGTCGACACCGCGGTCGCGCACCTGGCTGGAGCTATGGCCAAACCGCTTTGGTTGCTGGTGCCTCACATCCAGGACTGGCGTTGGTTACGGGGACGCAACGACAGTCCCTGGTACCCGACCGCAAGGTTGTTTCGACAGCCGCAGATCGGCGATTGGGACGGGGCAATTGCAGCAATGGCAAAAGAGCTTGCGGAATTGAAGGCATGCGTCACCTTGGCCAAGTGACGATGCAGGTCAATTTTTTGCCCGATTAGGCTAGCATCCGACCGTCATGGCCGCCCGACCCAAGCGTCCGGAACCTCGTCCGGCACCCAGGCTTTGTCTGATGACGCCGCCGATCGCGGACCCCTCCACATTTTCGGAGCAGCTGGCATCAGCTTTGGGTGCGGGAGACATTGCTGCAGTGCTGCTGCGGCTGGCCGACGCCGACGAGCGCACGTTGATCAATCGTGTCAAAACGCTCGCACCCTCGATACAAAGCAAAGGCGCCGCACTTCTGCTTGATGGCCGCGCCGATCTGGTGGCGCGCGGTGGCGCCGACGGCGCGCATCTTGGCGATATCGCGGATTTCACCGCCGCTTTTGCGACCCTCAAACCCGAACGCATTGCGGGCGTGGGCGGGCTTGCCAGCCGGCACGACGCGATGCTCGCCGCCGAGCAGGGAGCAGACTACGTGATGTTCGGTGAGCCGGACTTGACCGGAAAATGCCCGGCATTCGCAGCTGTAGAGGAACGGATCGCGTGGTGGGCGGAGGTGTTCGAGGCTCCGTGTGTCGGCTATTCGGGCTCTCTGGAGACGATTGCGCCCCTCGTCGCGGCCGGCGCCGACTTTATCGCGCTCGGCAATGCGGTATGGCGTGAGCCAGACTCGATTGCCGAAACCATCCGTGAAGCGGGCAGCTATCTTCGCCTTTCGGAGCCGGCCCCATGATCCGGCCGATTTGTGGCTCCATCGGCGCGGTCATGACAATCGCCGTAATCACGGCCGCTACGGCGCAGCCGACGAAAAATGCACCGCCACCTATATCGACGCCGGCCCAAAATGCAGCACCCAATTCCGATCGGCCGGACGTCGATGTCGCTTATGGCTTATTCCAGCGGGGGTTCTATCTCACCGCGTTCAACGAGGCGGCGAAGCGTGCACAACAAAACGATCCAGCAGCCATGACACTGCTCGGCGAACTATACGCTCAGGGTCTTGGCGTTGGGCGCGACGATTCAAAAGCGGCTCAATGGTACAAGATGGCTGCCGCCAAAGGCGATCGCGACGCCATCTTTGCGCTCGCGATGTTCAGTTTCCAGGGCCGCGCCGGTCCGCGCAATGTGGACGACGCCGCGCGCCTGCTGGAGGCCGCGGCCAAGCTCGGGCACCCCAGTGCGGCCTATAACCTCGGACTGCTGTATGTCCAAGGCCAGCAATTTCAACAGGACTTCAAGCGCGCCGCCGAACTTTTTGCGATCGCGGCGGAAGCCGGCAGCCCCGAGGCACAGTACGCACTTGCAACGATGTATAAAGACGGCCGCGGCGCGCCGAAGGACATCGGCAAAGCGACGCGTCTCATGGAGCAGGCTTCTATCGGCGGCAACGTCGACGCGATGGTGGAGTTCGCGATCGCTCAATTCAATGGCGACGGCACGACCAAAGATGAGGCCGCCGCGGCGCGCGTTTTCCTGAAGGCTGCGCATCTTGGCAATCCCGTTGCACAAAACCGCCTGGCGCGCGTTCGCATGGCCGGTCGCGGCATGCCCGCCGACCCGACCGAGGCGGTCAAATGGCATCTCGTCGCCAAGGCCGGTGGCAACAGCGATCCCGAGCTCGACGTCTTTGCCTCAAAACAGAGCCAGGCCGTGCGTGACGCGGCGGACCAAGCGGCGAAGAAATGGCTGTCGACGGTGGCCGCGCTGCGGCCTTGACGGCAGACGCCTTCACGGGCAGACCGCAGGCGCCATGCAGCATTCAGCCCTGCTTAATGTGATGATTGCCGCTGCGCGCAAGGCCGCGCGTGCGATCAAACGCGACTTCGGCGAACTTGAAAAATTACAGGTTTCGCTGAAGAGCCCGGCCAATTTCGTTACGGCCGCCGACCGTCGCGCCGAAGAAACTATCTACGCTGAGCTCATGAAGGCAAGACCGGGCTATGGTTTTCTCGGTGAAGAAAGTGGCCGCCGCGAAGGCACCGACAAGAGTCATATGTGGATCGTAGATCCACTCGACGGCACCACCAATTTTCTGCACGGCATCCCTCACTTCGCAATTTCGATGGCGCTCGAACGCGACGGCGCCGTGGTTGCCGGTCTGATCTACAATCCGGCAAGCGATGAAATGTTCGTGGCCGAAAAGGGCAAGGGCGCTTTCCTGAATGATCAGCGCATTCGTGTCGCTGCGCGAACGCGACTTGCCGAGGCGATCGTCGCGTGCGGAATTGCTCATCACGGACATGGCGATGTGGGCCTGTCGCGAAAGGAAATCGGCGCCGTGCAGGAGCACGTGGCCGGGGTGAGGCGCTTTGGCGCCGCTGCCCTTGATCTCGCCTGGATAGCGGCGGGACGACTGGACGGTTATTGGGAAAGAACTCTAAAGCCGTGGGACCTGGCGGCGGGATTGGTTCTCGTGCGGGAGGCCGGTGGTTTCATCACCGATTGTGACGGTCAGGACGAGATTCTCAGCAAAGGCCACGTCGTCGCCGGCAATGAGCGAATCCACACAGGGCTGTTGTCCCTGCTCAAGACCGCCCGAAAAGACCAAGCATCGTAATTTCAACTCAATCGGCGGCATTATTGAGGGAGGCCGGGTTCCGGCACAACTGCTTTTTACAGATCATATGTCTGTGTCATAGTGCGTCGCGGGGGTTTGCAGGCGCAACGTCGGAACTCATGGCCAAAGAAATCGATCCTCTCAAGCTGTCGTCCCCACGGATCTTCCTGTTCAGGATGTTGGTCTTCGTCATCCTGGTCGGACTGATTGCGTTCGTGCTGCACAAGCAGATCCAGGTCGCCTTCATGGCAAACCCGGGGCTTAACGCCCTCATCATCGGCGTCCTGGCAATCGGCATCATTCTATCGTTCCGGCAGGTGTTGCGGCTTTATCCGGAGATCGCCTGGGTCAACAATTTCCGCTTGGCCGACCCCGGCCTCGCCGTCGACCGGCCGCCAGTGCTGCTGGCGCCAATGGCGACAATTCTCGGGAGCCGCGTCGGCCGCATGGCCATGTCTGCGCAACTCATGCGCGGCATCCTCGACTCGATCGCCACCCGCCTCGACGAAGCGCGCGACATCTCCCGCTACATGACCGGCCTTTTGGTATTCCTTGGCCTCCTCGGTACATTCTGGGGCCTGATCGAAACTGTCAGTTCGGTCGGAAGCGTCATTCAGGGACTCAAGGCAAGCGGCGACACCGGGACGATGTTCGATTCCCTGCGTGACGGTCTTGCCGCGCCTCTTTCCGGTATGGGCATTTCATTTTCGTCGTCGCTGTTTGGGCTCGCCGGATCGCTCGTTCTCGGCTTCCTCGACCTGCAGTCGAGCCAGGCCCAGAACCGCTTCTACACCGAACTGGAAGACTGGTTGTCGACCACCGTTTACGACCAGGCCGCCGAGCCCGCCGTTGCCGCCGGCATGGGTGGCGAGGTTCGCTCCGCCATCGAGCGGCTGCGCGAGGCGGTCGACCAGGCCGGCGCGAGCAAATCCGCATCCGCGGCCATGGCCAATCTGGCGGAGGCGATCCAGGGATTGGTGCACCACATGCGCACCGAGCAGCAGATGATCAGGGATTGGGTCGACTCGCAGGCCGACCAGCAACGCGAGATCAAGAAACTTCTCGAAGTGATGGTGCGCGAGCACGTGAACCGTTGAGTCTGGACTGATGGCGCTTGCAAGGGTCCGCCGCGGCGAAAGCGGCATGAACTACTGGCCGGGCTTCGTCGACGCCCTGTCGACACTGATCCTCGGCATCATTTTCCTGCTCACGGTGTTCGTTGTCGTGCAGTTTTATCTGCAGCAGGAAGTCGCCGGGAAAGATACAGCGCTCAGCCGTCTGAACGCGCAAATCGCGCAGCTCACCGAGCTGCTGGGGATGGAAAAGTCGGGAAAGACCGATCTCGAGGATCAGCTGGCCCAGTTGCGCGCGACATTGGCCACCGCGGAAAGTGAGCGCGACCGCCTCAAGGGCGCGGCCGAAAGCGCCGGCGCTGGCGCTGCGGCCGCCCAAGGCAAGGTATCCGAGCTTACCGGCCAGATCGAAGGCGAGAAGAGGATCTCGGCGCGTGCGCTGGCCCAAGTGGAAGTGCTCAATCAACAGATCGCGGCCCTGCGCCGGCAGCTGGCGGCGCTGGAGCAGACGCTCGACGCTGCCGAAAAGAAGGACAAGGATTCCCAGAGCCGGATCACGGAGCTCGGCCAGCGGCTCAACCTCGCGCTGGCCGAGCGCGTCAACGAGCTCAAGCGGTACCGTTCGGATTTCTTCGGCAAGCTGCGGGAAATCCTCGGCAATCGCGCCGACGTCCGTGTCGTGGGAGACCGGTTCGTCCTGCAATCCGAGGTTTTCTTTGATACCGGCAAGGCGGATCTCAAGCCAGAAGGCCGGGCGGAGCTCGACAAGGTCGCCGACGCCCTGCTCGCACTGGAAAAGCAAATTCCGGCCGATCTTGCCTGGGTGCTGCGCGTCGATGGCCACACCGACGTGCGACCGATTTCAGGTGGCGTATTCAAGTCGAACTGGGATCTGTCGGCGGCGCGCGCAATTTCGGTTGTGCAGTACCTGATTGGAAAAGGCGTTTCTCCGCAGCGCCTGGTGGCCGCCGGGTTCGGTGAGTTCCAGCCTATCGACCTTGGCAAGACCGAGGATGCTTACAGCCGCAATCGCCGCATCGAGTTCAAGCTGACCGAGCGGTGAGCGCACCAACCTTCACTATGCGCCCGTACTCAGCCGCCGATGAAGACGCGGCGATCGAACTGTGGCGCCGAACATGGTCCAGCCACTACCCGCATCTTGATTTCAACGCACGCCAGCCCTGGTGGCGCGACCGCTGGCGCAATGAGCTCGTCCCCGCGGCGCAGATCATCCTAGCGGAACGGGACGGAGCTATTATCGGCTTCGTGACCATCGACCCGAAGACGATGTATCTCGACCAGATCGTCGTTGCGCCCGAGCACTGGGGGTCGGATGTCGCGCTGGCCCTGCTCGATGAAGCCAAGCGGCTCTCGCCCAAGGGGATCAGCCTTCTCGTCAACAAGGACAATTTCCGCGCGATCCGGTTCTACGAGAAGCACGGCTTCGCATATGCGGGTGAAGACAAGAACCCCGTGTCTGGCCTGCCGGTGAATCGCATGGCATGGCGCAACTAAGCTGCACCCATTTCGAATTGCAGCTTCGCCAGACGCGCATAAAGACCCCCCGCCGAGGCCAGCGATGCGTGCGTCCCCTCCTCGACAATATGGCCATTGTCGATGACCAGAATGCGGTCGCAGAACTGCACGGTTGCGAGCCGATGCGCGATCACGATGCTGGTGCGGTTGAGCATTAACCGCTTGAGCGCCTGTTGCACCAGCGTTTCACTCTCGGCATCGAGTGACGATGTCGCCTCGTCAAGCAACAACAACGGCGCTTTGCGCAGGATTGCACGCGCAATTGCGATCCGCTGACGTTGTCCGGCCGACAGCGTAATGCCGCGTTCGCCAAGCGGCGTTTCGAATCCGAGCGGCAAGCGGCGGATAAATTCCGCAGCATGTGCGGCCTCCGCCGCTTTCTCGATTTCAGCCGCGGTCGCCTCGGGTCGTCCGAACTGGATGTTTTCGCGCACGCTTGTCGCAAACACGATCGAGTCCTGCGGCACAAGCGCGATACGCGACCGCAACTCCGCCGGATCGACGTCGGTAAGACCCACCCCGTCGAACGTTATGTTCCCGGAGACGGGATCGTAGAAGCGCAGGATCAGTTGAAAAATGGTGCTCTTGCCGGCACCGGACGGTCCGACGAGTGCGAGTTTTTCACCCGGCCTGACGCTAAATGAAAGATTTTCAAGAACCACTCCCGGACGGGTGGGATACGAAAAGCCGACGTGATGAAACTCGACGCCGCCATTTGCGGGCCTCGGCAAGGCGACAGGCTTTGCTGGCGATCTGATAGCCGGCTGGACCGCCAGAATTTCTGAGAGCCGTTCGGCGGCACCGGAGGCCTGCGTTATCTCACCCCAGACCTGGCTCAATTCTCCGAGCCCACCCGCCGCAAACACCGCGTAGAGCACGAACTGGCCAAGCCGGCCCGCTGTCATGTCGCCGGCGAGCACGTCCTGCGCTCCAACCCACAGGACGACCACGATGCTCGCAAAGACGAGAAATATGACGACCGCGGTCAGGAGTGCGCGCGCTTTGGTGGCACCGCGGGCCGCGACATAAGCATGTTCGACCGCCGTCGCGAAACGCGACCGTGCCAGCTTTTCGTTGGTGAAAGCTTGCAAAGTTCGTGTCGCGCCGATGAGTTCGTTGGCATAGCCGGATGCTTCGGCCAACGTGTCCTGCGCCGCGCGTCCGCGCCGCCGTACGGCACGACCGAAGCCAACAAGTGGCAGCACAATCACCGGAATTGCGCCCAATACGAACAGGGACAGCTTCGGGCTAGTCACGACCATCATGGCGGCGCCGCCCACAAACAGAACCAGATTGCGCAGCGCGATCGACACCGATGCACCCACCGCCGACTTGATCTGGGTCGTATCCGCCGTGAGTCGCGACACAATTTCGCCAGAACGTACGGCGTCGAAATACGCGGGCGACAAGCGCGTAAGATGTGCGAATACATCCGAGCGCAGATCGGCAACGATGCGCTCGCCGAGTGTCGTCACCAGGTAAAAACGCAAGGCACTCGAGACTGCGAGGACAGCCACGACGAGGACCATCACCGCAAAATAGCTATCGATAAGTTGCGCGGCCTTGTCGGAAAACCCGAAATCGATCATGCGGCGAACAGCCACCGGCACGATCAAGGTCGTCAACGAAGCAACGATCAGCGCAGCCAGCGCCGCCACAGCGCGTCCGCGATAGCGCACAATATAGGGAACCAGGCGGGCCAGCGGCCTGAGATTCAGCTTGCGGCGCTCATCCGGGGCCGGTGCATTCGCCACATCCAGGCCACGTCCATCGCTCGAAAAACTCATGCGACGCCTCTTACCGCCCCCGTCTGTCGCTTAATTAATGCCTTGCAGCCTTGACGCCGGTCAATTGTAGCCGCTTGCCGCCTTCCGCCCACTCCTGTATAGGAGCGCCAAATCAGGCATATCAGCGTCTTTTGAGCGGCCCGGAATTGAAGAAATGAAACAGGATATCCATCCCAACTATCACACCATCAAGGTGGTGATGACGGACGGCAGCGAGTTCACCACGCGCTCCACATGGGGCAAGGAAGGTGACGTTCTGCACCTCGACGTCGACCCTAAATCGCACCCGGCCTGGACCGGCGGCCAGCAACAGATACTCGATCGCGGCGGCCGCGTGTCCCGCTTCCAGAAGAAATTCTCCGGCTTCCTGAAGACCGAAGAGAAAGAGAAGAAGAAGTAGGGAGCATGCTCCGGAAGATAAAAAACCCCCGCTGATGCGGGGGTTTTTGTTTGCCGAAACGAAGTCGATCAGACGCGTTCAGTCCCGAAGGCGGCTTTGAGAAGCCCGAGCTGCCGTTCGACAGGGTTCGCTACCGCCGGGTGTGCCGGCCCCTGGTTGTAGATCGTTGTGTCGAGCCGGCGCACTTTTGCGTAGAGTTTCTGCGAGCGCGCGACGAGATCGCGCAGAGCCGACGGCAACAATTCGATATTGTTCGGGTCGTGATAGTCGGTCGACGCCAGCTTGACCTTGCTTTTTTCCTTGCCGGCTTGCGCAAGCGACATCTCGCCTTCCTTCACCGCACGATGAAGCAGCAGCCAGGACGCAAGCTGCATCAGCCGCGTGGTTAGACGCATACTTTCAGTCGCATAGGCCAATGCAGCGGAACGCTCGAGCTTCTTCGATTGCTGGCGGCCCGGCCCATCGAGATATGTCGCTGTCTCCTCGACAAGCGCCATACCCTCACGAAACAGTTCAGCGAAGGCCTGAGAGCTTGCAAGCCGTTCCCCGAATGGAACGGGCTGCGCCTGGCCCGGAAATTTTTCCGACATACGCGATACTCTCCCACCCGGAGTGAAACAGCTCCGTATACGATTGGGTAAGCATGGCGCGCGCACACGGGTCCTGTCCAGACAGCGGTATGGTTAACATTGCGATATAGTTGCCGCGCAAATTTGTTGTAACGCCCGGCCGGTTTCGTTTGACCCAGATTGGGACAAAAAAAGGAGCCGCCGTTGCCGGCGGCTCAAGGTGATAACAGGGAGGCGTCAAACAGAGTGGACAGGAGCCACTCAATGTCCATATGAAGATGGACGGCGCTAGTAAACGGCCAGAAAGCTTAACGACAACTTAAGAACATGCGCGCAATGCGGAAATATTTTCTGCTTGGTTCTGCATGGGAATACCACTGCATTTTTGAACAGCGTCATCGCTTGAAAAATTGATCGGCTGTTGCGCGCGATGCGCGCTTTTGTGTCATGTCGGCTTCGATGCGTTGGATCTCGTCGCGGAGGAGCTGCACGCGCGCACCGAGCTCTTCGACCGAGAGCAGCGTCAGATCCTGTCCGATCTCATGCGTGACCTTTTTCTTGGGTTTGTCGTCATCATCAATCGCCGGCATCTTCGCCTCCTGCCGCAGAAATCTAGCCGCCGCTGGCACGGTTGTCACATCGCGGAGCCCCGCCTAAACAGGGCGTCCCGCCACGCAAACAACGAGGACACAATGGCTGCGCTTCCGTCCCAAATGACTGCAATCGGCATCAAGGCTGCCGGCGGCCCCGACATGCTTGTGCCAGAGCAGCGGCCCGTTCCCACACCCGGGGCAGGAGAAATCCTCGTGAAGATTGCCGCCGCCGGTGTGAATCGCCCCGATGTGATGCAGCGCATGGGACTTTATCCGCCGCCACCGGGTGCGCCCGACATTCCGGGCCTCGAGATTGCGGGAGAAATCGTCGCGCTCGGGTCCAACATCAAGCGATGGAAAACCGGCGACCGGATAATGGCTTTGGTTTCGGGTGGTGGGTATGCAGAATATTGCGTCGCGCACGAGAGTCACGCCCTGCCGGTCTCAGGCCTTTCGATGGTTGAGGCCTCCGCAATTCCGGAAACCTTCTTCACTGTCTGGCACAACGCCTTTGAGCGCGGCGGCTTGAAAAGCGGCGAGACCTTGCTCGTGCATGGTGGCTCGTCCGGCATAGGCACGACGGCGATTCAGCTGGCGAAAGCATTCGGGGCACGCGTTATCACCACCGCAGGTTCACCCGAGAAATGCAACGCCTGCCGCAAGCTCGGTGCCGACGTCGCTGTTAATTATAAGACCGAGGACTTCGTCGCCGCGACGAAAGCCGCAACGAACGACAACGGCGCTGAGGTCATCATGGACATGGTGGGAGGGGACTACATCGCACGCAATTACGAAGCGGCGGCGGTGGAAGGGCGCATCGTGCAGATCGCTTTTCAGGGCAGTCCGAAGGCGACGGTGGATTTTCGCCGCATCATGCTCAAGCGGCTTCATCATACCGGTTCGACGCTGCGCGCGCGTTCCGTCCCTGACAAAGGCGCAATCGCGCGCGCGGTGGAAGAAAACGTGCTTCCGCTGATCGCCGCAGGCAAGGTCAAGCCGGTTATCTACAAGACCTTTCCCTTGAAAGACGCGCCCTCGGCCCATGCCCTCATGGAAACCAGCGCACACATCGGCAAAATCGTGCTAACACTTTGACAACAGGTCCGTTTTTTAAGGAGCCGCGAAATCGGCATAATGTCGGCCTTAAACGCTTAACAGGGTGCGATTGTTTGCAAATTTCCACTGCGAGCGAGGCGGCGGCTGCGGAACAAGTGAGGCAGCCGTGAAGGGGGATTTGGCTCGGTCATGACGCGTTGCTTGACAGCGCTGGTGACAGCATTCGCTGTTTCAGTGTTTACGATTTCCGCCGCCCATGCGGTGGATGCCGTCAACGTGCGTCTCGATGCGGCCGCTATCGATCTCACGGCCGCGACTGAAGTCCAGAGAACTGAAGGTGATCGCATCCAGGTCTCGACCGCACCCGGTCCGGATGGAATCGTTCGCCGCATCGAAGTGCGCGCCCGGGAAGGTAACACCAATTGGGCCGTGCTTGCGCTCACCAACAACAGCGATGAACAAATCGATCGACTGATCGTCGTGCCACACTACCGGATGGTCGGCTCGGGCATCTTCTGGCCGGACCTCGGTTTGTCACGTGTTGCGGCGATCACACCTTCAACGGGTGATCGGCCGGTGCGCCAGGAAGGTACGACCGCCGACGTATTCCGGATCACACTCGACCCGGGCACCGTCATCACCCTGGTCGCCGAGCTGCGCACCGACAAGCTGCCGCAGATCTACTTGTGGGAGCCCGACGCTTACAAGGACAAGATCAATTCCTTTACCCTGTACTATGGCATTGTCATTGGCATCGCCGGCCTGTTGGCCCTGTTCCTCACCATCCTATTCGTCGTGAAGGGCTCGATCATGTTTCCGGCCGCCGCTGCGCTTGGCTGGGCGGTCCTGATCTACATCGGCATCGATTTTGGATTCTGGGCAAAAGTCTTCGACATGTCGGCCGGCGCCGAGCGCGTGTGGCGCGCCTGCGGTGAGGCGATCCTGTCGGCAACCCTGCTTGTGTTTCTGTTTGCCTATCTCAACCTGTCGCGCTGGCATGTGCGCTATGCGCACATCACCATTGCTTGGCTGGCCGCACTTGCCGCCCTGATTGCAGTTGCGGTCTTTGATCCGGCCGTCGCCGCCGGCATCGCCCGCATGTCGCTTTTCGGCATCGCCGTGTTCGGTCTTGCCCTCGTCATCTATCTCTCGACGCACGGCTTTGATCGCGCGGTGCTGCTGATCCCGACCTGGCTGCTGCTGGTCGTGTGGGCCATGGCGGCGGCGCTCGCGATCCTTGGCGTCGTCACCAACGACATCATCGGTCCGGCCCTGCTCGGTGGCCTGGTTCTGATCGTTATGTTGATCGGCTTCACCGTCATGCAACATGCATTTGCAGGCGGAATCACGCACGGCATCGTATCGGACGTTGAACGCCGTGCGCTCGCTTTGACGGGCGCCGGCGATCTGATCTGGGACTGGGACGTCTCCGCCGACAAGGTCTTCACCAGCCCGGAAACCGAGCAGATGCTCGGTCTCAAGCGCGGCTCTCTGGACGGTCCTGCGGCGACATGGCTCGAGGTGCTCCATCCCCTCGATCGCGATCGCTTCCGTGCTGCGCTTGACGGCATGGTCGAGCAGCGGCGTGGCCGTCTTACCCAGGATTTTCGGCTGGGCACAGCCGATGGCCAATATCTCTGGTTCACGCTCAAGGCCCGACCTGTCGTTGGTTCGGATGGCGAGGTCGTGCGCTTGGTGGGCACGCTCACCGACGTGACCGATTTCAAAAATGCCGAGGAACGGCTGCTGTTCGACGCGGTCCATGACAATCTCACGGGCCTCCCCAACCGCGAGCTGTTCCTTGACCGGATGGAAGCCGCTTTCGGTTTCGCCCGCGCCGACTCTCAGATCCGACCGTCGATCGTCGTGATCGATCTCGACCGTTTCAAGCAGGTCAATGATTCGGTCGGCATGGCCGTGGGCGATTCCATTCTGCTCACGATTGCCCGTCGGCTGTCCCGGTTGCTCAAGCCGCAGGACACGCTTGCACGGCTATCAGGCGATCAGTTTGCTCTCATCGTACTGTCAGAGCGGGAACCCGCCCGTATCGTCGCGTTCGCGGAGACCATTCGCCGCACGCTGCGCGCGCCGATCGCATTCAACGATCGCGAGATTTTCCTCACCGCATCAATTGGATTGGCTCTGGCCGAAAACGCGGCGCACCGGACAGACGAGGTGCTCAAGGATGCCGAGCTGGCGATGTACTACGCCAAGCGAATTGGCGGCGACCGCATCGAGATCTTCAAGCCGGCCATGCGTTCACGCAAGACCGACCGTCTGACGATGGAATCCGAATTGCGCCGAGCTATCGAGCGTGAGGAGATCAAGGTGCTCTACCAGCCGATCGTGCGGCTGGAGGATCGGGCCATCGCAGGCTTCGAAGCACTGGCGCGTTGGGATCATCCGAAGCTCGGCCGGCTATCGCCAAAGGAATTCATATCGATCGCCGAGGAAATTGGGTTGATCGTGGACCTGGGCCTTTTCGTCCTCGACCACACCGCGAAACAACTTGCGCAATGGCAGGCTGCGACCCGCGCACGCGAGCCGATCTTTGCCAGCGTGAACGTGTCGTCGCGGCAATTGCTGCGCCACGATCTCATCCAGGATCTGCGCGGCGTGCTTGGTCGCACGGCAATTGCTCGCGGAACGCTGAAGCTCGAGATCACCGAGTCGTTGGTCATGGAAAACCCGGAACACGCCGCGCAGATTCTGACCAGGATCAAGGAACTCGGCGCCGGCTTGTCACTCGATGATTTCGGCACTGGACATTCCTCACTCGCGTATCTCCAGCGCTTTCCGTTCGACACGATCAAGATCGATCAGTCGTTCGTGCGCACGACGGCGCGTGGCACCCGGCCGGTTATCCTGCGGTCAATTATCGCGCTCGCACACGATCTCGGAATGGAAGTAGTCGCGGAAGGCGCCGAAACCGATTCCGACGCGGTCGAGCTCTATCAGCTTGGTTGCGAATACGCGCAAGGCTTTGCCTTCGGCGAGCCGATGACCTCCGACGCCGCACGCGATCTTCTTGTCGACAAGCCGAGCCGGTTGCGCGCGCTCAAGATTGCCTCGGAATAAAAATCAGGCGTGGCCGGAGTCGCTGGACAGCATGCCGAGGTCGATGCCGATCTTGCGTAGCGCCTTTTCATATTTTGCGTCGGTGTCCTGGCCGAAGATCAGCTCCGGATCCGCTGCGCAGTGCAGCCAACCGTTTTGCTGGATCTCCTGCTCCAGCTGCCCCGGAGCCCAGCCGGCGTAGCCGAGCGCCAGGATTGCACTGGCGGGGCCATTGCCGCGAGCAATGGCTTTGAGGATGTCGAGCGTAGCCGTCAGACAGATCCCCTCATCGATCGGCAGCGTCGAATTCTCGATAAAAAAGTCAGCCGAATGCAGAACAAAGCCGCGACCGGTTTCGACGGGACCGCCCTTGAGCACTTTCACGTCTTCAGCACGGCCCGGAAGCTGGATACGCTCCGCTGCGGGAATGACTTCGAGCTGCACGAGCAGGTCGGGAAACTTGATGTTCGGCGCGGGCTGATTGACGATGATGCCCATCGCGCCCTCGGTCGAATGCGCGCAGACATAGATTACTGCGCGCGAGAAACGCTCGTCGCTCATGGCCGGCATTGCGATCAGCATCTGCCCGTCGAGATAGCCTCGCCCGGATGCGCTTTGCTGCGTCGCTTTGCGTGAAATCTTCATGGCAAAAGGTTACCCGAACGACTCGCCTTTGCAAACGAAGCTTGCGGCGGAAAGTTCAATCCTTCACCGTCATATTCGACAGGTTAATTGTGGCGGCGCCCTGCCGAGATCGTGTTCAACGCATGCTCACGATGAATTCAATGGCGCGGAATACCGCTACCAACTAGACCAAAGGCCATGAGTAATATTCACAGATCATTTGGCGCGGCATTGGTTTCATGCGCTCTTGCGGTCCAAATAGGGACTTCGGCGCAGGCTGCGGACGAATCACCTTGGAGCGAGGACATACGGTCCGCGATCAGGCTGATCGCCGGTAGCACCAAGGCTGACGACGCCGTTCTGCGTGCCGGGATTGAAGTCAAATTGCGGCCAGGCTGGAAAACCTATTGGCGTTATCCCGGAGATTCCGGAGTGCCTCCGCATTTCGACTTTTCCGGTTCGGAAAATCTCAAGGCAGCCGACGTGCTCTATCCGGCACCACACCTGCTCACCGACGAGACCGGTCAATCGCTCGGCTACAAAAACACGGTCATATTTCCGGTCGTCGTTTCCCCCCAGCAGGCCGGCAAGCCGGTTCGACTCCGCGTGAAGGTCGACTACGCAATTTGCGAGAAACTATGTGTGCCCGCAGAAGGCCGCGCGGAGCTGACGCTCGTGACCGGTGACAGCAAGCACAATCCGGCGTTGGCCGCAGCCGAAACCCGCATACCGAGGCTCGTCACAGCGACTCAATTGGGACTCACCGCGAAGCGGGTCACTACCGGAGCGAAACCATCGGTTATTGTTGATCTCGGCGCGCCTGCAGGTAAACCGGTCGAGCTGTTTGTCGAAGGTCCCACGCCGCAATGGGCGCTGCCCATTCCGAAACCGGTGAAATCGGCGCCCGCCGGCCGCGCCCAATTCAGCTTCGAAATCGACGGCCTGCCGCCGGGCGTCGATCCCAAAACCCCGGTTGATCTGACATTTACCGTCGTCACCGGCGACCGCGCGGTCGAAACGAAAACCCATCTCGACTAAACGCCAACAAGAGCGTAATTACCGCAGACAAGAACCAAAATCATTTGCAACGCGAGAGGATGCCCATGCCTATCAAGGTCGGCGATCGATTGCCTGATACAAAGTTCCGCGTCATGACGACTGAAGGTCCGGTCTGGAAAACAACGGACGAAGTTTTCAAAGGGCGCAAGGTCGCGCTTTTTGCCGTGCCCGGCGCCTTCACCCCGACCTGCAACAACCTCCACATTCCTAGCTTCCTGAACAACGCGGCCGCCATCAAGGCAAAGGGCGTGCACAGCATCGCAGTGACAGGCGTGAACGACGTGTTCGTCATGGAGGCGTGGAAGAAATCAACGGGCGCGGAAGGCAAGATCGATTTTCTCGCCGACGGCAATGGCGACTTTGCCAAGGCAATCGACATGGCCTTTGACGGATCGGGCAACGGCCTAGGCACGCGGTCCAAGCGCTACTCGATGCTGATCGAAGATGGTGTCGTGAAAAAGCTCAATATCGAAGACGCGCCGGGCAAGTGCGACATTTCCGGCGGCCAGGCGCTCCTGGCACAGCTCTAGAATTTCCCCGCGTGGTTTTGGAGTGGCCGGGAATTTTCCCGGCCATTTTCCTTTATTTTGTCTTCATCGCACCAATCGCGCCTGCACGCGCCGCAACAACGCCGTCGCGTGCAAGCTCATCGGCCCGTTCGTTCATCGCGTGACCGGCATGGCCCTTGACCCAGTGCCAGTGCACCTTGTGATGGCCGAGCGCCTCGTCAAGCCGCTTCCATAAGTCGACGTTCTTGACCGGCCTTTTGTCGGAGGTACGCCAGCCATTCTTTTTCCAGCCGTGAATCCAGGACGTGATTCCGTTCTTGAGATATTCACTGTCGGTATGGAGGTCGACCGTGCACGGCCGCTTGAGTGCTTCCAGCGCGGAGATTGCAGCCATCAATTCCATACGATTGTTTGTCGTGTGCGGCTCGCCGCCCATGAGTTCCTTGACGTGATCGCCGAAAGAGAGAATCGCGCCCCAGCCGCCCGGTCCCGGATTGCCCGAGCAGGCACCATCCGTATGAATGGTCACGCGCTGCTCGGTCATCAGAGCCCGTAATCTTCAACGCTTTTCACCGACTGGTGGAAGCGCAGTTTGCGATAGTATTCAAGCGGATCCTTTGGCCGTACCAGCGCGCCGTCGGGCACGGCCAGCCAGTCAACCAACCGCGTGAGCAGGAAGCGCATGGCGGCGCCCCGCGCGAGAATTGGCAGCGCGGCCCGTTCGGCATCGGATAGCGCGCGCACCTTGTTGTACGCTTTCAGCAGTGCGCGTCCTTTGGTCACGTTGTAGGAATGATCGGCTTCGAAGCACCAGGCGTTGAGACAGACCATAACGTCGTAAAACAGCGTATCGGTGCAGGCGAAATAGAAATCAATCAGGCCCGACAATTTGTCGCCGAGAAAGAAGACGTTGTCGGGAAAGAGATCGGCGTGGATCACGCCCTGCGGCAGCCGGCGCGGCCAGCCTTTCTCCAGCGCATCAAGCTCCTTGGCGATCTCGGCACAAAGGCCGGAGCGCACGCTGTCGCCACGCGGCTTCGCGTGTTCGTACAGAGAACGCCAGCTCTCGATCGACAACGCGTTCGCGCGTGTCAGTTTGAAATCCGCACCTGCCAGATGCAGTTTCGCCAGCGCTTCGCCCACCGCGGCGCAGTGACCCGGACTTGGCCGCCGGATCCAGAGCCCGTCAAGAAATGTCACGATCGCCGCCGGCCGCCCGGCAATTTTGCCGAGCATCCCGCCCTGCTTGTTCTTGACCGGTTGCGGGCACGTAATGCCGCGCGCTGCGAGATGCTCCATCAAGCCAAGAAAAAACGGCAGGTCGCCTTCCGCGACCCGCTTTTCATACAGCGTCAGAATGAAATTCCCGGTGCCGGCGTGCACCAGGAAATTCGAGTTCTCGACGCCTTCCGCAATGCCTTTGTAGGAAAGCAGTTCGCCGATGTCATAACCTGAGAGAAAGCGGGCAAGGTCTTCGGCCGCCACGTCGGTGTAGACCGCCATTTAAGCGCTACTCCGCCGGCTCGTGCTCCCGCAGCGGGCGGGGCAGCGGAAAGAACACTCCCTCCTCGGTCGCAGTTACGGTCTCAAGTTCAATCTCGAAACGCTCCGAGAGCGCGCCCAGGATTTCCTCGACCAGGACTTCCGGCGCGGAAGCGCCGGCGGTGACGCCGATCGTGCTGACGCCATCCAGATAGCTCCAGTTGAGCTCGCCCGCTCGCTGCACCAAAACTGCACGCGGGCAGCCGGAGCGCTCGGCCACTTCTTTCAGCCGCTGCGAATTTGACGAATTCGGCGCGCCCACGACAATCATGGCGTCCACCACCGGCGCCACACGCTTGACCGCGTCCTGACGATTGGTGGTCGCGTAGCAGATGTCTTCCTTGTGAGGACCGACGATGTTTGGAAACCGCTTCTTGAGGTGATCGACCATCTCGGCGGTGTCGTCGACCGACAACGTGGTCTGGGTCACATAAGCGAGCTGGCTTTCGTCGCGCGGCGTGTACCGGTCGATGTCGTCGGTCGTCTGCACCAAAGTGATACTTCCGGCCGGGAGCTGGCCCATGGTGCCGACGACTTCCGGATGACCAGCATGCCCGATCAGCAGGATTTCGCGCCCGCGCCGATAATGAATCTCCGCCTCGCGATGAACCTTGGTGACGAGCGGACAGGTTGCATCGAGCGAGATCAGATTGCGCCGGGAGGCCTCTTCGGGAACCGAGCGTGGAACTCCGTGGGCCGAGAAGATCACCGGCACATTGTCATCGGGAATCTCGTTCAATTCCTCGACGAAAATCGCACCCTTTTTGCGCAGGCTGTCGACCACATATTTGTTGTGCACAATCTCGTGCCGCACATAGACCGGTGCGCCGTAGATCGTGAGCGCCCGCTCGACCGATTCAATTGCGCGTACAACGCCGGCGCAAAACCCGCGCGGCGAGCAGAGCAGTACCTTCAGAGCAGGTTTTGGCAGGTTTGCTGACATTTAACTCCTCGAAATCGCGCATTTTCTGCACGCATTTCAACCCCCGACATGGGGTGCGCGGGCCTCATCTGTCAAGCGGAACGGTTGCATGATGGGACCTCTCCCCCTATATTCCGGCCACTTTCCGATCATCATCGATGATCTGGTGCTTCGCCCAAGGGGCGGGCGGAGCGTAGAGGAGATTTTGCCATGGCGACCGCAGCACCATTAATGCCGAAGGCGACCGCTGTCTGGCTTCTGGACAACACCGCGCTGTCGTTCGACCAGATCGCTGAGTTCTGCAAGCTGCACCCCCTGGAGGTCAAAGCCATCGCCGACGGCGACGCCGCGCAGGGAATTAAGGGCCTTGACCCGATTTTGACCGGCCAGTTGACCCGCGAGCAGATTGCGGAGGCCGAGAAAAACCCGGATGCCCGCCTCAAACTGACCGACCCGAAGGTGGCGGTCCCGCCGCCAGATCGTAGCAAGAAGGGTCCGCGCTACACCCCGGTTTCGCGCCGCCAGGACCGCCCGAATGCCATCCTGTGGCTGGTGCGCAATCATCCGGAGCTCAAGGACAGCGCAATCATGCGCCTCGTCGGCACGACCAAGTCGACGATCGCCTCGATTCGTGACCGGACGCACTGGAATTCGGCCCAGCTGGCGCCGATGGACCCAGTGACGCTCGGGCTTGCTTCGCAGATCGACCTCGACCTTGAAGTCTCGCGCGCCAACAAGGAAAAGCCTGCGCCAGCCGACACCGGCGCGACACTTCTGCCGGCCGCCGAAACCACGGCACGCAAGGAGGCCGAAGTGGCCGCTGCTGCGGAACCGGACAAAAAGCCAGGCGACCTGGACGTCAGCGCCGTGTTTGCCAAGCTCAAGCAGCTCGGCGGCAAAAGCGACAAAGAAGGCGAGTGACCACCCGCGCGCATTTTCGCCGGTCTTGCAAAAAATTCGATGCAATTTTGCGCGCCACGTGCGCGCGTGATGTCGCACCTCACGCGTCGGTCGCGAGAAGTTGAACGCTTTCGGTATCTGGCTGCAGCACGAATCGCGCCTAAGTTCCGAACTAGAATTATTTGCGAATTCGAAATTAAGTCAGGATTCATTGGTGCGGCGCCATGGTCGCGTCACGAGCATCACGCGACCTACCGAGACACTTGCTCGACATGTGGCTGTGATAGGCGCTTTACGGAGCGTCACTCACCCGGCCGCGCGGTTCCGCCGAATTCCCACCCGGCGGCCGCGCGGCCGGTTAGCTTTTGGACCTCAATATCCGCGTGTCCCCTCGATCGCCGCAACGTAGCGCGCGACGGATTTTTCCAGCACGACTTTTGCGTCCTTGGCGATGACACGGTCGAAATAATGCCCGTACACGACATCAAACTTGAACGGCGCCATGGCCTTGCCGATATGCTCGACCTCGCGCTTCGACAGCGGAAGAAAATTCGGGTAGCTGCGCATGAAGGAAAACCATTTCCGGTCCTGCGCAACGGTCAGGATGTCTCCCGCGCAGACAACGCCGCGCCCACCGCCTCCCCCTGCCCAGTGGACGACCGTGCCGCCCGGAAAGTGCCCGCCGCAACGGACCAGTGTGACGCCGTCCCAAAGCTTGAACGTGTCGCCCTGCCATAACTTGATCGCAGGTCCCTTCCTCATAATCCATTCCTGATCGGCAGCGTTGAGATGGATCGGGCAGCCAAAGGCCTCTGCCCATTCATTCATCGTCGTATAAAAATGCGGATGCGAAATCGCGATCGCCTTCAGGCCGCCGAGGCCCTTGATGAGACTCACGGTCGCGTGGTCGAGCGTTGCAACGCAGTCCCACAGCAGGTTGCCCCCTTCCGTCTGAACCAAAATCGCGCGTTGCCCGATGGCGAAACCGGCACCGATGCCGATGATGCCTTTGTCGTATTCGTGGAACGCGTTCATATGGCTCTGCCGAAGCCCAGGCAGCGTCGTCCAGGTTTGCCCGCGCGGCGGGACGTATTGTCGCTCCTCCTCGCAGATGATGCATTGGGCGGGCGGCTGCGCGCTTTCCGGAAATTGCGTGCCGCAGGCGGTGCAGATGTAAAGGGGCATGGCTTTCCTTACTCACCCTTTCGAATAGTCAGCGCGATGATGTCACGTGACCAATTGCCGCCGCAAGCACAGCGCTTTAAAGATGGGTCAGCGTTAGAGAAAAAGACGCATCACGACCAATTTAGGGAGGTGCCGATGAGCTTGTTTCCTCGCGCGATCTTACTTGGTGCGATCGCCCTCATGACGACGGGGACGCTGGACACAACATCAGCGCAAACCACGTTTCCGGCGAGGTCAATTACGCTGGTGGTCCCGGCGGCAGCCGGAGGCCCCACCGACACGGTCGCGCGTCTCGTTGCTGAATCGATGAGCCGGACACTCGGCCAGACCGTGGTGGTCGAGAACATTGGGGGCGCGGGCGGTACGATCGGCATGGCTCGCGTCGCCAAGGCTTCTCCCGACGGCTACACCATCGCTGTCTGGCACATTGCGCAGGCGACGGCGCCGGCGCTCTATGAGGGCCTCAAATACGATGTCGTGAACGACTTCGATCATCTCGGCCGGATTACCGATGTGCCGATGACATTGGTGTCCAAGACAGCGATTCCTGCCAAAAACGTAACCGAGCTTCTGGATTGGATACGGGCCGAAAAAGCCAAGGCGACCTATGGTCACGCAGGCGTCGGCTCCGCCTCGCACTTGTGCATGCTGATGCTCATGAAGGAGCTTGGCGTGCAGCTGTCGGGCGCCGCCTATCGCGGCACAGGCCCGGCCATGAACGACCTGATGGGCGGGCAGTTCGACTTCATGTGTGACCAGACGACGAACACCACCAACCCGATCAAGGCAGGCAAGATCAAAGGTTACGCCGTCACCACAAAGTTTAAAGTCTCGTCGGTTCCCGACTTGCCCACGCTCGACAGCGGCGCGATTCCGGGGTTCGAGGTGTCAGCATGGCACGCAATGTGGGCGCCCAAGGGTCTGCCCAAGGACGTTTCAGAGAAACTCGTCGCCGCACTCCAGACCGCCACCAAAGATTCGAAAGTTATCGAACGGTTCGCCGACCTCGGCACCGAACCTGTTGCTTCAGCTCTCACAACCCCCGATGCCCTAAGGACGCACCTCGTTGCTGAGGTGAAACGGTGGGACAGCGTCATCAAGGGAGCAGGCGTCAAGGGCAACTAGCGTCGACCTCGCGCTGTCAGGCCATATGCGGCCCAGGCCCGCCGGCGGCCTCAAGCACCGCTGCGCGCCACTCGCGCTTGACCGGCAGGATCGGAGGCATCGGCGCAAAATCGGGTTCGGCGGTCGGCGCCGCGATCGATTCAATGTTCTCGGTCTTCGATCCCCTGCGCATGAAAAGATTGTAGATCACCCATTGCGCGCGATGCCGCTTGCCACCCAGCGGAAATCTCTGGGCGATCGATGAGGCCGAATAGAAGTTCTCGTATGCACGGGTGACACCGACGCGAAGCTCATCCGGCAACATCTGCGCCGGCCGATAGACGACGTGCCCCTGGTCATACATCGTCCAGTCAAACGAAACGATCCGGTTTGCTTTCTTCATCTCGTACCAGGTCAGCGTGCCGGGGTAAGGCGTTAACGTCGAATAGGCGCAGGCGTCATAGTCGGCGTCGCGATTGAACTTGACGGTATCGTCGAACACCGACAGATCGTCGCCATCAAACCCGTACATGAACAGCCCGAACACCATGATTCCGTAGGAGTGCACCTTCTCGACCAGCGCCGCAAAGGTCTCGGGCCGGTTGACGTGCTTGTGCACGCTGGTGAGCGTCGAGCGCGATATCGATTCAAAGCCGATGCTCAGCAGCGTGCACCCGCTCTCCGCGGCCAGCTCGAGCATACGATCATCCTGCGCCAGCTTTGACGTTACACCGGCTTGCCATTGAATATTGCGGCCCTTGAGCGCGCGCATGACTTCCTTCGGACGCTCCGGTGTTCCGAAAAAGTCGGCATCGTTGATCGAGATGATGCGCGAGCCGCAGTTCTCCATTTCATGAATGACTTCGTCGACCGGCCGGTAGCGGAATCGGAGACCATTCATCAGCGGTTCGGCGCAGAATGTGCAGCCCTGATGGCAGCCGCGCGATGTCTGGACAAAGGTTTTATTGACGTACCGGTGCTTCTTCAGAAGGTCGTAGCGCGGCATCGACAGGCCCTTCATCGGATGCAGCGTCTCGGACTTGTACGTGCCACGCATTTCGCCGCGTTCCAGATCATCAAGCAACTTGTCGATCACCAGCTCGACTTCTCCGATGACGACGGCATCACAGTGGCTGAGCGCTTCCTGCGGCATGAAGCTCGGATGTACGCCGCCCATGACCACGGGGACACCCTTGGCGCGGAAATGATCGGCGATTTCATAGCCGCGGTTGACATAGCTCGTCATCGCGGAAATGCCGACGAGGTCAGCCTTCAAATCGAAATCGACCGATTCGATGTTCTCGTCCGTCAGCACCACTTCATACTGGTCGCGTGGAATGCAGGCCGCGACCGCCAGCAGGCCCGCAAGCGGCGAGTACAAAGCGCGGTTGAAATAGAGCGGGCGGGTTGTGAGCGAGTCGGTTTTCGGATTGATGAGATGAATGATGCGGGAACGCACAAATAACCTCCCCTGACAGAGTGCCCCTTATGTCAGGCAATGAGATTTGCGCGGACTAGGTTCCGCGTCCACGGAAATTAAGCGGGCGGCGGTATCCCGGGGCCGCTACCACCTTACCGGCGCCAAACAGCCGCACCCGTGCTGCGTTCGGCCGATCGCCGCTTCTGCGCAACACAGCGCAACATCGCGTCCAATTCACCGGTATCGACGCCGTCGGCGCTGATGACGGCCTTGGTGATGGGATCCGACAAAATGTCCTCGAGCGACGGTTCACGCCAGCAGGTCATGGGATTCACTTTCGATTGTCTGACTGGAAGGAAGTGCATTGAAAGTGCCTAGGCGGCAATGCGCGCGTGTTTGACGGCGCCATCGACCGCGTTGGTTTGGCCCGCGCCCGCAGGCTCATCCTTGGCGACGCGGAACCACAGCGCGTAGAGTGCGGGCACCACCAGCAGCGTCAGGATGGTCGCGACCAGCAAGCCGCCCATGATGGTGATCGCCATCGGACCCCAGAACACGCTGCGCGACAGCGGAATCATGCCGAGGATGGCTGCAAGCGCAGTGAGCGCCACCGGCCGCGCCCGCCGGATCGTGGCGTCGATGATGGCACGATAGCGCGCATGGCCTTCGGCGATATCCTTGTCGATCTGATCCACCAGGATCACGGTGTTGCGCATGATCATGCCGGCAAGCGCGATCAACCCAAGCAGCGCGACGAAGCCGAACGGCCGGTTGGAGATCAGTAGCGCGCCGGTTGCGCCGATGAGACCGAGCGGCGCGGTCACGAGCACCAGCGCCAACCGCGAGAAACTTTGCAGCTGGATCATCAGCAGCACCAGCATGGCGATGATCATCACCGGGAACACCGCGACCAGCGCGACATTCGCCTTGACGCTTTCTTCAATCGATCCGCCGGTCTCGATCCTGTAGCCGAAGGGAAGCGCATCCTTGATCGATTTGAGCTTGGGCGCGATCGCGTTGCTCACGTCCGGCGCCTGCACGCCGTCGACGACGTCGCTGCGCACCGTCAGCACAAGGTCGCGGTTGCGCCGCCACAAGATAGGTTCCTCGAACTCATAGGAAAGCCTGGCAACCTGCGACAGCGGCACCGCGACCCCATTGCGGGTCGCGATGGTGAGGTCCGGCAGCCGGTCGAGATCGAGCCGCTCGGACGGAATGGCGCGCGCCACCACGCCGATCCGTTCGATGCCCTCGCGGTATTGCGTGATCGTGTAGCCCGAGACCAATGTCTGAAGGGTTTGCGCGACCTCCTGCGGAGTTAGCCCCAGGACGCGCGCGCGATCCTGATCGATATCGAGCCGGATCGACTTCACCTGCTCGTTCCAGTCGAGATGCGGGTCCTTGAGCTTGCGGTTTTGCGCCATCACCTTGCGGACTTCCTCTGCAATGGCGCGCACTTTCATCGGGTCGGGGCCGATGACGCGGAACTGCACCGGGAAGCCCACTGGCGGGCCGAACACGAAGCGGTCGACACGTGCGCGTGCCTGCGGCAGTGCGCCGTCGGCAATTGCCTTCTCCAGCCGCGCCTTGAGGCGTTCGCGGCCTTCGAGGGTCTTCGCGACAATCACAACCTGCGCAAAATTGGGATTGGGCAATTCCGGGTTGAGGCCGAGCCAGAACCGCGGGGCACCCGCGCCGACATAGGTCGTGTAGGTCTCGACATCCGGGTCGTTGCCGATCAGCTGCTCGGCCTTTTTGGCCGTCGCCTCGGTGACGCCGATCGCCGTTCCTTCAGGCAGGCGCATTTCGAAGAAAAGTTCGGTGCGTGTCGAGGTCGGGAAGAATTGCTGCTGCACCAGGCCGAAGCCGGCAATGCTCGCAAGAAACATCAGGACCGTGGCCGCCACCACCGTCTTGCGCCAGCGCAGGACCAACTCGATCACCGAGCGCAGCGCCCGGTAGATGCGCGTGCGATAGATCACGTCCGGGTCGTGCTCGGTTCCGTGCTTCTTGAGATCGGGCAAGAGCCTGATGCCGAGATAGGGCGTGAACAGCACCGCCACGAACCACGATGCGATCAACGCAATGCCGACCACCCAGAAAATGCCGCCGGCGTATTCCCCGGAGCTGGATTTGGCGAAGCCGACCGGCAGAAAGCCGGCCGCTGTCACGAGCGTCCCGGTCAGCATCGGGAATGCCGTTGACGTCCATGCGAACGTCGCAGCCTTCACCCGATCAAATCCCTGCTCCATCTTTACCACCATCATTTCGATGGCGATGATCGCGTCGTCGACCAGCAGCCCGAGCGCGATAATAAGTGCGCCCAAGGTGATGCGGTGCAGGTCGAAGCCGGTCGCGAACATCACGACAAAGACGATGGCCAGCACAAGCGGCACCGATAGCGCGACGACGACGCCCGTGCGCAGGCCTAGCGAAACAAAGCCGACGATAAGAACGATCGCCAGCGCCTCGGTGAAGACGTGGAAGAATTCCGAAACGGATTCGTCGACGACGTGCGGCTGATCGGCCACCTGGGTGATTTCGACGCCGACTGGCAGCTCGGCGACGATTGATTTCATCGCCTGCTTGAGATCTTCGCCAAGATTGAGAATGTTGGCGCCCTCGAGCATCGACACGCCGATGCCGAGCGCCGGTCTGCCATTGCTGCGCACAATGAAACTCGCCGGATCTTCGTATCCGCGTTTCACTGTGGCGATGTCGCCGAGCCGGAAGATCCGGCCGTCGGCCTGCACAGGCACCGCCGCGATGGCTTCGACGCCGGAAAAGGCGCCGGTGACGCGCAGGTTGATGCGGTCGGCGGTCGTGTCGATCGCCCCACCCGACGTCACGGCATTCTGTCTGGCGACGCTGTCGAAGATCTGTTGTGGCGTAATACCGAGGGTCGCGAGCTTGGCGTGGCTGAATTCAATGTAGATCCGCTGCAGCTGCTCGCCGATGATATCAGCCTTGTTCACGTTCGGCACGCGCAGGAGGCGCTGGCGGATGTCTTCGGCCCGCGCCTTGAGCTCGGCGTAGGTCTGGCCCTCGCCGGTGAGCATGTAGAGCGCCGAGTAGACGTCGCCGAACTCGTCGTTGAAATTTGGCCCCTGGATGTCCGGCGGCAGGTCGTTGCGGATGTCACCCACCTTCTTCCGGACCTGGTACCAGAGCTCCTTCACCTGAGAAGGCGGCGTCGTATCGCTGAGAATGATACGGATGAAGGAAACGCCCGGTCTTGAATAACTTTCCACGCGATCGAGATGCGGCACCTCCTGCAGTTTTTTCTCGATCTTGTCCGCGACCTGCTTCTCCATCTCCGCTGCGGTGGCGCCCGGCCACGACACGTTCACGATCATCACCTTGATCGTGAACGAAGGATCTTCGGCGCGGCCGAGGTTGAGGTAGGAGTAGATGCCGGCGCCCGCCAGAACGATCATCATGAAGAGGATGAGCGCGCGGTGCGTGATGGCCCAGGCGGACAGATTGAAGCGTTGCATTGGGCCGTTACTCCGTCAGTAAGACTTCCAACTTGGCTTCGCGGCAACCTGCCGGCGAAGAATGGCGAAATTATTTTGCCTCGATGCTGCGCACCTTGAGACCGGGTTCGAGTTTTTGCACTCCCAACGTCACCACTTTCTCGCCAGCGGACACTCCGCCGGTGATGAGCGCATCGTCTTCATTGAACGAGGCAACAGTAACCGGACGTAATGTCAATTCGCCGGCCTGGTTGACGACATAGACCGAGGCGCCCGAGCCGCGGCTGAGCACGGCGGAGAGCGGCAGCTTCGCGACCATCGCTTCGCCGGCGGGCTTGAGGGTGACCGTTGCCGTCATTCCAAGCGCAACACTGTCATCCGAATGGATGATGGTGAACCGCGCCGCGTAGGTGCGTGTCGCCTGGTCGGCCTGCGGCGAGAGTTCGCGCAAGCGTGCCTCATAGTGGCGGCCGTTGGCGGACCAGAGCGTGACGCTCGCCGCGGCATCGCGTGCCTTGCCAAGCCAGTTCTCGGGCAACGCAACAACCGCTTCCTTCTCGCCACGATGAGCAAGCTTCACCACGGGCTGGCCGAGCGCAACCACCTGCCCCGGCTCGGCGAGCGTCGCGGTGATGACGCCGTCCGCTCCCGCCTTGAGCTCGGCATAGTCGAGCTGATTGCGCGCAAGATCCAGTGTGCGCTTGGCGCGGGCAAGCCGGCTTTCCGCCTCGCCCTTCGCGGCGGTCTTGCGATCAAAGTCCGCGATCGAGGCGTAACCGCGGGTCTTGAGTGTCTCGTAACGCTCGAAGTCCGATGAGGTCTGAGTGAGATTCGTGGTGGCCGCCGCAAGCTCCGCTTCCGCGCTTTCGACCTGCAGCCGCAGGTCTTCGGGATCGAGGCGCGCGACGACGTCGCCGGCATGCACGCGATCGCCCATATTCACCAGGCGCGCGATCATCTTGCCGCCAACACGGAAGCCGAGATCGGTTTCGTAGCGCGCGCGCACAACACCGACAAAATCACGGGCCGCGTCTTCAGCCTGGTAGGCAACGCTCTGCACCTGCACCGGGCGCTCCGCCTTGGGGGCCGGCGCCGTCTCGGCCGAGCACGCCGCCAAAAGCAATGCCGCCGTCAATGCCGCGAGCGGCCGGGCAAGGTTCGAATGCTTTGGCATGGCGAGGCTCCTTTCACTGACATGTGACGAGTGATGAAATCCATTTTTCGTCACAATTGAGGCAAGCGAACTCGTGGTGGGGGGTCGGCATGGGATCAGGTCCGGGGGGTGATGGCGCGGAGAGAGAAGCGGATGCTGGCCTTGGCCTGGGCCTCGACGTCTCCATCGTCGGTCAGGCACTGGCTGATCAGAACGGGGTGCACGAAGGCCACCAGCGATCGCATCAGAAGTTCGGATGTCTCTGCAGGACCGACCTTTTCGAACTCGCCGGCGGCGATGCCGTCGCGGATGATGAGCTCGACGACGCTGCGGATGACCTCCTTATGCGCCTCGATCGCATCCCAGCTATCCTCGATCGCAATCAGCACGATGTCATTTACGCGCTTGTCCGTTAGCAAATTTGCCTTGTGATAGGCGAGGATCTCGAGAATCAGGCGCTCGAGGCGTGCCGAAGCAGAACCGCGTGACCGGGCAATTTCCCACGCTCGCGCGTCGAGCTCGGCGAGGCACCGCCGGCAGATTGCTTCGACGATCGCGTTCTTGGAGGCGAAAAACCGATAGACGTTCGCCGGGGACATATCGAGTTCCGCGGCAATATCCGCGACGGTCGTCTTGGCGAACCCGACCTGCCGGAAAAGCCGGTCGGCCACATCCATGATGCGGTCCCGGGTGTCGTCTGGCTTGGTCTTTGGCAGGGCGTTCATGGGCCCAAGGTTCCTGATGACTGACGAAAATCATAATTCGTCAGTACCGGTTTGTCAACCCCCGGTTTCAGGCCCCCAAATCAGCCCTTTCGCCACTATTCGTAGCGCACGTAGTTGTGCCGATAAGACCGGTGTACGCGCTTCGGATAGTTGCTGCGCTGATTGCGGGTCACGCCCGGAGGCCGCGTGCCGCTCGGCGGCTTTCCATAGGTATCGCCGGTTGATGGTGCATTCGCTCCATAGTTCGGCAAGTTCTGCGCAAAGCTCATGGTGGTTGCCGTGACGAGCACCGCGAATGCTGAAAGAAGTGTTTTCAGTGTCATGTTCAATCTCCAGTTCCGCATTTTTGGAAAACCGACTGGAGATGTTTTGGTTCGGAAGAGAATCGCTAGTTCCGCAATCCCGCCTTTTGCAGTCCTCGCAGGAAGCGTGAGCGATCCGACGCAGCCGCGAACACGGTGTTGGATGTCACGTGGTCGGTCGAGAAATCGGGCCGAAGCACAAGCGTGCTGGCAAGAGACTCCTCGGCTTCGTCGATGCGGCCAAGCAATCCGAGCGAGACGGTCATCAGCCGGCGCGCGCCGGCATGGTTGGGGTGCCGCGCTGCCACCGCGCGGCACACCGTAATCGCCTCGTCGTATCGTTCGAGCGCAAACAGCGCCATGTACCGCGCCACGGGTGAATAGACGGCCAGAAACGGATCGAGCGGACCGACCTGCCGCGCCCGCTCCAGTGCCTCGAGACCGCGCTGTGGCTGACCACCGCAGGCAAGCGCGTAGCCAAGTCCTGCGTATCCGAGCGCAAAATTCGGATTGATATCCACGGATAGCGAAAGATGCCTCACGGCGTCATCGGGGCGGCGTTGGCGCGCATGACCGAGCCCGAGCACGAGGTGCCCCCAGGGGTCCTGTTCATCCAGCGTCAGCGCGGTCGCGCCGGCCTCAAAGGCTCTCTCGGTCAATTCACCGATTGGCGCATGCGCATCCAGATTGAACATGTTCGTGTAGGTCCAACCCAGCAACGCATGGATATGCGCACGCCCCTGTGGCGTTGCGCACGCAGCGGCTTGCTGCAACAAACTCTGTGCAAGCAGTTGCTCGCTGACGGTCATGCGCCACAAATGTGGAAGGGCCTGCGTCACCAATTCGTGCGCGTCCAAGTCATCGGACGGCTTGCACCGCAGACGCATGGCTTCAGCCATGACGAGCTGCGAACTGACCGAATCGACGATGCGATTAGTGATGTCATCTTGCCGGCTGAAGATGTCGGCGACCGCGCTGTCGTGCCGGTCGGCCCAGACATGAATGCGCTTGGTGGCATCGACCAGCTGCGCGGTGACCCTTATGCGGCCGCCCGCCTTGCGCACGCTGCCTTCGAGGACGTAGCGCGCCCCCAATTCGTAACCGAGCTTCCGGATGTCGATCACTTCTCCTTTGCAGGCAAAGGTCGAGTTACGATCGACAACCGAGAACCATTGCTGGCGCGAAAGGCCAGTGATGATGTCCTCGGTAATGCCGTCGGCAAGATATCCCTGCTCGGGATCGCCGCTGATATTGTGGAACGGCAAAACCGCAATCGAAGCCCGCTCCGACCATGCGAAGGCAGACGTGGTCGGTCGCCCACACATGGCCGTTACGCGTTGTGCGGCCATTGCCGCAGGTTTTTCAGCACGGGGTGCGTCGGTCGCCTGGACGGCTGCGACAAACCGGAAGCCACGCTTGTTCACCGTTCGGATGAGCTTTTGTTCGGCCCCGCAATCGCCGACGGCCCGCCGGGCCGCGCTGATACGGGAGCTCAATGCCGCCTCCGAAATGGCGCGGCCCTGCCACACGGTCTCGATCAGCTCGTCCTTGCTGACGATCCGCTCGTGATTGCGAATGAGATGAACGAGCAGGTCGAAAACCTGCGGCTCGATGGATACGAGCTCGCCCGCTCGCCGCAGCTCCCGCCGCGCGATATCGATTTCAAATCCGGCAAAATGAAAATCCACGACGGTCCTCGCATGGCGTGCGCCCGCAGCACGGTCGACCTATCACCGCGAATCCACAGTGAGTGTGATAGGCTTCACATTTGTCGACTTTTCTGTCCCATTGAAATCATCCGTTTGGAGGACAATTTGGGAAATTAAAGAGGCCGCCTTTGCAGGCGGCCTCATGACAATCAGGCTTGCTCGGGAGGGATTAATAACCCTGATTGCCAATTCCGAAATCCACGCCAACCGGGGCCGGCGCATTGATCGCAGGCGCGCTGTCCGGCACGAAGGCCTTCGACTCAGTCGCACGATGCATGTTGGTGTGCTTGGCCGCGGCGTGATGCCGGCCCGGCTGCATGCTTGACGCGGGCGCGCCGTTCTCAAGATCGTTCTCGTACGCAAATGCCGGCGCGATGGCCGACAAGGCGACGGCGGATGCAAAAGCAATCGTGACGATTTTCACGGTTCGACTCCGTTGTTTATCTGCAAGCTGGATGTCTTGCGGGCGCGGCTTGTGACGCAAACTCACGGCACACTCAAGGCGTCCTGCATCACAAAATTTGCTGTTTCGTTCACGCAATTGTCATGGAGAATCGATGCTGAAAAAAGAAGTCGTTGCCAATCAACGATTCAGCAGACGGCGCTTAGACGAAATGCTGACCCAAGCGACATCGTCATTCTCAAAAAGCAAACTTGCCATGCAAGAGACGGGTATCCCGGCGGTAACTTTGTTTATGTTTTATTTATTCGAATGAGCACCGCGATCAATTCGTTTGAATCGAATCGGCGTCGCGCGGAATTTATCTACAGATATCTCCACCACCACTCGGTGCGCCGGCGCTTGATTCCCGCAAACCATCGGCAGAGCGGATAAAGCGTGACGACGACCGCAAGCCACACCGCGTATATGCCGGCAAGAGGAAGCCCGTATGCGGGTGGCTTGCGCCCTGCTAGTGGGCCGAACAGCCACCCGATGTCGCCGATCGTCGTCCACGCGAATGCAACAGCGAGCGCGTGGAGCAGAAAAATGTGGACAACGTAGTAGAAAAACGGCACGCGCCCGAAGGTTGCGATCCAGTCGGCAACAGGGCCACGGACCGACTCAAATGCGGCGACCAGAATTAAAGCCGGACCGAGCGTCATGGCTAGATAAAGCAATGACGGCGGATATTTCTCGCAATTGATGAAGGACAGCACGGTGGCAAGCAAACTGTTCTGGATCGCCCACGGCGCAGGATCTCCGTAAAGATTGGTGGCGCGCAGAACGACAAAGCCGAGCGTCACGGCAACTCCGAGAAAGAAAATTTGCTGCACGCGTGCCTGGCGCTCCTGCGTGAACACCGGCCCGAGCGCGTAGCCGGCGGCCATCACGCCGATCCATGGAATCAGCGGATAAAGCACAAAGAACTTGACCCCAGGCGCAATATCGAAAAGCCCCGGCTGATGCAGGAGATGCCAAAGCGGCGCGGCAGCGCCGAACTGCTCGGCCTTGATGCCGTCGAAGGCGTTGTGGCCGGCGATCATCGCCAATCCGATTGCCGCAATAACGGAGCGTGGCAAATGGACGAAGGCGGCAAGGGCGACCATCGACACCCCGATTGCGAAAATCACCTGGGCGACAAAATAGTTGAAATGGAGGTCGAAGCTCCAGCCGAGTCGCACGACCGTGAACTCGATCAGTACCAGCCAGACGCCGCGCGTGGCGAGAAAGCGGCTGACATCGCGCGTCGTACGCCCTTGCGCGCCGTACAGATAAGCGGAAATTCCGGCCAAGAAGATGAAAGTCGGCGCGCAGAAATGCGTCACCCAGCGTGTTAGAAAAAGCGCCGGCTCGGCCACGTCGCGCGGATTGAACCCGCCATTTGCAAAGAAATCGCGGGTATGATCGAGCGCCATCACGATCATGACCAGGCCGCGCAGCGTGTCGATGGAATTGAGGCGCGAACGCGCATCCGCTGCCGCGGCAGATGCTTCGGAAGGCAAAGCCTCCGGCAAGGCGGTGCGCCGCGCAGCATCGAATACGACAGTCATGACGAGTTGTCCGTGATCGAACGTTGGGAAGACCTAGGTCGGGCCGCGCATATGGACCATCGCGGCCATTCGCTCAACCCATCAGCGCATCACAACATTCATACCGGCAATCACGGGAACGTCAGAGGTAAGGAAGGCCGGCATCAAAACCGCCCGTTATGGCGCAACGCGCGCGCTCGCCCACATGCGGAACCGACATTCCTGCAATACATTATCGGCCTGAGGCGGAACCAGGTCGGCTCATATTCATCCAATTATTCTGATCGTTCTCATCACACCCATAGATGGACCTCTAATTTCTGTCAGGAGACTCTCATGAAGGCTCGCCGTCATTCAAAGGCATCACCACGGGAAACGAACCGTCCCACACGAGCCACGGCGGAAATTGCGGTTCGCACGCTCATCCAATGGGCGGGCGATGATCCAGATCGTGAGGGCCTGCGCGGCACGCCGGCGCGCGTGGTGCGCGCCTACGAGGAATGGTTCGCCGGCTATTTCGAGGATCCGCGCGAATACCTGCAACGGACCTTCGAGGAGGTCGCGGGCTATGACGAAATGGTGCTGCTGCGCGACATTCGTTTTGAATCGCATTGCGAGCACCATATCGCGCCGATCATCGGGCGCGTGCACATTGGCTATCTGCCGCGCCGGCGCGTGATTGGCATTTCAAAGCTGGTGCGGCTGGTTGACGTCTTTTCCAAGCGGATGCAGGTGCAGGAAAAGATGACGGCCGAAATCGCCGGCTGCCTGAGTGCCGTGCTCAAACCCGCCGGCGTCGCTGTTGTCGTCGAAGGCGCCCATGAATGCATGACCACGCGCGGCGTGCACAGGCCCGACGTCACGATGGTGACCAGCCGCATGCTTGGCGTGTTCCGCTCGAACTTCAAGACGCGGCAGGAATTCTTCGCAGCGATCAAGTTGCGCCAGAAAGGCGACGATGAGCGGGGTTGATCAGTTCAGATGATCTTGAATGCGCGTAGAAGCTGAAAGATCGAAACCAGTACGATCAGCATGCCCACGGAGGTCATCAGGCCTCGCGCCGGAACGTGCTTGACGATCCACCCGCCGAACGGTGCCGCCAGCACGCCGCCAAGAACAAGCGGAATAAAGTGGTCGAGCGGCACGGCGCCGAGCTCCGCAAAGAAGGTCGTTGCCGCCGCAACGGTCACGAAGAACTCGGCGGTGTTGACGGAGCCGACCGAATAGCGCGGCGCATGTCCCGAGCCGACCAGCGTCGAGGTCGTCATCGGCCCCCACCCGCCGCCGCCGGTCGCATCGAGAAATCCGGCGCCGAAGCCCAGCACCGTGGCCCAGCGGGCCGGCGCGCGTGGGGCTACTACGATCCGGAGTGATTTCCAGAGAATGTAGGTGCCCATGATCAGAAGGTAGATGTAGACGTATCGCCGTGCGGCACTGACCTCGATGTTCGACAAAACCCAGGCGCCCAATATCGCGCCCAGCACGCCGGTTATTCCGAGACGCGCGATCAGCCGCCAATCGACGTTGCGGTGGTAGATGTGCGAGGCCGCCGACGCGCTGGTGGTGAAAATTTCGGCAGTGTGGACAAGTGCACTGGCGTGCGCTGGCGGCAGACCGATCGCCAGCAAAGCAGTGTTCGACAGGACCCCAAAGGCCATGCCGAGGGAGCCGTCGACCAGCTGCGCGCCGAACCCGACGGCGAAGAACAGCCACCAGTGATCCATGGACGATTGCCCCGCGCCGGCCGGCCAGCCTATCACGCCTTGCACCTACTTCGGCCGATGAGACCTTTCGCCGCCATAGGTGAAACCCGAAATTCGACAACGTTCAGAAGGCCGCACGGTTGCAAAGGAAAAATGCCACTTCGGAAGCGGGCTAGGCCTTTTGGCATTGAAAAGGCTTGTCATTTTGCAGTGAAGGCAAGTGACGAGACCCGTCGTGCCGAAATTGTCACAGCGCCGGATTCTTCAGTGACCTGGGGATTGAGAACGGACTCGACCTCGCCGCCGGTGGTACTTTTTTGCCGCTAACCTGGGGGCAAACAAACCATGCGCCGCTTGTCGCTTTTGGCAGGCATTCCCACAACCGAGTTTTAATGGGAGCGAATTGCCGTCACTTTCCCCCCGACTGGGGCATTGGGGAGAGGTCGTTATGGAATTCAATCGATGGCGACTGTTCAAGACTTTGGCCGCTGTCGTCGGCATCGTCGGTATTGTTTCCCTTGCCTTGACCTACTTTATTCCCGCGCCGCCGTCCAAGGTTGTCATGGCCACGGCATTCAAAGGCGCGTCTTTCGACTATTACGGCCGGCAATATCGAGACGTATTTGCACGCTATAAGATCGATCTGGAGTTACGCGAAACTGCGGGGGCGGTTGCAAACGTCAAGCTTCTGCAGGATCCAAAATCGGGCGTTCAAATCGGCTTTGTAACCGGAGGTGTTTCGGACGCCAAGCATGCGCCCGATGTCTTGTCGCTGGGCACCGTCTACAACCAACCGTTCTGGATTTTTTACTCAGGTAATGAACAGCTCGATCGGCTGTCGCAGCTTAAAGGCAAACGAATTGCCGTTGGGCCGGTCGGAAGCGCGACCAGGCACACTGCCGAGCAAGTTCTCGGCAGGGCCGGAATAAACGCCGAGAACGCAACGTTGCTGCCTTTCGCCGGTTCGAGTGCCGACACCGCGCTGAATGATGGCAAGGTGGATGTTGTCTGGATTATCGGCGTGCCAGAGGCGACGGCCGTCCAGTCCTTTCTGCGCAATCCCAAGGTACGGCTGATGAGCTTCCCGATGGCCGAAGCCTATACGCGTCTTTTCCCCGACCTCAATCGACTCGTTTTGCCGCAAGGCGTCGTCGACATTGACAAGAATATCCCGCCCGTCGATGTGCAACTGATCGGCACCACGTCCAAAATTTTGATTCGAAATGATTTGCATCCGGAAATTGTTCAACTTCTTCTGCAAACGATGAAAGAGGTTCATAGTGGCTCAGACGTTTTCCATCGCAGCGGTGAGTTTCCCAACAGTACTGATGTCGAATACACGGTTGCCCAGACCGCCATCGATTTCTACAAAAGCGGTCCGTCGTTTATGCACCGGCATCTGCCTTTGTGGCTGTCGGTCCATGTGCAACGGGCCATTGCGGTGCTGGTGACCGGAATCGCGATCGGATTTCCGTTGTTCCGTTTCCTGCCCCAGCTTTACAACTGGATGACGCGCCGGCGCCTGTTTTATTGGTACGGTCAGCTCAAATCATTGGAGGCTTCGTTCGACGCCAATCCGAACGACAAACACCTCGCCGAGAAACGAGCTGAAATCGACCGCATCGAGGATGCTGTGAGCCATATCCGTTTCCCGCTCACATTCGCGGATCAGGTGTACAATCTGCGCGGTCATATCGAGATCGTCCGCCGAAAGATCGCATCACGTACCCAGGCCCTGGGACAGGCGCCTGCTGAATGATTCCAACCGCAAAGAACCTTCAAACGTGGACCTTTGCCGGCCTGATCGGCATGGCTGCCGCCTGCTTCGTCGTTCCGGCGGCGGCGGAGGATCGCGAGGATTGCGTGCGCGGGTCCGGCGAGGCGGCCATCGAGGCCTGCACGCGGCTCCTCGGTTCCGGCCGGTTTGACAAGCGCAATCTCGCGCTCATCTACAGCGCCCGCGCCAATCAATGGGAGCACAAGGGCGACCTCGACAAGGCGATGCAAGATCATGTCGAGGCGCTCCGCACCGACCCCACTTACGCCGCCGGATACATGCACCGCGGCAATCTTTACGCCCGCCGCGGCGATTGGGACCGCGCGATTGCCGATCAGAGCGAGGCCATCCGGCTCGACCCCGCATACGCCAATGGATTTTACAACCGCGGCCTGACCTACAGTCGCAAGGGCGATCATGAGCGGGCGATTGCGGATTTCACCAAGGGACTCGAGCTGACCGCCAAAAGTTCGCAGCTGTGGGGGCAGCGCTGCTGGTCGCGCGCCGTCATCGGCAAGCAATTGAAGGAGGCGGTTGAGGATTGCGACAAGGCTGCCGAATTGTCGCCGAAGATTCCGCAGATCCCGGCCTACCGCGCATTGGCCTATTTCAAGCTCGGGCAATTCGACAAGGCGATCGCCGACTACGATGCGGCGTTGGCGATGACGAAAGATCCCAGCCACGCCGACTGGCTCTATGGCCGCGGCATGACCAAATTGAAAAAGGGCGACACCGCCGGCGGCAACGCGGACATCGCGAGCGCAAAGGCCATCAAAGCCGACATCGCAGAAGAAGAAGCGAAGTACGGGATCAAGTAGTCGGCCCGGCCTTAAAGTCAAATCAGTCGTTGATCGCCAGACAACTCTCGCCACTCACGGCGCGTTGTCTCCATCGACGGAGAAGTCCCGGCCGACAGTGCCTCCGTGGCCGCCGCCTCTGCGGTCACCCCGCGTGCGCGTGATGCCGGCCTGCCGGATTTTGGCACGACTGTCGCCGCCGATTTCCATCACCCAGTACCGGCGGCCGCTGGCGGAGACCGCAGATGCGACAGCCTGGCACCCGCCGAGCATCATATTGGCGCGGTGCGCCGGCGACCGCATCCACATGCGTCTTGCACAGGCCTCTGTGTCGCATCCGACCGCGACATTCTCGGCAACGGCGCCCGCGGGTCCTCGATGCTGCATAAAACCTGAGTGATCGAGGCGATCGCGACGGGCCAAATCGTGGGCGTGCCGCTGAGCGAGCGCATGCAGCGCGGCACAATCGGCATGGCAAAAGCCGATGCCGCCGGTCGTGACCAGCAATAACACGAGCCCCGCTGTGAATACCCGTAACCTCATCGCACCCGGAGCCCGGCTCACTGGAGCTTGATATCGGCCGCCTTGATCACGTTGCCCCAACGGCCAACTTCGTCCTGCATGTATTTAGCTGACCTCTCGACTGAGCCGCCGAACACCTCAGCCGATAACTTCTTCAAATGATCGCGCATGTCCGGTTGACGCAGCGCCTCGTTCACATCGGCGTTGATCTTGGCGACGATGTTTTTCGGGGTATTAGGCGGCGCCACGATCGCGTACCACGCGACCGCTTCGAAGTCCGGCAAAACTTCCGCAATCGCCGGCACATCGGGCAAGGCCGGAAGACGTGTAGCCGATGCAACCGCAATCAGCTTGAGCTTGCCGGCCTCGACCAGCGGCAGCGACACGCCGAGATTGTCGAACATCAGATCCACCTCACCCGCGAGCAGGCCTTGCAGCGCCGGCGCTGACCCGCGATAGGGCACGTGATTGAGCTTGACCTTGGCCATCAATGAAAAAAGTTCGGACGTGAGATGGGACGTCGTGCCATTGCCCTGTGTGGCGGATGTGACCTTGCCCGGATTTTTTTGCAGATAGTCGACCAGCTCGCCGAGGCTCGACGCCTTGATGTTGTTCGGATTGACCAGAAGCGCGTTCGGGACCTGCGCCATCACGATCACCGGCTCGAATTTGGCCGGATCGAATCCAAGTTTCGGATAAAGATTTTGATTGATCACAAGCGGTGGCGGCGGCGCCGATAATAAAGTGTAGCCGTCGGGATCCGACCGGTAGACTGCCTCGGCTCCGATATTTCCGGCAGCGCCGGAACGGTTTTCGATAACCACCGGCTGGCCCCATTTGCGCGACAGCCAGTCTCCGATGAGTCTTGGCATGGCATCGGCCGTCCCTCCGGCGGGGAACGGAACAACGATTTTGACGGGACGTTCGGGATAGCCCTGGGCCTTTGCCGGCACCACAAAGCTGCTCGCGGCAAGCCAAGCGAAGCCGAGCACAAATTGGGCGACAAAGCAGCGCCGGCTCGCGTCGCGCATTTGATTCCTCCCCATGCCTTCGCGGTTTGGCCCGCGTATTGGCTAATGCAACAGTGCAACAGCGTGGCCAGGGATACAACAGCCCGGCAGAGCGTGAACCGATTGGATTTTTGCAAGGCGGAGAGTAGCTTCGGCTTAACAGATGCCTCGGACGTCGCTGGTATGCACTCGGATTCGCGACTGAACGTTGTAATTGTCGGCGGCGGCATTGGCGGATTGTTCGCAGCGAATGCGCTGATCTCGCAAGGCCTGCGGGTATCTGTCTATGAGCAGGCCCCGGCCCTCGGCGAGATAGGCGCAGGCGTGTTCATAACGCCGAACAGTGTGCGCCAATTGCAGCGGGTGGGACTGGGATCTTTGGTCGAGAAGTACGGAGCGAGGGTTGGCCCCGGCTCTCAGTACTTCCGCCATGACGGCACCCCGATCGCGCCGGTCCAGGTTACCGACTCTGCGGGCTGGAACGCCACATTTGGAATGCATCGCGCCGATCTTGTCGAATTGCTCGCGAGCAAACTGCGTGCGCAGGTGGTGCATACCGGCCACCGTTGCACCGGCTTCGAACAGAATGACAATGGAGCGCGCGTTTCGTTCGCCAACGGCGCAGTTGCTGAAGGCGACATCGTCGTCGGATGCGACGGCATTCATTCAGAGTTGCGGCCTTACGTGTTCCCCCCTTCCCGCCCGGTGTTCTCTGGATCCGTCGCCTATCGCGGGACCGTGCCGCACGAACGCGTTCCACAATGGCCCAACAATGTCTGGCTGATGTGGCTCGGCAAGGGAAAACACTTCCTGACATTTCCTCTGCGCTACGGCACGCTCATCAACTATGTCGGCTTCGTTCCGGCGGACGGGGAGATGAAAGAATCATGGTCGGCGCCCGGCGATCCCGACGTCCTGCGGCGTGAGTTTGCCGGCTGGGACCCGCGCATCGAGAACCTTCTCGCGCAGGTGCAAATGACGTTCCGCTGGGCGCTGTATGATCGCGAACCACTGCCGATCTGGACCAAGGGCAGACTGACGCTTCTTGGCGATGCCGCGCACCCGATGCTCCCGCACCTTGGACAAGGCGCCAACCAGTCGATCGAGGACGGCATGGCGCTCGCAACCATCCTTGCGCGGTCCAGCCCGAAGGGCGCGCCGGCTGCGCTCCTGGCCTATGAGCGGCTTCGCCGTGAGCGCGTAGCGGAGGTCCAACGCGGTGCGCGCGAAAACGGGTTGCGCTACGACTCAGCCTATTCCGATCTTGGCATTCGCGACGCCGAACTCGCCGCGCACGCGGCCTTCCGCAAGACGCTCTACGACCACGACGTCGTCCCCGATGCACAGGCCGCGGCAATGGCCCTGGCCTGATGCCGATGCCTGCTTTCCATCAGGGCAATACGTCGATTGCGATCTGGTCAAAGCGAGTAATACTGTCGGACTTTGTCCAGAGTGCAACTCTTCCCGCGCCTGAAAACGTCTTGTCTGATGTAGCGAACAATGTTTTTCCGTCGAATTCGATTGTGAACCGGTCGTCCTGGGCCTTGAGGCCGAGTGTGTGCCACTGGTTGCCGGCGACCTTGACGTTCACTCCATGCAGTTGTTCCCGGCGTCCCTTCGCGACGCGATAGAAACGTACATTGTCCTCAAGTGCGTTCGCGCGAACGACGTAATAGTTGTCGGCATCGACAACTCGCACGGCAATGCCACCGGCCTGATCGACCTGACCGGCAACCGGCTTGAATTTCAGGGAAACTTCGACGTTTTTGGCGACGACCGACTCAAGAATGGCGAGCGGAAAGCGATAGTCGGCCCGATCGGAACTGGACTGCTCAATCACGCGGCCTTCGAACGATGTCGGATCGTCCAAGACCGTCCACTGGCTGGGGCCACCTTGGCCTGTCCGCGCAAATCTAAATCCGGCCGGCGGCTTGCCGACTTCCATTTGGGCAATCGCAATCACTGTCGCGGCTGACTGCGAGAATGCGTCTGAGCCTGACGTCGCGAGACATCCCGCGGCAACCAAGGCGGCCAACACAAATAGTATTGTGAAAAAATCGGCCTTCTTTCCCTGCATGCGCAATCTCCTCGCATAAACGAGTGTTGCGCAGAGCTTGGACGGTATGGCCGTCTGCCGGGGAGCCTGCGTTTCCCCGTATGCACGCGAACCTAGGTAGACTTGTCAAAACTCGCAAGGCCAAAGAGATCGAGCCTGCATGCCACCCACCGCAAGCCGAATTTAAATCGCATGACGCGAATCTTGACTTTCGTCGTCTTTAGTACCATCTAAGTGGCGTCGGGCCACATCGCAGTCGCCCGGCTCCTTCAAGGCATATCGCCCAAGCACTGCACCTAGCCCGCGCGCCGGGCCGAGGGCTTTTGGCGATATGTCGATCACCACAGCTCTAGTTCCGGCGGCGGCAATGGAGAAATCCATGTCGGGTCCAATGCAGTCACCCGGCCGCTTCAAGGCATTTTGCCCAAGCTCTGCGCATGCTCCGTCTCAGCGAGCCGCCGGTTACCGGCGGCGCCTGACGGCAGTTCGGAGACAGCAAATGTCGACACTGTTGAAAAATCCGCCGGGCCCATTCACCGTGTACGAAAACCTCAAGCGTCCCCCTATTTTGAGGGACGACCACCTTGTCCTGCTGACAATCGACCGCCTGCTGGCGCTGCGCGCGGCGTTCAGGCGCTGGCGCAATCGTCGAAAGACCTGGCGGGCCCTTGACGACCTCGATGATCGCCAACTCCGCGACATCGGCCTCACGCGCGAAGACAAGCACTATCTCGCGCTTGCCGGGTCCGATGATGTCCGGCCAGAATACTTTCGGCGCAAAGCCAAGGCTTTGAATGTCGACTAGTACGATAAGCTCGACACGCACGGACATCGCCCTGCTCTTTATCGCTCGCGGCGTGCGGGGGCTTGGCGATGGCTTTGCCATCATCATCTTGCCGGCATACCTGTCCGCGATCGGTTTCGACGCCGTTCAAATCGGCTTCATTGTCAGTGCGTCCCTGCTTGGCACCGCGCTTTTGACACTGGCCGTCGGGTTCATCGCGCCGCGGCACGACTTGCGGACTTTCCTGCTTACCGGTGCGGTCCTGATGGCCTGCACCGGTCTGGCATTCCCCCACATTGAACTGTTCGCTGCCATCGCAATCGTCGCCTTTGTCGGGACGATCAATCCGTCAACGGGCGACTTGGGCGTACTGGTGCCGATCGAGCACGCAATGCTGGCGCAGGGAGTGCCCGATCATGAGCGGACCGGCACTTTTGCGCGATACAGCCTGATTGGCGCGCTCTCGATGGCCACCGGGTCTTTGGCCGCGGCGTTGCCTGATGTCATGACCTCTGCCGGTATCGACACCGCAAGCGCCTTCAGGGCCATGTTTTACGCCTACGCGGCGCTTGGGCTCATATGCACTGCACTCTATTGGTTCTTGCCGCATGAGCGGATGGAAGAGAAACGCGCGGCCGCTCCGCTCGGACCCTCACGCAAGGTTGTCTACAAACTCGCCGCACTGTTCAGCCTTGATGCGTTCGCAGGCGGCTTTGTCGTCCAGTCGCTGCTGGCATTGTGGCTTTTCATGCGATTCGACATGTCGTTGACCGCCGCAAGCATATTCTTCTTCTGGACGAGCACGCTGAGTGCATTTTCCTATCCAGTCGCCGCATGGCTCGCAAAGCGCTTTGGCCTCGTCAACACGATGGTCTTCACCCACATCCCCTCCAGCATCTTCCTGATCGCGGCAGCATTTTCGCCGAGTTTGATCCTCACACTTGTCCTGCTGCTGGTGAGGGCTGCGCTTTCGCAAATGGATGTCCCTACCCGCACCTCCTATGTCATGGCTGTTGTCACGCCAGGTGAACGGACCGCCGCGGCCAGCGTTACGGCTGTGCCGCGCAGCCTTGCATCGTCGCTAAGCCCGGCTCTGGCCGGCGCTCTCCTGACGATGCCATTCTCAGGCTTGCCGCTCGTGGTATGCGGCGTGCTGAAGATTGCCTATGACCTGGCCCTGTTATTTTCGTTCCAGCACGTCAAGCCGCCGGAAGAAGCGTCTTAGGCAAAGCGTTTGCCGCCGACATGGCTAAGAGCCATAAGTGGACCTACTGTCCTCACTGCTGCGGTTGGAACAGATGGCAGAGATCAAAGTCCTGAGCACTCACGCCGTCCAGGAAGTGCTCAGCGAGCTCAGCCCTGTGTTTAAGCGCGCGAGCGGGATTGACCTCGCGATCGGCTACGATCCGGCGAATGCGCTCAAGCGCACAATCGAAGCGGGCACGCCATTCGATGTGGCCGTCGTCACGCGGACGGTGATCGATGGGCTGGTCATGAAAGGCAAGGTTCGCGGCGAGACCTGCGAAGATATCTGTCGGTCCGGCCTTGGCGTCGCGGTGTGTCACGGTGCATCTGCGCCGGACATCGCGACTGTTGATGGATTCAGACGCTCGCTCCTCGCCGCACATTCGATTGTGCGTTCGAAGGAAGGTACGAGCGGATTGTATTTCGAGACCCTGCTCGACCGGCTCGGCATCGCCGATGCCATGCGCGGCAAAATCGTGCTCGGTCCGAGCGGGCGCATTGCCGAACTGGTCGCACGCGGAGAAGCGGAGATGGCCGTGCAACAGATCCCCGAGTTGCTGCCGGTAAAAGGCGTACAATACGTTGGCCCACTGCCGGGGGAGCTTCAGCTCTGGACGGTGTTTGCGGCAGGCATTGGCAGCGCCGCCAAGGATCCTGCGGCCGCCAAGGCCTTTATCGAAGCTCTTGTTACGCCTTCAGCCATCGCTTTGTTCAAAGCCAAAGGACTTGAGCCGGCGCTCGGTTGAGCGGATATGCTGGCCGCCAGGTTACGTACTTTGGCGCGTGCTTTGGCGCGGGAGAGAAACATGCAGCCGTTCGAAGGGATAAAAGTCATTGATGCGACCCACGTGCTGGCGGGGCCGTTCGCGACCTATCAGCTGGCGTTGTTGGGCGCCGACGTGATCAAGGTCGAGCATCCTGACGACCCCGACCAGAGCCGGCTCGCCGGCACCGACAAGGAGCTCAACCTCCGCAACATGGGCACGGCATACCTCACACAGGCCTCCAACAAACGCTCGATTACGCTCGACCTCAAACAGACGCGAGACCGCGACATCCTGAAAAAACTGGTTCTGACGGCCGACGTGTTTGTCGAGAACTACCGGCCTGGTGCGTTCGAGGCGCTGGGCCTCGGCTACGACGAACTTGCCAAGATCAACCCGCGCCTGATTTACGCATCGTTCTCGGCCTTCGGGCAGCAAGGGCCGCGTGGCGTACAAACCGCCTATGACCACGTGATACAGGCCACCTCCGGCATCATGGCGATGACCGGCACGCCGGAGGTCAACCCGGTTAAATTCGGCTCGCCCGCGGTCGACTACGCCACCGGCATGACCGGCGCCTTCGCACTGTCCGCCGCGCTGTTCCAGCGCGCGCGTACCGGCAAAGGTCAGCGCATCGACATGGCCATGCTCGACGTGGCGATGACCCTCATGAGTTCGCATCTGGCGGGCTATTTACGCAACGGCGTGCATCCCAAACCGAACGGCAACCGGAATCCGCACGCAACCAACAGCGCGTACCAAACGAAAGACGGGCTGGTGATGCTGGGCGCGAGCAACCTGAGACAACAGCGCCGGCTGTGGACGCTGCTCGAGCGGCCCGACATGATCAAGAAGACCAATGAGGAGCGGGACGCCGACCGGGCACGTGAAGCTCAGGTGCTGAGCGAAGTCATGCTCGCGCGCACGGCGGACGAATGGGAGAACTTCCTGCAAGCGCGCCATGTGCCGGCGGCGCGGGTACGGACCATGGCCGAGGCGGTGGCTGACCCTCACCTCGCGAGCCGCAAGATTATCCATCGCCATGCGGGCGGCAACGGAGTGGACGGCCACTTCGGTGTGCCCCTTGCGGCTTTTACCTTTGCGCATGACGGCCCGCGCATCGACACAGCCCCACCAGCACTAGGCCAGCATAACGAAGAGATTTTCAAGGAACTCGGCGTCAGCTGACAGACGTCACTTCGCTTGCGCGTTGGACTTCCTGACCAAGGCCGACCACTTGGTTTCCTCGCGGTCGATATCGGCGGCATATTCTTCGGGCGAAGTTGGCAATGGCTCGGCGCCTTCCGTCGCGATGTGGCCGCGAACTTTTGGATCATCGAGGGCCGCACGAAGCGCCGCATTCAGCTTGTCGATAATCTGGCGTGATGTGCCGGCCGGCGCCACGATGCCGTAATGCAGCACCGCCTCGAAACCCGGCAGGCCTTGCTCGGCAACCGTCGGCAGGTCGGGAAACGAGCTGGAGCGCTGCAGGCCAGTGACGCCGAGCGCGCGCAACTTGCCCTCCTTCACCAGCCCGATCGCGGGTGGCAGCGAGGAGAAATAAATGTGGACATGCCCGCCAAGCAGATCGGTCAAGGCAGGGCCGGAGCCTTTGTAGGGAATGTGCGTGATGTCGATGCCGGCCGTTTCTGCAAACAGCACGGTGCCGAGATGGATGCCGCTGCCGACACCGGCTGAGGCATAGTTGAGCTTTCCCGGTTGCGCCTTGGCGAGCGCAATCAGCTGCTGCACGTTGTGCACAGGTACCGAGTGGTTCACCAGAACGATCAGTGGGCTGGTGGCGATCAGGCCGACCGGCGCGAAATCCCTGCGCGGATCGTAGCCGACATTCGGATAAAGCGTCGGGTCGATGGCGAGTGTGCCTGTGCCTCCGAGCCCGAGGGTGTAGCCGTCGGGCGCGGCCTTGGCGACCTGACGCGTGCCAACCGAGCCGCCGGCCCCCGCGCGGTTTTCAATCACGACGGGCTGGCCCAGCGTCTTGCTCATTGGGTCAGCAACCGCGCGCGCCACCACATCGTTGCCTCCCCCAGGCGCATAAGGAACGATCAGCGTAATAGGATGATCCGGATAATTGCCGGGCGTGTTTTGCGCGTGCAGCACGAACGGCCGCATCGCCAGAGCGCCGCCAACCATGGCGCCGACAAAAAGCAGGATGAACTCACGCCGTCTCATTTGTCCCCGACGATCAAGCCAAGGCGTCGGAGCTTAAACTAGCACGCTGGATCTAGTGATGTCCGCTTTGGCCTAAGGGCCAGAAGCGGACATCCGGACATCCTCAGGCATGCGCGCTCCGTGGCGTCAACTCTGCATCTGTTGCGGTCCGCGGCATCAGCACCGCAAGTACGACCGCAACGAGAACAAGCGCAGGCACATCTCCCACGAGATGACCGCGCTCGGTCGTATCGACGACAGCCTGAACGCCCATGATTGCCGCATGAACCACGCTCGACCAAACGGTGAACCAGATGAGGCTTTTATGAGCGTAGGGATTCCTTGAGGCGATGAGCAAAAACACGCCCAGGGTCGCATACACTCCAATGATCATCATCAGATAGTGCGAATGCCCCTGTCCCCATACCCAGCCCGACGGCCAGAGGATGCCCAGCGCATATACGCCAAAAATAAACGTCAGACCGACCCCCACGAGAGCGACACGGAGAAAAAGCAGACGATTTGTATCAGACATCTTTGTATCTCCTGTACGTCAAGTCATTCACTCGAACTGGATGCCAAAAGGCGTCGCAAAAGACTTTGACGGGAGCTTGAGCTGCGCTTGATAATTTCCTGAGATTTGTCCGCTTTGGTGCGGCCGCGAACCAGACCCGCAACAGTTGCGCCAAAAAAGCCGTCGCTATTTTTTACGCAGAAAATATCCTGTGACGGTATCCGGACGCCGCAACGGATCTTATTCGATCACCTCGTCGGCTCGCTGCTGCAGGAACGGCGGAATCTTCAGCCCTAGTGTCTTTGCAGTCTTGAGGTTGATGACGAGCTCAAACTTCGTGGGGCCCTGAATGGGCAAATCAGCCGGTTTTTCACCTTTGAGGATGCGGTCAACGTAAAACGCGCTGCGCCGGTACAATTCCGGAAGACTGGCGCCGTAGGACATCAGGCTTCCGCTGACCGCAAAAAAACGAAACGCAGACATGGTCGGCAAACGATGCTGTATCGCCAGCGCGTTGATCAAGTCGCGATTGCCCGAATTTTGGGGTGTTGGAAGCAGCACGAGAGCACCATTTTCATCGCGCGCGGTCTCCGTAATCGCGGCCTCGAATTGTGCAGGCGTGCTGACATCAAATGATGCCACTTTAAGACCAAGACGCGGTCCGGTTCGTTCGGTTTCACGCACAAGGCCCGCATAGGTGATACTTTGGGTCCAAAGCACCGAGACCCGGGTGAGCTTAGGAGCAACTTCTTTCAGCAGCTCCAGCCATTTTCCAACGATGGCAAATTCAAAGTCCATGAGGCCTGTAACATTGCCGCCGGGCTTTGCCAGACTCTGGGCCACACCGCCGGCAACCGGGTCGATCATCTGGGCAAACACAATCGGAATTGTGCGGGTCGCTTGATGCAGCGCTGTCGTTACCGGCGTGCTGTTGACGAGGATGACTTCCGGAGCGGCCGCGACCAGCTCGGAAATGTGTGTTTGAAGCAGGTCGCGGCGCCCTGCGGCAAATCTATAATCGATGCGAATGTTGCGGCCTTCGATCCATCCCAATTCACGCATCCCTTGCTGAAACGATTTGACGCGGTCTTGCGTTTCCGGGTCGTTCTCCGCCAGGGCCAACAAAACCGCGATGCGCCGCATCTCGCCGGGCTGCTGTGCACGAGCGGCAAGCGGCCAAGCCGCCACGCCGCCGCTGACAAGTGCGATGAACTCACGCCGCTTCATTGACGTCTCCGAGGCCGAGAACGGCAAGAGGCGCACATCGCGAGCATTATTCGATCACTCCGTCGGCACGCTGCTGCAGTTGCAGCGAGATGGTGAGGCCCAACAGTTTCGCCGTCTTGAGATTGATCACAAGGTCATACTTGGTCGGCGCCTGCACGGGCAGATTGCCCGGCTTTTCACCCTTGAGAATGCGGTCAACATACGAGGCAGCGCCCCGATGTTGCTCAACCGTATTAAAGCCATAGGAGGCCAGACCTCCATTCTCTGCATAGTAGCGAAACGGATAGATCGCCGGCAGACGCAACTCGGAAGCGAGCGCAATGATCAGGTTCTGGTTGGTCGTATTGAACGGACTTGGGGCCACAATGAGCCCGCCATCCGGTTCCTTGGCGAATGCCCGCAGCGCCGGTTCAATCTCTGCCGCATTGCGCAGGCCCGCCGGTGTCACAGTTGTCCCGATGGCGGCGGAAGCTGCTTCCGCCGTTTGCATGAAAGCGAGATGAGCGGAGATGTCCGGACTGTGAACGAATGCCACACGGCGTACGCCGGTCGCGATCTCCTTGAGCACTTGCAGCCATTTTCCGCCGATGGCCGGTTCGAAGTTCTGGAAGCCCGTGATATTTCCACCCGGACGCGCCAGGTTCGTAACGAAACCGCCCCCCACCGGATCGGAAACGACAACGAATACGATCGGAATCGTCTGCGTCGCATTTCGCACAATCGCGGCCGCCGGATTGGCCCAGACAACAATGATGTCCGGCGTCAATGCGATTAGCTCTTCGACGCCAGCCCGCATTCGCCCGGACTCTTGGCCCGTGAAACGAAAGTCGAATCGAATGTTGCGTCCTTCGTTCCAGCCGAGCTCGAGAAGACGCTGCCTGAAGGCCAGGACATTCGACTTCACTGAGGCTTCGCGATCATCGAGGAAGGGGATCAGCACCGCGACGCGCCGCGCGCGCTCACTCTGCTGCGCACGAGCGGCAAGCGGCCAAGCCGCCATGCCGCTGCCGACAAGTGCGATGAACTCGCGCCGCTTCATTGACTCCCCCGAGGCCCAGAACGGCAAGAGGCGCACCTCGCGAGCATTATTCGATCACCTCGTCGGCGCGGTTCTGGACCGACTGCGGCACGGTGACGCCGAGTGCCTTCGCAGTCCTGAGGTTGATGACCAGTTCGACTTTCGTTGTTTGCTGCACCGGAAGATTCTGGGGCTTTTCTCCCTTGAGAATCCGGCCCGTATAGATTCCGACCTGACGGGTCGGCTCCGTAAAGCTGCCGCCATAGCTCATAAGGCCGCCGGCGACGGCAAACTCACGAAACTGGGTAACCGCAGGCACCGCGTGACGGGCTGTCAACGCCCCGAGTTGTTCGGTCCGGCTGATGAAGAATGCGTCGGGAGCGATCACGAGCGCGCCAACTTGCAGCTGCTTTAACGTTGCGAACACCGTATCGAAGTCACGGTCAGTGCTGGCCTCCAAAATGCGGAGCTGCAGTCCAAGAGACCATGCTGTCAACTGCAGGTCTTTCGATACACTCTCTGTAATTTCAGGACTGGTCGGGTTGACAAGGAGCGCTACGACCGTTGCCTTGGGCACGACCTCGCGCAGCAGTTCCAGCCGTTTCGACACGAGTTCGGTGTTTATATTCGTCACGCCGGTCACATTGCCCTCCGGCCGGGCGAGGCTCGTGACAAGGCCAGCGACAACAGGATCAACGCCTACCTGGAAGACAATAGGAATTGTCGCGGTCGCCGCTTTTGCTGCCAGTGCCGCCGGTGTGCTGCCGGGCGCGGCAATCACGCTCACCTGACGGCGAACCAGATCGGTCGCCAACTCCGGCAGCCGGTCATTCTGGCCGTTCGCCCAACGGAATTCGATCGCGACATTGCGGCCCTCGACATAGCCGGTTTCGCGAAGGCCCTCCCGAAAGGCGCGCAAAGGTTGCGCGAACAATTCGGCCGACGACGTGCCGAGAAACCCAACCACTGGCATCGAACCCTGCTGCGCGCGCGCAGTCAGTGGAAATGCGGCCAGCCCGCCGAGCAGGCCCATGAACTCACGCCGTCGCATTACCACCCCCGAGGCCACAATCGTGCATCGTAGCACAATAATGACTCAGTTCCCGCATGCCTCGGCAATTAGGCGAACGTTGCGGAACGAGTCGCCGGTCCATTGTGTTGGTGCCGGGTCTGTCGTCGAAAAACACGAACTCACAACATGCGACAGACGGGGAGAAAGACGCGAAGGCGGGCTCCAAAACCTCAAGAATGGAGACCGCAATGAAGAAGATCCTAATCCTTGCGACATTTGCGAGCGTCATCGGACTGCCGGCTTTCGCGCAGTCCTTTGATCCGGACGTCGGAACCGGCAACATTGCTCCTCCGGTCGCTAGCATGGGCGCGCCAAGCGCGTATGCCCAGGCACCCGCCTTTTATGAAAAAGAATATGTCCGGCATCGTCGTGCTCACCAATTTGGGACACCGCGTGCAATAGACCGCGACAACACCTCGGTACCCGGCCAGGGCGTGGACAAGGACGATACGATACCCCAGGCGCGGTAATCCGCCGTTGCTTGGAGTCCAACGGGAAAGAGCCGCAGCAAGCTGCGGCCCTTTCTTAATCCTCTTGGCATGTTCTACTTAATAACCCCGCAGGCGATCCGTGCGCCGCCGCCACCCAGCGCAGCCGGTTGGTCGGAATAGTTGTCGCCGCCTGCGTGGATCATGATCGCACGGCCCTTGACGTCGGCCAGCTTGAGCTGCGGCGCGATGACTGCATTCATTGCGTTGCCGCCGGAATCGACACGCAGTGCCGGCAGGTCGCCTTTGTGGCCTTGGCCGTGCGGTCCGAGATGTTTGCCGGTACTGCCCGGATCATAGTGTCCGCCGGCTGCCAAACCCGCCGCTGGCTGCCCGTCCGCTCCGGCACCGGGCCCGCAATCCGGATTGGCGTGGATATGAAAGCCATGATCGCCAGGCGGCAGCTCGGCAAGGTCGGGCATGATCACCAGGCCCTCGCTTGCATCCGAAATACCGATGGTGCCGATGACTTTGCCGACGCCACTGGCACTGATTGCATTGATGGTAACGTTGTCGGCGTAGGCTGTGCCTCCGCAGGCGACAACCATCGCAGTCGCAAGCATTACAACATGGACTTTCATCAGGCGCCCCCAAATAAACTCAACTGAACGTAGTTTGCTCACTTCCGGCACGCGCCACAATATCTGCGGCAAAAAATCACGTCAGTTTGACCCCTCCGACGCCCGCTTTCGGCCAAAAGCGGACATCTCGCGGTGCAATCGGTATGATTGGCTAACCTACAAGCCAACATGAAGTGCCGGCAGCCGGCTTGCTATAATGTCGGGAGAGCGGAGTCGTACGATGATCTTTCGCCAGCTTTTCGACAGTGTTTCGAGCACCTACACCTACCTGATCGCCAGCCGCCGCGGCGGCGAGGCGTTGATCATCGATCCGGTGCTGGAGAAGGTCGATCGCTATTTGCAACTCGTCCGGGAGCTCGACCTCAAGCTGGTGAAAGCGGTAGACACCCACCTGCATGCCGACCACATCACCGGCCTCGGCGCGTTGCGCGACCGCACGCATTGCATCACGGTGATGGGTGAGCAGAGCCACGCCGATGTGGTTTCGATGCGCGTTTCGGAAGGCGACCGCGTCCAGATTGAAGGCGTCAGCCTGCAGGCGCTCTACACGCCTGGTCACACCGACGATTCCTACTCATTCCTGATGGGCGACCGTGTATTCACCGGCGACACGCTACTTATTCGCGGCACGGGTCGTACCGATTTTCAGAATGGCAATCCTCACGCGCAGTACGATTCCATCTTTAACAAGCTGCTCAAACTGCCGGACGACACGCTGATCTATCCGGCGCATGACTATAAAGGTGACACGGTCTCGACGATCGGCGAAGAGAAACGGTTCAATCCGCGCCTCAATGTCAAATCCGTCGACGAATATGTCGATCTCATGAACAATCTGAAACTGCCCAACCCAAAGATGATGGACATTGCGGTGCCGGCGAATATGCAGGTCGGTCTCCATCAGGAAGAAATCGCGCGCAAAGGCTGGGCGGTAAAGGCTGCGGAGGCCCTGACACTGCACACCCAACCTGACGTGGCGCTTGTCGACCTGCGCGAGAAGAGCGAGCGCGAAAAGCATGGAAGCATTCCCGGCGCGCTGCATGCGCCCTATCCGGACTTGCGTGAAAATATTGGCCCGGGCGGCATGCTGCACGAACTGGCGGCGACCACCGGCAAGCGCGTCGTGTTCTATTGCGCCTTCGGAGAGCGCTCCGCCATGGCGGTGCAAGCTGCCCAGGATGCAGGCATCAAGACTGCATGCCATATCGAGGGTGGCATCGATGCCTGGAAAAAGGTGGGCGGGCCGCTGGTGCGCTGAGTGATTGCAAAAAGAAATGTCCGCTAAGGGCGATTAGCGGACAGGCCGGCAGAGCTGGCTGAGAGGCGCTTATGCGGCCTTGGGTTGATCCAGCACAGCGTCGTAAAGATTGTCGCGTGCGATGGTTTCGAGCAGCTCGCGCGCGATGGTTGTCCTGCTTTTACCGGTCGCAGCGGCTCGCTCCTGCAGTAGCAGCATCGTGGTTCGATCAAGCCGAACGATATTATAGCGTTCGCCGTGCGAGCCACCTGCGCGCAGGCTCACGCCTTCTTGCGAACAACGCACCTTGAGTGTGCCCACTGTGCATCCGAGCCGTTCAGCGATCTCTTCCACTCGCAGGCCCTTTTGCAGCATCTGCGGGATGACCTTCGTGAACATGTGCTGGGTCAGAATGCGCGGTCGCATTGGACTCTCCGGATTATCAAGCCTGGCGGTCAGCTCAAAAATGAGTGCATTTACGCCAGCAATATAGCAATCCGAACTTTTTCGAACTTGTGCCGCTGCGCCAAAGATTTGTGTTTGCCTGTCAAAAGGCGGCTGGCCGGCCGCGCCTGTCTTATGCCGATCAGCCCCAGGGCGGCATCGTCGCGAGATCGGACGTCAGATCGGCCGTCTTCACCTGGCCGTCGGCGACACCATCCTCGTCCACGTCCACGCCGGACCAGGCGCCGGATTGGGCAAGAATTCTGACATTGGTATTTCGGGCCACGCGGCTGTCGGCCTTGCAGCCTAAACGGTCCCCGCCGCCCCCGGCGGCATCGGCGCTTTGCTGAACGACTGGTGTTGGGCGGATCACAAAACGACGCTGGTCATAAATCCTCTGGTTGCGGCCCTTGTCGACCTCTCCCGCTCCCCACGCGCCGATGCTGGAGACCCTCGGGTTCTGGATGTTCGTATCGAGGTCAAGGCCAGTTGCGCATTTGCCGGGTGGCCCGAACCAGCGGCGGTCAACCTGGTTCTGAAAAAGATGCCATTGTCCGCTGTTATAGAAATCGACGGTCTCCGCGTGCGCCCGCGAGACGGATAGCCAATTGTACGCCGCGAGTTTTTCCTGTCGCAGGGTGCGGTTGATCAGCCCGTTTCCGTAGATTCCGATCGCGTAACGGCCGCCGACCGTCTGATTCATGAAGCGGAAGTACTCGAGAACGGCGTCCATGCCAGAACTGTTTCTCGTCACATTGAAGTCGACACCGAAATAGATTGCGGATCCTTCGGGCTGCCCGACCAATTTGGCCTGATCGAGCGCCGCCTTTGCATCGGCCGCGACCTCCGCCTTCGCCGAACCGGTATCTTCCAATCCCTTCAGGAATTTCTCGGGAAGGTTGTTCCGATACTGGTAGAGGGAAACAATCGACACGCCGTTTCGTATCAGGATGGTCGGCTCGCGGACGCCGTCGATCATGTTGCCGTCAGAAGCCATCACCTTCTCGCGCAGGCCCGGCTGCGGCTTTCGCGCGAAAAACCGCACGACGACTTTCACGTTCTGCGCGGCCAGCTTCGACGCGACCCTCGCGGCATTCTGCGGCGTGTCGATAATGGCGATGCTGGCCGGATCGTTGGGTTGCCCGATCGCCGAATGGCCCGGCACCAAAGCGCTGGCAAGCAGCCCCGCGGTGAATGTTCTTCGCGATACGGTCGACATTGTCCCCCGAAATCCCCCGAAAAGCTGTTCCCCGACGCTCAGCCTTTTTGCTGCGCCTTGACCTCGTCGAACTTGGCCAGCGCGCGCTGGAATATATCATTGAAGAGCCACATCGAATCCAGAATCTCGCGCATGGTTACGGACGTTTTCGCCCTGTCGGCCTTGCCGAAGGCAAACATGCTGTTGTTGCGCAAATATCCCATGATTCGCGGCTCGGAGATGCGGTAATTCAGGAGGTTCCCTGAATTAAGCGCGGCTTTGGCCGGGCTGGGAATAATCTGAATCAGCTCGAAAAACCTCACTTGGTCCATCGGATCCGGCAGGGCTTTCATGATCGCCGGTATTTTCGGGAAAAGATCCGCGTGGGCGTTCATCAGGCCGTTTCTCACGCCGGTCCAGTGATTGTACCGCTGATCTGAGCTGCCGACCCGCGCCTGTTCCTTGTCGTCGCGCGCGTTCAGTTTGGGATCGAGCGCTGCCACGGACTTCTTGATGGCCGCCCATTTGTTCTGGCCAATCTTGTCCTCGGACACCCCGGTCTGAAAACTTCCTTTGTAGGAATCCGAACGGGCGTTGCCGATGTTCTGATTGCCATCGGTCTCGGCAAAGAAGACGGCCAGACTGATACGGCCTGCCACTTCGGCATGCGCCGCATCGAGGCCCTTGACTCGCGCAATGGCGGTCCCGAGGTCGACGACGTCCTTAAACGGCGTATCGGATGCCTGCGCACTGGCGGGCGGCGCCTGCATGATGCGGAAGAGACTCTTGTACTCGTCGATCAGCGGTTCATTGTCCGCATCGAAATAGGCCGGAGGAATTTTGTATTTATTGGGCCTGCCAATCTTTGACGGCATGACGTCGGTCAGGTCCTTGTACGCGCCCATCATGGCGACGCGCGCAAGATAAAGTGATTGTCCCGGTTTTTCGGGCAGCCTTTGTTTCGCATCGATCTGCGCGCGCCGCTCGCTCAGGATCGACTTAAAGTCCTGCACCGTCTTGTTGTAGGCGTTGAGCGCTTCCGACTGTGACGGCGTGAGCGCGGACTGGCCCAGCGCGACGGACATGAAACCGAAGAGTCCCATAACCGCGAGTAAACAAGGGTGACGAATCGGCACTGGCTCCCGCTCTCTCAACGCGTCAGAACGATGAAATCCGTATCTGTTCCCGTCTCGCCGCTGATTCCATAGTCGGAGATAATGAGTGACGAACCCGGCGTCAGCAATTCGGCGATCCGCTCAGCCGCATCTTGCGGTATTTCAATCCGATTGAAGGCAGCGTTGGCGTTGCCCGGCGTCGGCAACACGGTCTTGATTGTCTCCTTCGCTCGTCCCTTATGCGACTTTTCCGGAGTCCTTTGACTGTGCGAAGACCCCTCCGGGACCGATACGACGGTCCAGCGCATTGCGGCACCGTCATTCTGCAATTCCATTGCGGTGAAAACGTGCGTTCCCAGCGGCTCCGCTGGATCTCGAATCGTGACGGGGGCATCGAACACGGGGACGAAGCCCTGCCGCACGAACAGTTTGCTCAACTTGCGACTCACAAAGACCGTGATTGATGCGCCCTTTTGAGGCGTCGCTGCCGCGAGAACGGGGACAGGAACTTTGGTGCCGTCTTTGGCATCCTCTTGCTTGGCATTCGCGATCAGCGGCGCAGGCGTTGCATCGGCCGCCACCGGGTTCGGCTGGGTGACAGCATCAGACGGCGGCGACGCAAGCACGACTTTCGGCTTCGGCACAAAAAGCTTCGCGTTGCTGATCTCTGCCGGCCGAATGTCGTCGTGCGCAATAACCACGCGCGTGCCGCGCTTGGTGAGATGCCAGAGACGCACGGCAAAGTCATGCGTCAGCCGGATGCAGCCGTGTGACGCGGGATATCCAGGCAAGTCACCCGCGTGCAGCGCGATCCCCGACCAGGTGATGCGCTGCATGTAGGGCATAGGCGCGCCGCTGTAGATGTTCGAGCGATGCCACTTGTTCTTGCTGATGACGCTGAAGACGCCGAGAGGCGTGGGGTGAGCCCTGACCCCCGTCGATACGGACGAGCGGGCAACCAGTGCTCCGTTGTCATAAAGCGAGATCCGCTGATCCGCGATCGAGATGATGATGAGGAGCGGTCCCTTTGCTACCTCTCTTGATGGGTCCTTCGATGTGTCCTTTGACGCTTTTTCGGACTTAGTCTTCTTTGTCGACTCGGATTTTTTGTATCCGCGCTGCTGTTGCGGCCATAGCGGATAACCACTTGACCAGGATCTGTACGGATACCAATACCGGTGCTGGGCATGCGCGGTCCCTGCCAAATGCAGACTCATTCCAAGTGCCGTCAGCAGAAGCCAGATGAACTTTCGCCGCCTCATATCTCCCCCGGATGCAATGGTGCTGGTGACAATAATAATGGAAGCGCCTGACAATGTCCGCCTTGGGCCATAAGTCGCCAAGGGGTCAGAATCGTCCGGTACTGGCACACCGGGCAGGAAACCGGTACTAGTTGACCGAAATGCGACGGCACAGATTTATAGCGGTACTTAGCGCCATCGGTATTTTGGCCGGCGCGTTACCCGCATACGCGCAATTCTCTACCTACCGCTGTCTCGATGGCTCTGAATTTGTCGCTGCTTTCTATGAGGGTGACAAACGGGCGCATTTGCAGCTCGACGGAAAAGCCCTGACGCTTCCAAAGCGCGTATCCATGTCGGGATCACGCTACGCGAAAGGCGACATCACATTGAGGATTACGAAGGCCGCCACCACGCTCAAGCGCGGGAAACACGTGACCGAATGTAAGGTCAAAACGCCGGAAAGATGACAACAGCCGATCAGCGGACCGAAACGGCCGCCTTATCTTTCCGCAAAGTTACTTTCCCGCGACTTTGATTTGGCCAGTCCTTTTCGCGTGCTGCAGGGCCTCGTGATCCTGCTCGGTTTGCCGCGCATAACTGATCGCAAACTTGGCGAACGCGTCATCAAGCGCGTCACTCTTGCCGCAATAGCCTGCGATCATCGCGGCATCCCCCGATTTGGCGTGCGCCAGCGCCAGCGCCCAACCGCAAAGGCGGCAGTACTCCGGCAGCCCTTCCGGATTGTCCACTTCGGCGCCGCCTTTCATGTCCGCGAGCTGGCGAACATAATACTGTTTTCCGTCGACCTCGCCCCAACCCAGAAAAATATCCGGTGACCCCTGGGTGAGACGCTGGCCGCACACCACCCTGTGACCGTGCTGCTCGAAAGGCAGCTTGAGGTCAACATAGGGCGCCAAAACGGATTGGTTGGCTTCCTTGATCTGAAGGAAGAGCGGATCGTCCTCGTGGAGGCCCTGAAGCAGAAGCATCCAGCACTCGGTACCCACGCTTCCGACACCGACCACTTTGCGGGCTGCGTCGATGATCTGGTAGCGCGACAGCAACACCTTGCGATCGTAGCTCAGCGAATCGATGTACACGCGCAAAAAACGATCGAGGGCGACTTTGACTGGAGTGCCACCCGTTGTGTGGGTTTCGCGCACGATCAATGGGACGTCTTCGACGAAGCGGTGCTGTCCCTTCACGAGCTCGGTCAATTTGTCGAGCGTCGTGATATGCCCCCTGGCGCGCGCCTTATCCATGATCTTTTTGGCAATTCGGCGCGATTTGGGCGTCAGATGGTCGAGGATGGCGCGTTCGTCGATGCGGTCATACCAGACTTTCAAGTGTCCCATCTTGGCGTAGCGCCGAATGTGTTTTCTGTACGAGCGGACGCATTGACGGGCGGCATCTTCAGATTCTGTCTGGTCGGCGCCCAGAACTTTGGCTACGACAGTGGCGCTGGCGGCAAGACGCTTGAGATCCCACTCCCAGGGGCCGACATAGACTTCGTCAAAATCGTTGATCGAGAAAACGAGATTGCGTTCGGCCGTGGCATAGACGCCAAAATTGCTGACGTGCATGTCCCCGCACGCTCCCGCTCTGATGCCTGACACGGGCAAGGTCGACAAATCGCTCGCCATGACTGCTGCCGACCCGCGCAGGAACGCAAATGGGCTGGCGAGCATGCGGCTGTAACGAACGGGCACAAGCTTTTGCACGCGCGTGGCGTTTTGCCGTTCGAGAATTTCAATGGGATCGGGTCGATTGGGCCGGCTGTGATAATGCGCGTGCGATTTACGCGGTACCCGCTCGCGTAATGCCTTGCCGGCAGCCATTCGTTCAGCGATGGAGGGACGCTTGAGCATAAAGCTGTCGAGTAAAGCGCCGTCTTCTTTCGCCCCGAGCATCCTGTAAAAAGAGGGGTCAACTGTGGACTGCAACTGAACCGTGCTCATGGCACTCTCCACGCGTTTACAGCAGCGTTATTTTATTCGATCACCTCGTCGGCAATTAGCTAAGCGCAGACCGAAGCGCCATTCAACGATCTCACAATTCTTTGCCAAGCACGCGATCAACGGAATACGGGCCGCCCCCGCGCAGAGCGATCGCAAAGCAGATCCAGCCCCAGAGCAGCGTGTATTCATATCCCTGCCGCAGCCAGGAAAATCCTGTGTTCCAATAGACTGCGGTGATAATCAGCATCTCGATCGCGACCGCAGCCGCAAAAACCCGTGTGAACAATCCGAGGATCAGTGCGATCCCTCCCAAAGTTTCAAGGAGCAACCCGGCCCAGAACCACAGCGCGGGCGGCGTAAAGCCAAGATCGGCAAAGGCCTTCAGGAACCCGGGCGTCGGCCCAACGGCAATCTTGCCCCAACCATGAACCAGGAGATTCCAGCCGGTGGCAGCGCGCACCACGAACCACGACACCGGGATAACAAAATCATAGAACGGCTTGAGCGCTGGCAGCAGAAGCGCAGGTTCGTCGTGACGGTCGGTCATTTTTTGATCCTCCCCTGGCGAATTGCCTGTCCGGGATAACCCTTCCCGGCGCGGCATTATTTCCTCCGATCTTGGCCTATGGCTATCAAAACACCCACATATGTCGGCAACAATGTCAGCTAACGGCTAATAGCGGATTGGCAAAACAGAAAGGCCGCCTCACGGCGGGCCAAGGTTATTCGATCACCTCATCGGCTTGCAAAAGCGTGGAGCGGCTACACCGCTACTTTGGTGAGGAACGTCTCGACTTCGCTGTGCAGGTTTGCCGCCGCGTCCTCTACCGATTTCGAGGCGGCGAGCACGGTCCGCGCCGATTGCTGGGTCTCTGCGGTGGCGCCGGCGACTTCGCTCAATTCCGCGACGATCAGCGCCGCGCCATCGGCGGCGCTTGTGACATTGTGCGAAATTTCGCTCGTTGCGCTGCTCTGCTGCTGGACCGCCGCGGCGGCCGCGGATGCGAGGTTGTCGATCTCCTGCATCCGGTTCCCAACCCGCCGAATCGCCTCCACCGCCTTGGCGGTCGAAGCCTGCACCTCGAGAATTTGACTGGAGATATCCTCGGTCGCCCGCGCGGTCTGCACGGCGAGTGATTTCACCTCGGAAGCAACCACCGCAAAGCCGCGGCCCGCTTCGCCGGCGCGCGCCGCCTCGATCGTAGCGTTCAAAGCCAGCAGATTTGTTTGCGCGGCGATCGTCTGAATCAGCTTGGTGACATCGCCGATCTTCTGCGCGCCCTGCGCCAGTGCGGCAATATCCTGATTTGTCGCCTGCGTTTCGCCGACTGCGATCCGCACCACTTCATTGGCCTGGTCGAGACGTCGACCGATTTCGACGATGGATGTTGCCAGTTCGTCGGCGGCGATCGCCGCCGTCTTAACATTGGTGGAAGCTTCGTTCGAAGTCTGCACGGCGCTTCCAGCGCGTTGCGACGTATGGTCGGACGCATTGAACAGGTTGGCCGCCGTCGAGCGCATGACGCTTGCGCTTTGTGCCACGCTTTGCAGCAGGGCTTCTGCATGACTGCGGAATGTCGCGATGGCGCTTTCGATGGCGGCGCGGCGTCCTTCCTGCTGCTGCATCGCGTCACGCTGCAACTCGGTCTGGCGCCGCTCGGTGATATCTTCGTGTGTCCCTATCCAGCCGCCACCGTTCATCGGATGATTTGTCACCAGCAGAAGACGCCCGCCCTTGGACTTCACCTCGTGCACAATGGTGCGGCCCTCTGCGATAGCGGCCAGAAATTCCTTTCTGTAAGCGTACGGATCGCGAGAGAACGTGCCCTTGGCGACACGCTTCTCCAAGACCTCGGACAGAGTCGCTCCCGGCTCAACGTCGGCGGACGTCAGCTCGTACATGTTGTAATATTGCGAGTTGCAGACGACCAGGCGCTCCGCGGCGTCGAACATGCACAGTCCCTGGGCCATGCTGTCGATGGCGGTGCGCATCTGCTCATTTTCCCGTTTTTGATGCCGCGTGAGGACGGCGCCGGCGACACTCATCGCAAATTGGGCAATGATCGCGGCAAGGATGGCCGTGAGGACCATCTTGGGGATGGTGGGGATGATGGCCACCAGCCAGTCGGCGGCAAAGACCGTCAGCGCCGCGAAACTACTCGCAAATGCGACAAGGCCAACAAGCGTGATGAGCCACGAGGCTCGCTTGAGCGTGAGCGAGAAAAGCATCGTCCGGAAGATATTTCCGGCGACTTTTTTTGCGGTTAACGCCGGTAAGCAAATCCTTAACAAGGTGCTGGTGCCGCCACCCAAAAAGACCGGGCATTCCTGCGGTATCCGAAGGACCTCTCCCGCCAAAGAGGCCAAACCCGAGGAGTTCCGGGCCGAATGACAAAAGGCCGCACGGGGCTGCGCCGAAATGGACCGCGCAGGAAACGGAGGTGAACGCAGCGCGCTAGCGGTCGTTGGTCACGTAGGCTTCAATTTCGCAGCAAAACCCGTCCGACGCGTAATCGATCCGCGTTTTCGCGAAGGCCGCTTTCAGCAAGGTGCTGCCGAATCCCTCGCGCGTCGGCACGACAACAGGTGGCCCACCGTGCTCTTCCCAACGAAATATCAGGTCGCGGCCATGTCCATTGTTTGTGACCGACCACGCGATCCGCACGCTCCCTGTCGGCGCGGACAGCGCGCCATATTTCAAAGCATTGGTCGTCAGCTCGTGAACGGCAAGTGAAAATCTCTGCGCTTGCTGGTAATCGAGGAAAATCTCTTCGCCCTCGATTCTCGTTTGCGACGAAAAAGCATCCAGCTCCGACCGTACGATGTCCTCGAGACTGACCGCGTCCATGCTGGAGCTTGTCAGTTGGTGGTGCGTTCTTGCCAACGCTTGCAGCCGCGCCTCAAAAATTTCCTTGCCCCGCGCAAGAGATCCATCGCCGGCCAGACTTCGGTGAGCGATAGACTGGATGACGGTCAGCAGATTGCTGGTCCGGTGCTGCAGCTCCTTTGCGAGCAGGTTGGTTTGCTGCTCCTGGGCCACAATTTTTTTGATCGCGGCGTGCAGCGATGCAACCACCACGACCATGAGAAACCCGATTGTGAAAAAAGCCAGCAACGCGACGGTCGCGTGAGAACTGACTTCAAAGGTTCCACGCGGAGGAAGGAAACAGTACCAGGCGGTGACGCCGGAAATGACAATAGAAAAGACTGCCGGCCACAGGCCACAAAAGAAGGCGGTCAGCAGGATCGCGGTGTAGTAAGTGAAGAAAGGCGCGGGCGGAAGAACGTAGGGATCGAGGACAATCCGGAGGATGGTCGCAATAACAAAAATCGCGATTGCAATGCCGAACGCCAAAAGGCGACTTTCAGCCGCAAAATTGGCGGTCCTGAAAATGTGCGCGAGCAAACACCACCCCCAAGCCGCTCGGCGGCCCTTCATTCTGTGCACCGAACGCTTTCGGGCACAACCGCCCCCGCTGACAGTCAGGGTTCCATGGGAACTATGGGACAACGACGCTGTTGTTGCTCGGGTGGCAAGGGTTTCAACGGATGGTGAATCCAATGATGCTTCGCGGTATGACGTCGGCGTTGGCGTTACTGTTTTTTGTTGCTCATGCCGATGCCCAGGGGAGGGCGACGGTCGGCTCGGCGCCAAGCGAGAGTCCTTTCGCTCAACTGGCAGGCGGCTGGTCCGGGGCCGGCACAATAGATCTGGCCAATGGCAAGCATGAGCCGATCAAATGTCGCGCGTCCTACGATGTTCTGGAGACGCAGAGCAAGCTTCAACTCAATATCCACTGCGCGAGCCAAAGCTACAATTTCGACCTGCGCGCCAGCGCGAGTCACTCAGGCAATGCGATCACCGGGAACTGGAGCGAGGCAACCCGCAATGCAGCCGGCACTTTAGCCGGCAAGGTCGAAGGCACGGGCTTTCAGGTCGTCGCGAAAAGTCAGGCGTTTAGCGCCACCTTGAATTTGGTCACGCAAGGCAACAAGCAATCGGTCACGATCAGGTCGCAGGACGAAAAGTCTGAAGTGCGAGGCGCCACGATCACTCTGCAACGGGGCTAGATCGATTATCGGCACGTCCGGTCAACCCCGACGCCAGCTGTTTTGGGCCGGAACCAAACAGCGCGCTTGATGTTTCAGCGATATGATCGAAACGGCGATGTATATCGGCATTGGCCTGTTGACGGGCTGCTTGATTGCGGTGGCCGTCGTGCCGCTTGTTCACGAGCGCGCCGTCCGGCTGACGGTCAGGCGACTCGAGGCGTCTCTCCCACATTCGATTAGTGAGATTCGGGCACACAATGATCTGTTGCGTGCCGAATTCGCGATGTCGACACGGCGCCTGGAAATACTAACCGAGCAGCTGCGGGCTAAAATCGCGAACCAACTGAGCGAATTGAGCAGGAGGGGCGACGCCATCAATCGCCTCAAGCTCCAGCGTGACGGCCTGAAGGTTGAGCTCATGCGCACCACGGCAGAGGTTGCGGCGCTCAAAAAAGAGCTTCCTCAACCCCGCAGATTACCGCCGCCAAAATCAGACGTTCGAACCCTGTTAGGGCGATGGATGCATCACAACGTCTATCACTGAAAGCCGGATCAGGCGGCTGTACCGTCATGAATCTTCTGCATCTTCTTTGGCGGCGGCAACGATACGGTCTCGTCCACAACTGATCTGATCAGGGAATTATCCACCAGATATCTGTGGTACTGCGCTACGACTACTTTTGCCTCATTCAGTGTCGCGAGCCGCCACTGGATCTCGAGATTTTCATTTCCGGTAATGCTCTCGACGATCCGGCGTTCTTCCACGAGCAACTTGAACTCGCTCGGCTGATCGGAATCGCCGACGTCGCCGTTGAAACGGGTCGCGAAATCGATCCGCCCGGTGGGCACCCAGTCGCGCTTCACGACGCCTTGCGATGGTGCCGTTTTCCGGCTCTTCCAGGTATCGGGATTGGTCATGAATGTCAGCACGTGATTCATTGTGCGTTCCCCCTTTAGCTAGGATGCGGACGAATTCCCGGTTCTCGTAACGCGAAACAAGGCCGCAGGGTTTCATGACCCTGACCTCTTTGACTGCACGGTAATGGAGGATGGCGAAGGAACCCGGCAGTTCGCTCAGATAAGCGCGCCTGCGTGGTCGAACAGTTCGTCGACCGAAAACATGCGCGGAATGAGCTTCTGACGGAAACTGTAGTCAATGATGACCTCAAGCGACCGGCGATTTGGCTCCACGCCAAAACGCCATGGATCGAAAAGACCGCCGTCGGCCGGCGGCACCGCGCGCCTCGACTCGCGCAATACCCGGTATATCTCCTTCACCACATCGGGACGGGAAGCGGCGATCGCGCTTCGAACGACCATCAGGTGGTTGATTGGGATGCCGCCGTGCGTTTCCGCCCATTTGCGCGCCGCGGTATCGGCATCCTCGATCAGGGGCGCAAGCCTCGGGTCGGGCAATTTGTCGCCGACGATGGCCGCATCGAGTTCGCCGTCGATGAGCATCTGAACCATGGTCTTGCCTTCGGGCGCACGCGTGACGAAGGCCGGATCCTTGTATTCGGCGAGATGCGGATCTTCGAACGTCACCCAGTGAATTTTTGCGGGATCGATCTTGTAATCCTCCGCCAGAAAACCGCGCACCCAGGCGCCCGTGGTCTGGGTGTAAGCGCGCACACCGACGCGCTTGCCCGCGAGGTCGGACGCGCTCAAGCGCCCGCGTTCCGGGTTGTAAGCGATGGTGTGGTGCTGCCCGCGCCCAAGCACGGTCGCAGGAATGAGCACATAGGGCTTGCCGTAGGTTTTTGCCTGCAGAAACGTGACGATCGCCAGCTCGCCAAGATCGAACTTTGCTTCGCGCACGAGCGGCTTGAATGCCGTGTTGGATACTTTCACGTCGGCGAACTCAAAATCGATGAGGTCCGACGTCACCTCGCCTTTTCTGAGGGCCGTGGTGTTCGGATAATCTCCGAGCAATGTGTAGAGCTTTATTTTTTCAGGCATGGCGCTCACTCGTTCAATCCGCGAGGGCCGGATAGAGGGCCTGCGCGGTCCTTGCAAAGATCCGGTCCCGGTCGCCCCTCCCCAGACAGGCCAGCGATTCCTGCGCCGTCGCCAGGAGCTGAGGCAGCGCGCCCTCGCTGGACGGATAGTTCGATCCCCACGCCAGGCGCGAAGCGCCGAATCCCGAGACGAGACGTGGAAAAAAAGTTTCGGGCGTGGCTTTCCCGCGGCGCGACTCGGCAAAGATCCGCGGCGTGAGCTTGAGATAGATATTCGCGCACGATGCCAGATCGAACAGGCTGGCGGCCGCGTTGTAGGGCGGCCCGTCGGCGAGCTCGGGGCGCGCGCAGTGGTCGAGAATGATGCGCACGTCCGGAAAACGCTTGGCCATGCGCGCCGCCTGTGGAACGGCTTTCGCCGACATTTGCAGGCAGATTGAAAGGCCCAGCTCGCCCGCACATTCCCAGGCAGGATATGTTTTCGGATCGTCCAGCCAGTCTGCCTGATCGGACATTGTGCTGCCGAAGGTGAAAAGCCGCATGCCGGTGAGGCCGCGGCCACACCAGGCCCGCATCTTTTGGGGCGCGTCGGACGCCAGCACGTCGACAGAGAACACGCCGGTGAACCGGTTCGGATACGCCGCCACCGCGTCGGCCACATATGAATTGTCGTGGCCGTAACAGGTCGAGGCTTGCACGATCGCAGCTTTCTGAACGCCCGCGTTATCCATGGCCGCGATCAACTGTTCCAAGGTGACCGGCCGTGTGCGTGACCAGTCCGATTGATGCCCTCCCAACGGCGCGAGAGGATAGCGCGCAGCATCATTCGCGATGATGTGCGGATGGATGTCGATCGTGGTCGTTGGCATTGGTCCGGCTGGCATTAGAGCATGGCTGGTGGCATTTCAATATGCGGGAGACGTATTGTTGGCGACGCGGTCGCCTTCTATTCTCCGCGTCGATCGCACCCCCACCGGGCCGAGAACAGCATGCCTTCCCTCACCCGTGCCGTAGCAGCAATTCTATTCAGCTCGTCGCTGGCGTTGACCATTCCAACAGCATCCACGGTCAGGGCCGAGACCTATCCGTCAAAGCCCGTGCGCATCATTGTGCCTTATGGCGCGGGGGGAATTGCCGACGTCACCATGCGGCTTGTGGCGGACGACATGAGCAAGCGTTTCGGTCAGCAATTTTTAATCGAAAACCGGCCGGGCGCCGGTGGCATTGTCGGCATGCAGGCGGCGCGCGAGGCTCGCCCCGACGGATACACGCTGGTGATGCTTGGCGGAGGCCTCACGATTGCCAAGGCGCTTTTCAAGTCCCTGCCCTACGACATTGAGACCGATTTCACTCCGGTTTCGACGACGGCCTCCTACGGGCTCGTGATCGCAACCAAAGCCGGCTCATCCTACAAATCGATCAAGGATGTGATCGCCGCCGCCAAGGCCCGCCCCGGTGCACTCAACTTCGGCACGATCAACCCCGGCAGCGGGCAAAATCTTTCGGCGGAGTTGTTTCGAACCATGGCCGGCATTGACGTGACCATCGTCCCCTACAAGACGACGCCGGATCTGGCCAACGCGGTCTTACGCGGCGACGTCGATGTTGCTTTTGAATACTTTGCCGGCTTCCAATCGCAGATCACAAACAATCAGATGACCGTCCTTGCGACGACCGGGCGCGAGCGCGCGGGCAATACACCCCAAGTTCCAACCGTCGGCGAAAACGGCATGCCTGGTTATGAAGTGACAAGCTGGAACGGGCTTGCCGTTCCGAAGGGAACGCCCCGAGAAATTGTCACCATACTCAATCATGCCGTAGTGGAAGCGCTGAAATCCGCCCCGGTGCAGAAATTCTCACAAGAGGCCGGCATGGACGCACGTGGCATGTCGCCCGAGGATCTGCACGACCGCATCAGAAGCGATGTGGCCAAATGGGCGCAAGTGATCGAGAAGACCGGAATTCAGAAGCGTTGACCGCGGCTGGATGATACCGCTCGCCTTCGATTTCTTTCCATCCGCATTCGAAATTTTTCTGGCCCGAGAAGACTACGACCGGCGGCTCACGCACGACGATCCGGCAAACAATTCGAACCAAACATCGCGTCGCCCCGTTGTGATTGCATGGGTGAGCTCACTCCGAGGCAGAAACGAGCAGACATGGTGTTTGGGAGCACGGTTCTGGGCATTCTTCTTCTCGCCGCAATCAGCGGTGCGCTTTTTTGGGTAATCCTGCCGTCGTAGCGGTGGCCCTGTCGCAGCTAACGGGGCGTCGGACCACGATCTCCCCGCCGGTTTTCAACATACCTCATGCAATTTTCGTACTGCTCGCTGCCGGGATAAAAACCATATCCCTGGCATGCGAGTGCATTTCGATCGGCCTCTGTCGTGGGACCCCAAGCGGTGCCCCCACACCCCGACACAAGCAACGCAAGACCGAAAAGGATGAAATTTCTTTGCACGCGTCTCATGAGCCCCCAACTCACGCCTTGAATTTTCGCCAGACCCACAACGCTGCCAGTACGACGAGCGAGCCGACAAAGGCAGCGATTACGTCGCGCAGCGAGATGGCGATCTTGTCCAGGCCTGGCCAAATTCCGAACGCTCGAAAGAACAGGCCGCCAACGAGAGCACCAACGAGACCAAGCGCCAGATTGCGAAATAGGCCAAAGCCGCCACGCTCCCAGGTCGTCAATGCGCCCGCGAGGCCGCCGCCAAGCAACCCGACAACGATCCAGACAATGAGATGGTCAAACGAAAGCATGACGAGTTGCTCCACTAAGGGTCAGAAGCGAGTTCATCGCCCAACGCCAGCCTGCTCGCAATGAGCGCAATCACCGCCGCCTGCCAGACCACAAAGAGTGTCACCAATCCAAATGTTTCGCCGAATCTCACAGCTTCGAGCAAGGTTCCCAGCGCGGCCGCGATCGCAATTGTGGTCACCCAGGATTCGAGTCGGCGAAATCGCCGGTTTGCGATCGATACGCCAAGGACCGTTCCAAAGCCGCCGACCAACCCGCCCACGATGCCGCTCATCCCCGCGAGGTAGGGGATCTTCAGATCTTCGTTTATGAGTATGAGCGGTTTGTCCGGCTCGCTATCGGTGCCTTTTTCGCTGTCGGGGGTCTCGGCATCGCGCGAAATCGACGCCGGCTTCTGGAACTGGGCCAGCCGATCATACGTCACATAAGTGGAGTCGAACGCCAACGTCCAGGCGACAATTGTGAACCCCAATGCCACCACGAGCAACAACCGGTCGCGCGTGCCATACCAGTAGGCGGCTGCAGCCACCAGAAATCCAAAAATTATGCCGGGCAGTGGCGTGCTCGGCCGGCTAAACTTGTCCTCCGGGACCACAAACGAGAACGCCAGCGGTCTGAACGGGTACCTGTACGCCAGAAATGTCAGCAACCCGGTTACGACTCCGAGTAGTGCGAACGCAAGAATGGTTCGCGTGCGCGTCGGGTCGCGCACCCGGTCGACGGCAGCAGCCGTTTCTGCCGCGATGTTTCCCTCGGGCTCGAGCAGGGTCACCGCCTTGAGGTAGTTCGGTATCGACTCCATGGGTGTCGGCGCCACCACCACAGGCAGGACGCGGCCACGAGGGCTGCGCCATTGGCTGCGGGCAAAGGCAAGCTCGGTCAGCGTGTAACGACCTTTGGCTACCGACTGCGGGCTGATCAGAAAGACCAGCAGCTCGCATTCGGCAATTGATTTCTGAATGCGCTCGTCGAAGCTCTCGCCGGGCGGCAGATCGTCGTGCGAGAAGAAGACCTGGTGTCCGCGATTGCCGAGCGCGAGCTGAATGGATTCAGCAATATCATTTTGTTCGGAGGCAAAGGTCAGAAATATCCGCATGTCAACCGCCCTCAGCGCACCCGGCGAACTGATTGCAGCATTACTCAAAAACAATAATAGGGTTCACGATGCCAAGATCAATCAGGTGCAAGTGTCGACGAAGTGTCGACGGTATGCGCGGGCGACTCGTATCGGTCGGCCGCTACGCTTTGTGTGCCGTCGCAGCGAACCAGGAGCAAACCGTGACGCGCATCCTTGCGGGCGTAGAGAGCGACGCGTCGCTTACTTCATTCGGCCACGTCGGCGGCCGGAATACGCGCTTCATGAAAGCCATTCTCGTACATCGCATAGGCCTCGCGAACGAGGATATGCGTCGCCACCTCGTTTTCGGTGCGCCCAAGTTTTCCGAGGGTCGCGAGCAGCGCCAGATAATTAAAAGTCTCCAACGGCAGCGTGAGACTCAGTGCTCGCGCTTCCGAACGATTTTCAGGACGGGCCATTACGCTACGCCTCTCCCTTACGCCTCGTTTTATAACCAAGTTATTATGGCATTATAACCCTTGCTGGGCGAATCGAATCATGAAACGCTTGATTCGGCGATGGATTTTGGTCGTCGGGGCGTTTCGCGTTGTGAGGAAACAAGCCTTCAGAACCGAAAAATCGGTTCTCTTCGGCGCAATACGGGACCCACGTCGGTCAGTTGTGGCGGGTTGCAGTCCGATCGCGCGATGCGGGTCGATGGCTAAGGCGCAGTGTTGCGTTCAAGGGCATCGATTTGCGCGGCCAGCCTGAGACCCGCCATTCGCGCTGCACGCTCCCGCGAGCGTGAGTTCGGCCTCGCCCTGCCCGCGGCCAGTTTGACCGCGTCCACCGGTCACGAGGCCAAACATGACCCTCATCGAAACATCCAGAAGAAATCCGTGCGACACATGGACTGCCGAGCGCATCGAACAACTGAAGAGCGGCTTTGGCGCCGGCCTGTCCTGCGCACAGATTGCAAACGAGATTGGCGTTTCACGCAACGCAGTCATCGGCAAACTTAATCGGCTCGGTCTGTCACGTGGCAGAAACCCTGGCGTGCCGCGAGCGCGCAGCAGCGGAGGTTCAATACGGCGGCCGCAGGTCCTGACCCAGCGATTGCTGCTCAAGGCGGTATTCGCATCTGCGCCTCCCACCGACGAGGTTGTCAGCTCCGAGCCCTGCTCGCTGCTCAACCTGGCGCCGCGCAAATGTCGCTGGCCCATCAGCGGCGCCGTCGACTTCACGTTCTGCGGCAACACCACAATCGATGGGATGTCCTATTGCGCAGGTCACGCGCGCATGGCCTATCGCGGATCGTCCGGGCGTCTTCAGGCGGCGCCAAGAGCTGCAGGCTGATCGCAATGCGCGCTTGCGATGTCCGCGGACGGTACTTGGAAACTTACTTAGGTACTTGGAAACTTATTTTGGAACTTCTCCAATGCCGCTCACCGTCCTGTTTTTTTGGGCCGGTGCATTGTTACTGCAATGGCATGACTCGACTCAGTCATAAGATGCACGGCGATGACGCGGATTACGTCACCCCCTCACAATGACGTAATTGAGGTGCTTGCGATTTGCGGCGTCTCGATAGATTCCCCTCCGCGTCATCGTCACCATTCGGAGAAGACGGCCATGAACACAAACTTTGCACCATCGGCCGATGCGGAAGACATTTGCAGGACGCTGGAGCTGGCGGTCCTGAAATACTTCCCCGCTCAAGTTGAAAATGTTGACACGTTCCTATTTGCCAACGGCGAGGACGGCGCGATTGATAATCCCGAACCGGCATGCCCGGAGCAGTAATCGCAGGCGCGCAGGATCATTCGAATACCTCATCGGCGCGAAGCAGCAATGATCCAGGGATCGTCAGGCCTAAAGCTTTGGCCGTCGTGAGATTGATAACGAGTTCAAACTTTGTGGGCTGTTCGACCGGCATATCGCCGGGTCTTGCCCCGCGCAGAATTTTGTCCACGTAGTCCGCCGAGTGCCGGAACAAATCCGAGTAATTTGGTCCGTAGGACACAAGCGCTCCCGCCTGCACAAAATCGCGCGTGCTGAAGATCGTTGGCAGCCGCTCCTCAAGCGCGGATGCGAGGATGCGCGTGCGGTTGGCCACCATGAGTTGATCGACAGCAACATAGATTGCGTCCGCCCGACTCTTGAGATCCCGAAACGCGGCAGCGATATCGTCCGCGTTCCGAACTGCAAGCGGCGCGACTTCGAAACCAAGTCTGCGTGCCTCAGCTTGGGTTTCACCCATCTCCAGCACGGGTTGGGTGTTGTCGGCGTTGAACATGATGGCCAGCCGACGCAGCGCCGGCAAAATCTCACGCACCAATTCAAGGCGCTTGCCAGCAAGTTCGTTTGCCTGAAGCGACAGCCCCGTGACGTTGCCGCCCGGTTTGGCCAGACTCGCAACCAAGCCGCTGCCGACGGGGTCGATTCCAACCGCAAAGACAATCGGGATCGCGGTTGTCGCCTGCCTTACAATAGGGACTGCGCTTCCGACTGTGACAATGACATCGACCTTGAGGGCGACAAATTCGGCGGCAATCTGTGCGTAGCGTTCCGCACGGCCCCCTGACCAACGATATTGGATTGAAATCGTCTGGCCCTCGATCCAGCCGAGCTCCTGCATCCGCTTTACAAAAGCAGCCGTCCAGGGACTAAAGCCCGCCTCATCTGCGCCCAGGAAACCGATCACCGGCCGTTTAGCTGCGGGTTGGGCCCGCGCGCCGAGGGGCCAAACAACCGCCGCGCTGCCCAGAAGCGTGATGAACTTGCGCCGTTTGATTGCCGCCTCCCCCGACTGTTCCAATGGGATTCATACTTAGTCTCGAGGTTGGAGACGCGTAAATTTGGCCTCAATATTGGTCCTATGACATTGTCCACTTTTCGGT
>Ga0081455_10000032_pt1 | contig 146266 bp, 130 predicted proteins | sample TabmetS3T2R1_FD_70207 | JGI IMG/M metagenome (GOLD analysis project Ga0081455, IMG submission 70207) | Tabebuia heterophylla rhizosphere microbial communities from the University of Puerto Rico - S3T2R1 | ecosystem: Host-associated > Plants > Roots > Rhizosphere ...
ACTCCATGCGCGGCGCGAGGAGCTGCGAGATCTCGCGTTCGGCGCCGTCCGCCAACGCTTCGAACAACGGCAACGCGTCGAACATCGCGTTACCCGCGACGAGCGCCGCGTTCTCGGCGCGCGACGTCGACTGGCGCGGGCGCTCGCCCTCGCGAACCTCCAGCGTGAGTCGCGCGACGTTGCCGGCGCGCTGCTCCGTTGAGAGCACCAGTGCGCCCGCGAGCACGCCGCGGCTCGGCTGCATCGTTGCGACGGGTCCGCGCGATTCGATGTCGTACGTGATGAAGAGCACGGGCGCCGCTTCGCTCAGCGCCTGCGCGGCACTTTCGAGCAAACCTTGGCCGAAGGTGCAGTCGCGGCCACACAGCGCCGTGTAGGGCTTCATGCAGCCGGTCGCGATCGTCCAATACCCTGCCGCGGCGTTGTGCACGGAGTTGTGGAACTTGGTGGGCGACGTCAACGCGGGATTTTTCGCCAGTGTGTCGCAGATGGCGTCTTCGACCGCCAAATCGCCGTTTGCCGATGCGAAGACGCTCGCGAGCGATTTGGGATCGCGACCCGCGTTCTCGCACGCCCGTGATGCGACTTCGAGTGCGACCGCGACAGTGTCCGGCGCGCGACGCCGTTCCGCAGGCGGTAACAACGACGGCGATGGACGCGTTGTGGCCGCGGCAGGCGCGGCAGTCTCGCCGCGGAGAACGGCACGTGCGACATCCCATCCCGGCAGCCGCGACGCCCAGAACCCCACGCCCTCGACGAAAATTTCCAGCCGAGCCGTCATCGGTCCGGCGCTCCGCTCATCGCCGCTCGCAAGAAAGCGCCCTCTACAGGCGGCGCGCTGCGACCGATGAACCTAGTGTCGTCCATCCGCAATCCCGCAACGCCGACCAACGCCGCTGCTCTCTTCACGACACCCGCTCCCGTCCGAACAGCAAGGTGCAGTTACTCCCCCCAAACCCAAACGAATTGCTCATCGCGAAACGCACATCCCCATCGCCGTTCTCCAGGCGAATCTGCGGCCCGCAGGCACTATCGAGATCGGTGGTGTTGAGCGTCCCGGGCGTGAGACCCGTTTCGAGCGCGAGCAACGTGATCACGGCTTCGACGATGCCGGCGGCGCCGAGCGTGTGTCCCATCCATCCTTTCGTCGAGCTCGCGCGCGTTCGCGCCGGAAATACCTCGGCGATGATCGCTGCTTCGACCTCATCGTTCTTCTGGCTCGCGGTGCCGTGCAGATTGATGTAGTCGACGTCCCTCGCCGCCACACCGCTGCGCGCAAGCGCGTCGTCGATTGCGAGTCGCGCGCCGAGGCCTTGCGGATGCGGCGACGACATGTGATGTGCATCACTCGACTCGCCGTAGCCGAGGAGCCACGGCCCACGACCCTCGCGCTCCAACAACGCAAAGCCCGCCGCTTCGCCGAGACTGATGCCCCGCCGCGCCCGATCGAACGGCCGGCAGGGCTCCGGCGACACCAACTCGAGCGCATTGAATCCGAACAGCACGCTATTGCAGAGCGTGTCCACGCCGCCGACCACCGCGGCGTCGGCGAGCCCGAGGCGAATCAGCCGCTCCGCCTGCGCAAAGACTTTCGCGCTCGAAGAACACGCGGTTGCGACCGTCACCGTCGTGCCGGTCAACGCGAGCGCCGCCTGCACGAAGTCGCCGAGCGAATGCACCGAGTGCACGGCCGGCCGCCGCAGGTCCTCGGGATACTGGCCGTCCGGCAGGAGCCGCCGATAGCCCTCTTCGGTCGCGCCGATGCTGGACGTCGACGTGCCCATCACCAGCGCGATGCGACTCGCGCCATACCGCTCACGCGCGCCCGCGACGGCGGTGAGAAATCCATCGAACTGCAGGCCGTGCCACGCGAGCCGATCGTTACGGCATTCCCACTGCGCGAGCGACGCCGGTAACGGCTGCGACTCGAGTCCACCCACGCGCCCGATCCACGTATCGAGGGGCGCGTCGGTGAAATCGTTGCGCGTGAGCCCCGAGCGGCGCGCGCGCAACGCCTCGCGGAGCGCCGCCCGCCCGTTTCCCGCCGCACAGGAGGCCGTGAATGCGGTGACGGATAGCGGGAGGGCTCTGGACACGGCACTCAGCGCACGATCACTCGTGCGAAATGACTTCCGCCTGCAGCGCGCGCTGGATGTCCCCGACCATGTTGCCGATCCACTGGTTGTACTTCTTGTGGATGTGGCGTGTGCCGCCCTTCTCGTCGTAGTCGAGGTTCTTGCTGTCGACGTATTTGATCTCGACCTGCTTCGGGTCGTATTTGATCGCGACCTTCACTTCATGCGTGCGCACGTCGAGGATCGCGTCGATCACACCGTTCTCGTCCTTCGCCGCCACCCAGCCGCGCAGGACGATGGCCGCGCGAATGGCCTTCGATACGTCCTTCGCCGTGAGTTTCGCCGGCACCGGGATGGGCGGCGGATCGACCAGCATGGCCGAGCCCATCAAGGCGAAGGCGATCGGAATGAGGAGTAGAGCTAGGAGACGCGTGCGAACCATGGACCCCTCCCTTGGGAGTTATTCAAGTAGTGCGATTTTTTTGGATGTAGTCCGAGAGCGACCGGAGCGACGCGAAGATGCGGCGGTTCTCCTCGTCGTCCGAGCGCAACTGGAACCCGTAGCGCTTGGAAATTTCCAGCGCGAGCTCGAGGGCGTCGATGGAGTCGAGGCCGAGGCCGGCGCCGAACAGCGGCGCCTCGGGGTCGACGTCGGCCGGTGCGACGCCTTCGAGATTGACGGCATTGATGATGAGCTCGGCGAGCTCGCGCTCGGCCGGCGACTGCGTGGCGGGCATGGGTGAGCTGGAAACGAAACGCTGCGAATTGAGACCTTTGGGAGCGCAAATGCTATCACACGGGTATATTCCCGAACGGCCGCCGAAGAGCGGCCGAGGTCTCACGTGGGCTCGCGAGCGTCGGCGACATGCGACGCCGCCACTGTAAACAAGAACTGATCCAATCGAGTGACTGCTACAGGTTTCGATTCCGACGTGCTGGTCGTCGGCGGGGGCCCCGCAGGCTCCACCATCGCCACGCTGCTCGCGCGTAAAGGCTTGAGCGTCGCGCTGCTGGAGCGCGACCGGCACCCGCGCTTCCATATCGGCGAGTCGCTCTTGCCGATGAACATGCCGATCCTCGAGCGGCTCGGGCTGTGCGAGCGGCTCGCGACCATCGGCGTCAAGAAGCTCGGCGCCGACTTCCCGGCGGACAACGAGCGCGGCTACAACGTCTTTCGCTTCGAGCGCTGCCTCAATCCCACGTGGCCGTTCGCCTATCAGGTGCGGCGGGACGAGTTCGATCAGATGCTGTTCGAGAACGCGGCGGCCAACGGCGCGCGTGTCGAGCAGGAAACCCGGGTCGGCCGCATCCAGTTCCATGCGGACGGCGCGACGGCGGAGATCACCGCGGCGGACGGTGCCACGCGCACCCATCGCACGCGGTATGTCGTCGATGCCACCGGCCGCGACACGCTGCTCGGGACGCAACTGCGGCTGAAAAAGCGCAATCCGGCGCATCAGAGCGCCGCGCTGTTTGCGCACTTCGACGGCGTCGAGCGGCGGCCGGGAGACGATGCGGGAAATGTGAGCGTTTACCGCTTCGATCATGGCTGGGTCTGGATGATCCCCCTGCGGGATGGCTGCGTCAGCGTGGGCGCCGTCTGCGGGCCGGAGTATCTGAAGCAACGCGACGTGTCGCAGGACGAGTTCCTCATGCGCACCCTGCGCGGCATTCCGGACGTCTGGAAGCGCATGGAGCACGCACGGATCGCCGGCAATCTGCACGCGACGGGCAACTACTCATACACCTGTACGCGGATGGCGGGGCGCAACTGGGTCATGGTCGGAGACGCCTTCGCGTTCGTCGATCCGATTTTCTCGACCGGCGTGCTCCTGGCGATGTACGCGGCGGAGCGGGCCGCGGACGTGGTCGCCGGTACGCTGGCGGACCCAGCGCACGAGCGAACGCTCCAGCGCCGTTACGAGCGCGAGATCCGCAAGGGTCTCAATGCATTGTCGTGGTTCATCTTCCGGTTCACGACGCCGGCGATGACGTACCTGTTCAGGAATCCGCGCAACGTGCTCCGCGTCGAGGAGGCGATGATCTCCATGCTCGCCGGCGACGTGTTCCGTGACGGCGGGGTGCGATGGCGGCTGCGGGTGTTCAAGCTGCTTTACGCGATCACATCGCTTGGCGAGCTGCGCGGCTCGGTTGCGAGCTTCTTCAAGCGGCGACGCCAGGCGGCGGTGAGCTTCACGGGCGGCACGACGCGGCAGGATTCGACGTGATGCGACGATCTGACCGGCTGGCTTCAACTGCGGCACGCGCCGCGACCGGCCCTCGACGGATGACGAATGTCTGACGTCGCCGCTGCGCTGCGTTCGGCGCCGACACCGCGAATCGAGTATCGACGCTTCGATGCGCGTGCGCCGCTGCCGAAGGACGTGCTGTGCGCCGTCGTGTTCGGCGACGCGCCGCCTCAGCACGATCCGCGTTGCGTGCGGGTGGGGCTCACGCCGCTGCGGGGCGCGGGGCTCATGGAGGTGTGGCACGCGAACGGGCCCGTGTCGTTCGGATTCGATGGGACGCTTCGATATGCCGCTGATGCCGACCATCTGCTCGGCGCGATCGAAGTAGACGAGACGCGCCACGGTGGCATCGCCGGAGCTGCGGAGCTCGCGTACGCGGCGCTCATGCGCTTCGTGGCGTCGAGCCGGCATCCGCATCTGCTCCGGGTTTGGAATTACTTCGACGACATCAACACCGGGGCCGGCGACGACGAGCGCTACAAGAAGTTCTGCTTTGGACGCGCGTCCGCGCTGAAAGCGCATACGCGGGGCGATGGGTATCCCGCAGCGACGTGCATCGGGCGGCGCGACGGCAGTCCGCTGCTGCAGGTGTATTGCCTTGCCGGCCGCGCGCCGGGCGTGCCGCTCGAGAATCCGCGGCAAACGAGCGCGTATCGCTATCCACGGCAGTACGGGCCGGCGGCGCCGAGCTTTTCGCGCGCGATGCTGGTGTCGGAGCGCTTGGTGATGATTTCCGGGACGGCGAGCATCGTCGGTCACGCGTCCCGCCATCCGGGCGACGTGCGGGCCCAGCTCGCCGAGACCCTGACGAATCTCGCGAACGTGATTCAGCGGGCGGCGTCCGTCACGCCCGGCCTGACGCCGCGGCTCGGAGCCGAGAGCCTGCTGAAGATCTACCTTCGCGATGAATCGCTGCTGCCCGCTGTCGAGTCCCTCGTCCGCGAGCATCTGCCCGCCCAAATTCCGTTGCTGATCCTGCACGCCGACGTCTGCCGCTCCGAGCTGCTCGTCGAAGTCGACTGTCTGCACGGCGGACTGTAGCCGCAGCTACTTCTCGGAGTGGAGCGCGGCGAGGAGCTGGGCGCGGGGGAGTTTGCCGACGTCGTTACGTGGCAGGCGCGGAACGATGACGAGCGGGCGCGGGATGAAGGCGGGGTCGACGCTGCGGGCGAGTTGATCCGTGATTGCGTCGGGAGTTAGCGAAGGCGCGACGACGAGCGCTGCGACTCGGCGCACGACGCCGCTCGCGGAGGCGTCGGGTTGGAACACGACGGCGTCTTGCACACCCGGGATCGCAAGCAAGCGGCGCGTGAGGTCCGCAAGCGAGGCGCGCTTGCCGGCGACTTCGATCATGTCGGCGTTGCGGCCATAGATCGTGAAGCGGTTGTTCGGATGGCGCTCGATGAGGTCCTGTAAGCGCATCGGCGCGACGAACCACGGCGCGTTCACCGAGGCGCCTTCGGCATCGGGCACGAGTATCACGTCCGGATACAGATGCCACTCGCGTTCGCTCGAGGTACGGCGGCTGGCGATCACGCATGTCTCGGTCGAGCCGAACATCTCGAGCACCGTCGCATCGAGCTGTTTCTCGATGGCGCGCGCCAGATCCACATCGAGCGGCGCCGTCGCGGACACGACGAGCGCCGTGCGCGGAAACTGTTGGCCCGATGCGGCGATCGCGCGCATGTGAACCGGCGTCGTGACGAGCACGCGCGGCTCGGGCACTTCGGCGAGTGCCGCCGCGATGTCCGCGGGGAACAACGGGCGCGCGGCGTGCACGGCCATGTCCGATAGCAATGGCAGGATGATCGACGTCTCCAGGCCGTACATGTGCTGCGGCGGAACGGTCGCGACGATCCACGGGCGCGCGGTACCGTACACAGGTGTGAGGCACTCGCGGATGCGCAGCGCGTTCTGCGCGGTGCTGCCGGCGAAGCTGCGCCAGAACTTCAAGTGGGCCTGCGGGGTGCCGGTGCTGCCGGAGGTGAAGGCTTTGACTGCGACATGCTCGGCCGGCAGCTCGAACGCGCAGAGCGAAGCAGCGTCGGAACCGAGCGAAGCGGCCTCTGCGCCGAGCGCGGCTGCAGGCGCGGAATTCCGCGAGCCAGGCAGCATTGCGGTACTACCCCCGGCGACCGACGTGTCAGCAACCGGCAGTGCAGATTCCCCGCGCAAGGAGTCGCAAACGCGCGCGACGAAATCGTCGTCGCAGGGATAGCTGCCGGCGTTCAGCGCCACGACTTCCTCTACGACGCCCTCGGCGCGGGACGATGGCAACAGGTTCGTGTGTCCACGCACCAGCGACGCACAGAACGCAATCAGGAAGTCGTCCCGACGCTCGCATAGATTGATCAGATAGCGAGCGTCGGTGGGGAGGGCGGCCGCCATGCTCGCCACCTTCTGCATCAGCGCGCGCGCCGAGAGCACGCGACCATGAGCCCAAAGGACCGGGCGCTCCGGATCGGCCGATTGCAGCAGCGGAAGCTTCATCCGTTCGCGGCGAATCAGCCCCAGCGGCTGAAGATCAGCGAAGTGTTCACGCCGCCGAACGCGAAGTTGTTGCTCATGACGTGCTCCACCGCGAGCGCGCGTCCCTCGCCCGTGATGTAGTCGAGCTCGCCACAGCGCGGATCGAGGTTCTCGAGATTGATGGTGGGCGCGAACCACCCCGCCTTCATCATCTCGATGCTGAACCAGGCTTCGAGCGCTCCGCACGCGCCGAGCGTGTGCCCGAGGTAGCTCTTCTGCGAGCTGATCGGCATGCGCGCACCAAAGAGCGCGGCGGTCGCGCGCGATTCCGCAATGTCGCCCTGCTCCGTCGCCGTGCCGTGCCCGTTCACGTACCCGATCGCGTCGGGCGCGAGCTCCGCGCTCCGCAATGCCAGCTCCATCACGCGTCGCATCGTGTTCTCTTCGGGCCTCGTGACGTGCACGCCGTCGGAGTTCGTCGCGAAACCGGTGATCTCCGCGTGAATGGTCGCGCCGCGGGCGCGGGCGTGCTCCAGCTCTTCGAGCACCAGCATGCCGGCGCCCTCGCCGACGACCAGACCGTCACGATCGCGATCGTACGGTCGCGGCGTGGCGCGCGGCGTGGCATTGCGCTGGCTCGTCGCGTAGAGCATGTCGAACGCCATCGCTTCCGTCGGACAGAGCTCTTCGGCGCCGCCCGCGATCATCACGCTCTGATGACCGTAGAGAATGGATTCGTACGCATAGCCGATCGCCTGACTGCCGGAGGTGCACGCGCTCGACGTGGGAATGATCCGCCCCTTCAGGCCGAAGAAGATGCCGATGTTGGCCGCGGCCGTGTGCGGCATCATCTTCACGTACGAATTCGCGCTGAGGCCCGGCGAGGTGCCGTTGATCACCATCAGCGCGAAATCCTTGATGTCCGGCGTGCTGCCGACGCACGAACCGCACGCGACGCCGGCGCTGCCGCTCTGGAGCAACGGATTGCCGAACAGTCCCGCCTCGGTGAGCGCCAGCTCCGCCGCGCGCACGGCAAGCTGCGAGACGCGACCCATGCCGCGCAAGTGCTTGCGGGTCCAATGCTCGGGCGGCTCGAAGTCGCGGATCGGGGCGGCAAGCTTGGTGCCGAGATCGGTGAAGCGATCCCATTCTTCGAGATACGTGATGGCGTTTGCGCGCGCCCGCAGGCGCGCATGAATCTGCGGCCAAGTGGAGCCGAGCGCGGTGATGCCCGCCATGCCCGTGACGACTACGCGTTTCATCAACACAACCCGCCGTTCACGGCGATGACCTGACGCGTGACGTACGAGGCGTCGGCAGACATCAAAAAGGAGACCACGCCGGCGACTTCCTCGACCGTGCCGCTTCGTTGCATCGGAATGACCTTCAGAATTTCTTCGAGCGGGACGTGCTCATCGACCATGTCCGTCTCGACGAGGCCGGGTGCCACGCAGTTCACCGTGATTTGGCGCTTCGCCAGCTCGACCGCGAGGGCTTTCGTCGCGCCGATGATGCCGGCCTTGGCGGCGCTGTAGTTGACCTGGCCGCGGTTGCCGACGAGGCCGGACACTGAAGAGAGCGTCACAATGCGACCCGGAGCGCGTCTGCGGACCATTGGCATGATCAAGGGCTGCAGAACGTTGTAGAAGGCGTCGAGGTTGCTGCGGATCACCGTGTCCCACGCCTCGCCCGTCATCGCAGGAAAGGCGGTGTCGTGCGCGAGGCCGGCGTTGCAGACGACGCCGTAATACGCACCGTGCGTTTCGATATCTGCGTTCAGGAGCTCGGCGCACCTTGCGCGATCGGTGACGTCGAACTGGAGAACACGAGCGCTGTGCCCCGCGTCCGCAATTTGCGCCGCGACGGCGTCCGCTTCCTCACGGCGTGAGCGGCAGTGCACGGCGATGTCGAAGCCGTCGCGTGCCAGACGAAGCGCAATCGCGCGGCCGATGCCGCGACTCGAGCCGGTAATGAGCACTGTGCCGGTCATATCAAGCACACAACTTCGACAACGTGTCCAAACGAGACTTCGCTTGTGCGGCGAACGGATTGCGCTCGTCCCACGCGTAGCCGGCGAGCACCGAGCAGATCATGCGCCGCAAATCGTCCGGCTGGCGTTCGGCGAACACGATCTTCTGAAAGCGCCCGTCGTACCACGCCTCGACATACGCCCGAAAACAGTCGACGCCCCGCCGCAGCGGCACCTCGAACTCACTCTGCCAATCCACCCGCTCGCCGCGCAACTGCCGCTCGAGCACCTGCACGGCCATGCTGGCCGAGCGCATGGCGATGGTCACGCCGGACGAGAACACCGGATCGAGGAACTCCGCCGCATTCCCGAGCAGCGCGAAGCCCGGCCCGTGCATCGTCTTCACGTTCGCGGCGTAACCGGCCAGCTCGCGCACCGGTGTGTCCCACTGCGCATCCACGAGAAGTGACGCGAGCCCGGAGTCTTCGGCGATCAGCGTGCGCAACCGCTGCTCCGGCAACCCGGGATAGCGTTCGAGAAAGCTCTTCTCGGCGACGACGCCCAGCGAGCAGCGCCCACCCGAGAACGGAATGAGCCAGTACCACACGTCGAGATGCTCGGGATGCACGGTGACGCGGATCTTGTTCCGATCGAACGCCCCGTCCGGAATGCGATCCGCGACGTGCGTGAAAATCGCCTGCCGCGCCGGGAAATTCGACGGCTCTTCGAGATTCAGCAGCCGCGGCAGCGTGCGTCCGAAGCCGCTCGCGTCCAGCACGAAGTCCGCCTCGATGGTGCGCACCTCGCCGTTGGCGGCCCGGGCCGTCAGCGTGCGACGCGCGCCCGCCTCGGCCGTCGCGACGATCTCGACTTCATATCGAATCTCGACACCTTGCTTCTCGGCCTCATCGGCGAGCAGCTTGTCGAAGGCGGCCCGCTGCACCTGATAGGTCGACGGCCGGCCGGGGCTGAAGCGCTGCCCGAAATCGTAGTCGGAATAGCTCCCGGAGCGCGCGAACGCGGCGCCGTTCTTGTATTGGAAGCCGGCTGCATCCACCGCTTCGAGCATGCCCGCCTCCGCCACGAAGTCGAGGCAATGGACCAGCAGGCTCTCGCCGATCGAAAAGCGCGGGAATTTCTGGCGTTCGAGCACGAGCACATCGCGCCCGCGCCGGCGCAGCAGCGCCGCGGCGATCGACCCCGAGGGGCCCGCGCCGACCACCACCACCTGTCTACGCTCGACCGTCATCGACTCATCCCGTCCAAGGCGGCGCGCACCCGATCCGTGAGGCACGGCGGCGATACCCATTGCATGGCATGCGTGTCCCGATCCACCGCGACCTGCAGGGTCTGCGCGCGCCCGACCCGTGCATCGTCTTTGCAGTCGACGAGCAGATAGTTGATGCCCAACCGCGTCTCCCACTCCACGAGCGACGCGCGTACGCGCAGGCGGTCGCCGTACCGGGCGGCGCGCACGTACTTCACTTCCACGCTGACGATGGGCCAGAGATACCCCGAGCCGATCATCGTCTGAAGATCGAAACCGATGCGTTCCATCACTGCCCAGCGCGCGTTCTCCAAATACTTCATGTAATGACCGTGCCAAACGACTCCCGCGAGGTCCACGTCGTGAAACGGCACGACGACGTCGACGCTGGCCGAGATCGTTCCCTGCTTGCGCACTCAGTTCTTCCAGAACGCGTAAAAGTTGAACCACTGCAGCGGCGCGAGCCGCAGATAGTGCTCCAGGCGCGCCGCGTACTGCTGGGCGTAAGCGCTGAGCGTCGCCTCGCGTGACGGCCGCGGCAACTCCACGCGCTCGGCAAAGGGCTCGAAATACGCGTAATTGAGACCGTCCCGACGCAGAACGAACATCAGGTACACCGGGCAATCGAGCAACGAGGCCATCACGTACGGACCGATCGGCAGCGGCGCTCGATCGCCGAGAAACGTGACGTCGATGGTGCGCCCGCCGTGGACCGGCACACGATCTCCGGCAATGACGACCCACTCGCCGCGATCGACTCGCTGCCGCAGCTCGAGCGCCGCGGCGGCATCGAGCTGCGTCACCTGCACGAGCTCGACATCCGTCGCGCCGGCGAGCCGCATGGCGCGATTGAACCGCTCGGCGTGCGCCGTGTGCACGAGCACGTTGAGCTTCACGCGATTGCCGAGCGTGCCGAGCGCACGCAGCACCTCGAGATTCCCGAGATGCGAGGCCAGCACCATGATGCCGCGATCGCCCTGCGCGACGCGCACCATGTCCGCGTGATTATCGAAGGCGACGTCGTCGACGGTGAGGCGCCCGGACCACGTGTCGAGCTTGTCGAGAATCGCTTCGCCGAAGGCGCGGAAGTGCCGATACGCGTGGCGCCACGTAGGCCGCACGCCGGCTGCCGGCACGGCGGCGGCGACGTGTCGCAAATAGTCGAGCGAGGCATTCCGCGTGCGGCTGCTCGACAAGAAGAAGTAGAGGGTGGCCGCCTGAACGAACGGCAGCATCACCGGCCGGGACAGCACGCGCAGCCCGAGCAGCATCAGCCGCATGAGCCAGAACGTGCCGCGCTCCCTGTGCGTCCAGCTCGCACGGACCGTGGCGCCCGGGGCGCTCATCGGATCTTTCTCCATAGCAAAATCGGCAGTCGCAGCAGCATGCCGCCGAGGAGCATGAGCTGCAGCCTCACCATCAGCACGTTGTCCCACAAGAGGCGAAAGTGCGAGACGCCGTCGAGCGGGTACGAGACGCGCGTCGGCAGCCAGCGCATGGGCTGGCCACGCCAATGCAGCCGCACCAGCACCTCGACGTCGAAGTCCATGCGCGAGCCGAGCTTCGTCGAATTCAAGAGCTGGAGCACGGGCGCGAGCGGGTAAACGCGGAAGCCGCACATGGAATCCGGTATAGCGAAGGACAGGGTGTTCAGCCACACCATCCAGTGCGTGAGGTAGCGGCCGTAGAAGCGGCCCCGCGGCATTTCCGCGCCGAACACCGGCCGGCCGCAGATGAGTGATTCGGGGTACGCGCGCGCGGTGTCGATGAATCGCGACACGTCGTCGAGAGCGTGTTGGCCATCCGCATCGATTTGCAGCGCGTGCGTGAAGCCGCCGGCGCCCGCCGCTCGCAAACCCGCCGTCACTGCACCTCCCTTGCCGAGGTTCCTCGGCAGACGGACGAGTGAGACGTCGCGGTCGGCGGCAGCCAATCGGTCGAGCTCGCGAGCGCACTCGGGACCCGAGGCGTCGTCGACGAGCACGCAGGGCAGACCCGCGGCGCGCACCGCCTCGACGACTTTGCCGACCGCGCGCTCGTGGTTGTAGACGGGAATGACCGCACACGGCCGGAAGATCGCTCCCGCGGCGAGAGACTGTGCAGCCATGGCCGGCACCGGATCTGCCGGCTCAGCCTTTCGCAAGGCGTTCAATGGCCTGCACGAGATCGCCGACGGTGCGCACGCTGCGGAAGTCCTCGGGCGACACCTTCTTGCCGATGACGCGGCGAACGCGGTCGATGAGGTCCACGGCGTCGATACTGTCGATCTCGAGGTCTTCGCTCAGGCGCGTCGTCGGCGTGACCCGCGCCGGATCGATCTCGAACAGCTCGGCGAACGCCGTGCGCAGCATCTGCAGAATCTGGTCCGAGCTCAGCATCTCGCTTCGATCCACTGGGGCACGTGTGTCGTGCCCACGTCGTTATGAAAACTCAAGCCCGGAGGAGCCTGTCCGCAGGCTCCTGCGCGGGCCGGCCTCCCGAGCGCAATTCGTCCGCGAACACCTGCAGCAGGTGCTCGTTCAGGGCGCGCGACGCGAGTGGCGGCGGCGCCTTGCGAAACTCGGCCAAGTCGATGTCCGTGCCGACCCGGAACGTGAACCGGACCCGCCGCGGCGGAATGCGATACCACGGCATGTTCTTGGCCAGCGTCGTGGGGTCGCAGCGGATGAACACCGGGGTCACGATCAGCGCCGCCTTGACCGCAATGTTCGCGGCTCCCCGGTGGAACTGCAGCGCTTGGCCCGGCGTCGTGCGCGTACCTTCGGGAAATATTATTACAGATTGACCTTCGGCAAGCGCGGCCGCCGTCTGCTCGACCATGTCGAAGGTGGAGTCGTTGCTCACGAAGCCGGCAGCCATCACCGGCCACCGGGTGAAAGGGTTGCGCCACATCGCCGCTTTGACGATGCACAGGGGTTGCGGCGTGAAGGCGATCAGGAACACCACGTCGATGAGCGAGGGGTGGTTCGCGAGAATCATTTGTCCGGGCCGGCCGAGGCGGCGGGTGTCCCGGAATTCGTAGGTCAGGACGCCGACGGCGCGCATGAATTCGACGAAGAAGCGCATGCCGAATCGAAACAGCGCCCGCACGCGGCGCCGGCGCGTGGCCTTGCGGCCCGGCACGAGACGCACCAGGGGGAAGACCAGGACGCCGGACACCAGGCCCAGCAGGCCGAACATGGCGAAACACAGCGCGGTGGCCGGAAGGCGCCAGCAATAGCTGATCGATTTGAGCATCGTCCAAGAACCCCACCTCCGGCGAAGCATAATCGCTCGCATGGCTGCTGACCGAGACGTCCCGCCCGCTGTGCCCGCGAGCCCTGCCGAAGCCGCGCCCGCGCCGACGCACGCAGCCGCTGCGGCGACCTCCGCGCCCCTTGGCCCGACCCCTGCGCTCGACAGCGCCTCGGCGCTGACGATCTGGCTTGCCGGCCCCGCGGCGCGCCCGCTGTTCACGCCGCAGGCGCAGAGCACCGATGACCTGACGCGATGGCGCGACATTGTGAATACGCGTAAGCGAGAAGAATGGGAGATCAGTCGCGCGCTGCTCGAACACGTGCGCGCGCAGATGGGAGCGCCCCGCCACGGCGGCGCGAGCCGTGCGGCTGTCGTCGCCGCCCGGACTGACGCGGCAGACGGCGGCGGCGACTCGGGCGACGGCGCGCTCCTTCGGGCTGGCCGCTCGGGCCAGCGAGTGCGAGTCGAGAGCGCGGCGCCCCGCGCGCCTGCGGGCGTTGCGCTGAGTTTGAGCCACTCGGGCGGGCACTCCGCGGCGGCTGCGAGTCGCGTCGCCGTACGCGTCGGCGTCGACGTCGAGTGCGAGCGGCCGCGTGACCTGGCGCGCATCGGACGATTCGCGTTCGCCGCGCGCGAGTCCGCGCAACTCGAGGCGCTGGCGGCGGCCGACGCTCGCGTCGAGCGGTTTTACATTCTGTGGACGCTGAAGGAAGCGTTCGCCAAGGCACTGTCGTTGCCTCTGCTGGCGAGCTTGCGCCAGTGCACGTTTTCGGAGGACGGCGGCGCGTGGCGCGGCTCCGTGCCGACGGCAAACGCGTGGCTCGCGCAGACGTTTCGGCCGTCACCGACGCTCGTGCTGAGCGTCGTCGCGCTGCTGCCCGAGCACATTTCGCCCGAGAATTTCAGCCTTTCGACACACGAGTGGCCCACGCCCGCCGCCTCGCCGTGGCGCACGCTGGCAACGCTTCGCTCCGACGCGTGATCTGGCGCACACGCGTGTCGCATCATCTCGAGCCCGCGGCCGTCTCACAAGCCAGCGCTCGCGGCGCGCCCTCAGCGAACGCAGCGTGCTCGTACCCAGCGAACGCGGCGTACTCGTAGCGACGCGCGGCAATCATGCCTCATCGTGCAGCGGCGACGATGTTGTGTCACATCGGCATGCGAGCGCTTCGGCCTCCGAGCTCGGTGCGCGTCGTCGCGCTCGCGGCACTGTCACAGTCGCATTCGTCACGCGCGAACGCGTGCGAGCTCGCGTCGAACGTCACGCACGTCACGTTGCGACGTGCTCGCCAAAAATTTTCTTGCGCTCGCTCGCAAATTTTTCGCTCGAGGTCTTGCATCGTCGGCGCGCGTGGCCCAACATCCGCGCCGCGTTGCGAGGTGTGGTACCGCTCGTGACGTCCAGAGATGGTCGTCCGGACCCTTGGAGGTGTGGCAAGACCGAAATGAAGCATCGCAACGGCTCCTCAGACTCGGAACCTGGGCCTGCTCTTCAGAAGCTCAACCAGTATCTCGAGAAGAACTTCCCCGATTTTTTTGCCGAAGCACGTTTTCAGGTGGGGGAAGACGACTACTTTCTCTACGCCCGCTTCGGCCAGTATCTCGCCCGTGCCATCGAAAAGAGCCGGGCTCCCCGTGACAAGATCAACCGCGGCTTCACCGTGCTGAACAAGATGGCACGCGCGTCCGCGAAAGATCCGACCGTGCGCCAGATTCTGGTGTCGGGACCGCTCGAGTACATCGTCGACGCGCCGAAGGCGCGCGCGCTGGCTCGCAAGCGCCTCTCGCCGGTCGCACAGGGGTATATGGAAAGTCTCTGCGAATAACGCGTTCGAAGCTGACAGGCGCAGGGGACTCGAGCTTTGCGCCATTTGAGATGAAGGGGCCGCCTCTCGCGAGGCGGCTTCTTTTTTGGATTGAAGCAAAGTCGCCGCAGCGCTCTGCTCGTGACGCTAGGCAGGTCCGCCGACAAAAGGCGTGGCATTGGCGCTAGCGTGGCGCGTTGCTGCTCCGGCGCGCTCGTCTTGGCCTGCTCCGGCGCCAGCTCTAAGAGCGCTCCGCATTCGCTACCATCGGCGCCCTTGGATTCACTGACTCACATTGCCGTCGGCTCGGCCATCGGAATGGCGACGATGGGCGCGCGCACGCCGCGCTGGAAGGCGGCGCTCTGGGGCAGCGTCTGCGCGACGTTGCCGGACCTCGACACGTTCATTCGTCACGGCGATCCGATCCGCGACATGACGTTTCACCGGGCCGAGAGTCACTCGCTGCTCTATCTCACATTGCTGGCACCGCTCATCGGGTGGCTGATCTCGCGCATTCATCGCGAGCCGGGACTGTTCAAGCGGTGGTGGCTGCTCGCCTGGCTGGCGTTGATCTTTCACCCGCTGCTGGACGTGATGACCATCTACGGCACGCAGCTTGGGCAGCCGTTCACGGACTATCCGTTCGGACTGGGCAGCATCTTCATCATCGATCCGCTGTTCACGCTGCCTGTGGTGATCGGTGCGGTCGTGGGACTGAGTTGGCGCAGCCCGCGCGCTCTACAGTGGAATGCTGTGGGATTGGCCGTGAGCGCGGTGTATCTCGCGTGGACGTTCGCGGCTCAGCAGTACGTGACAGGGATTGCGCGGGAGTCCCTGCGCGCACAGGGAATCGACGCGGAGCGCGTGGAAGTGGATCCGACGGTGCTCAACTCGGTGCTATGGCGTGTGACGGCGATGACGCCGCACAGCTATGTCGAGGGGTTCTACTCGCTGTTCGACGGGAGGCGGCAAATCGCCTTTCGTGCGCATCCGCGCGGCGAGGAGCTGTACGCGAAGCTGCGCGGCGATTGGAACGTGGATCGGATGGCGTGGTTCACGCACGGCTTCTTCAAAATGGAGGCGCGCGACGGAGTGGTGACGATCAGCGATTTACGGCTCGGAATGGAGCCGTACTACGGGTTCACGTTCGCGGTGTTCGCGGAGGAGGCTGGGCGGTTGACGCCGATCACGCCTCGTCGCATCGGCACGACGTTTCCGCCCGACGGCGGGCGGCGCACCGGGATTCCTTGGCTGTGGCGCCGGTTGAAAGGGGAGAAGCTGCTGCCGCCGCAGTAGATGGATTGGCTGACCGCCGGCCCGAGAGCGACACCGCCTTGCGAAGCTCGAGGGCTGCACGCCAACGGCGGCCGTCATGTCGCACGCCAGCGGCGTCTGGCTTTACCCGAGTTCTTGCGGCGTCAGCTCCATCCGCAAACTCTGCGTCCTGCGCACGACCTGCAGCGTAATCGGCGTGCCGAACGGTGAGCGGCTCACCAGCCGATACAGCGCATCGATGCCGTCGACCGGCACCTCGTTCACGGCAACGATCAAATCGCCCGGCCGCAAATCCGACCTCGACGCCGGGCCTTCCGCATCCCGCCCCATCACTTCGACAGCGCGCATCAACGGCAAGCCCAACGCGCGCACCAATCGCCGATCGAGCGGCCGATCGCGCCCGGAAATCCCGAGATACGCGCGGCGCACGCGCCCTTGCGTGAGCACCTCCGTGAGCACCCATTGCGCCGTCGTCGCAGGAACGGCGAAGCCGATGCCCTGTGCCATCGCGATGATCGCAGTGTTCACGCCGACGACACGCCCGCGTGAATCCACCAGTGGCCCGCCGGAGTTGCCCGGATTCAGCGCGGCCGTGTGCTGCACGATGCCTTCGATCAGGCGTCCGTGTCGACTGCGCAGCGACCGTCCGAGCGCGCTCACCACTCCGGCCGACACCGTCGATTCGAATCCGAGCGGATTGCCGACGGCGACGACGAGTTGCCCCACTCGCGGTGGAGCATCGAGCAACGACGCATGCGGCAGCCCGGTGGTGTGTGCGCGAAGCACGGCGAGATCCGTCGACGGATCGCGTCCGACGACGACTGCCGGCGCGCTACGTCCATCGACGAATGCGACGCGCACGGTCTGTGCTTGCTGAACCACGTGCTCGTTCGTGAGCACGTAGCCATCGGGAGTCACGACGACGCCGGAGCCGGCACCACCGCGCGCGCGTTGCGCGTCATCGGCGTCGCCGCCGACGTACACGCTGACGACGGCCGGCCCCACTGCGTCGACCGCGCCTACGACTGCGCGTGAGTACGCGTCGAGCGCTTCGACGTTGGTCGCGTCGATGCTGGCCGATTGGCTAGGTGATTCGGCGTTGCCGCCGGATGCGCTGTCATCTGCAGCGCGGGTCGAGTCTTCGAGCAACATGATGGCGAGGCATGGGGCTCGCATCGGTGAAACTCAAGTATGCTGAGCGCATGGATGAGGCCCGCAAAGTTCGCGAGTACTGGTTCAGCAAGCTGCCGCTCGCGCCGGACGACCTCACCAAGCGCATGCGCTTGTGGTTCGGCTATGACATCACTCCCGAACAGCAGCAGCGCTGGGACGACTTGATTCGCACGCAGTTCGAGCGGCTGGTGAAGCGTGCGATCGAAGGTGAGCTGACCGCGTGGGCCGACGGGCCGCGCCGGCGCATGAGCCTCATCCTGCTGCTCGATCAATTTCCGCGGAACATCTATCGCGGGTTCGCGCGTGCGTTTGCGGGCGACGAGCAAGCACAGGCGCTCGCGTTGTCCGGCATGAACTCGGGGGCCGACGCGGCGCTCGATCCGGTGGAGCGGATGTTCTTTTACATGCCGCTGCAGCATAGCGAGGCGCTCGATGTGCAGGATGAAGCCGTGGCCGCATATCGACGCTTGCACATGGAAGCGCCGGATACGCTGAAAGAGACGTTTGCGTCGACGCTCGACTATGCCGAGCGGCATCGGGCGGTGATTGCTCAGTTCGGGCGGTTCCCGCATCGGAACCGCGTTCTCGGGCGAGCGAGCACGCCCGATGAGATCGCGTATATGAAAACCGGCGGAGAAGACTTCGGTAGGTAGCCCCCGGCAATTCCTTGGGGCTTTCGACGCTCAGGTGAGGTCGGCGCGCGGGTCGAAGGGCAGCTCGCGCTGCATCGACTCGTAGAGCTCTTTGGCCTTCGGCGTGTCGGCCGGCGGCAGCACGACTTTCAGCTGCACGAATTCATCGCCCGGCGCAGTGCCGGGTAATCCGCGCCCTCGCAAACGCAGCTTCTGACCGGACTGCGCGCCCGCCGGAATGCGCATCTCCACCGCCCCGCCGAGTGTGGGCACCTTTACCGCCGCCCCGAGCGCTGCTTCCCACGGTGCCACGGGCAAGGTCACCGTGACATTGCGACCGTCGAGCTGATAGCGCGTGTGCGGCCGAATGTGCAGCTCGAGGAACAAGTCGCCGGACGGACCCCCCGTGGTCGAGCCCTCGCCCTGTCCGGCAAGCCGCAGCTGCTGGCCGTCCGTAATGCCGGCGGGGATGTTCACCTTCACCGTGTGCTTGCGAAGTTGCAGCGTGCCGTCATCCGCGAGCTCCGGTCGCTGCAACTCCACCGTGCGCGTGCCGCCGCTGTAGGCCTCTTCCAAGTCGATGTCGATGCGCGCGTGATGATCGCGACCTTTACGCGGCGTGCGCCGGCTGCGGCCCGCAGCGCCGCCATAGGCACTCGCGCCATCGCCGAACGGCGAGGCACCCCCGCCGCCGAACAAGGACGAGAAGAAATCGCTGAAGCTCTCGAACTCCGCGCCACCCTGCCCGCGCGGTCCGCCGCGAAACTCGAAGCCGCCGCCAAAATCCGGCGGCGGGCGGAACTCCTGCCCGGCTTTCCAGTTGCTCCCGAGCTGGTCGTACGCCGCGCGCTTCTCGGGGTCCTTGAGCACTTCGTAGGCTTCCTGCACCTGCTTGAACTTCTCCTCGGCGTTCTTCTCCTTGCTCACGTCGGGGTGATACTTCCGGGCGAGCCGGCGATAGGCCTTCTTGACCTCGTCCGCCGAAGCGGTGCGCGGCACACTGAGGGTCTCGTAGTAATCCCGGTATTCCATAGATCGTGTGGCAGCTCAGCAGTAATGCGGTGAGACGGAAATCCCTCGCAACATGGGGACGGCCGCGCCGGAGGCAAGAGCCGATGCCGGGCGACCCGGCTTGAACTCGCCGAACGGACCCCCAGTTCCTGCGGGCTGACGCCTCCGAAATCGAGGTCATTATGCACGCCTCCGCCACGAAGTCGGCTGCCGTACTGGTCGCCTGCCCCGAATGTCACACGCTGGTTCGTGTGCCCGAAGATCGTCTCGGTGACGATCCCACGTGCGCGCGTTGCAAGTCGCCCGTTGTGACGGGCGTGCCCGTCACGCTCGACTCGCAGTCGTTCGACACCCATACCGCACGCAGCGGATTGCCGGTGCTCGTCGACTTTTGGGCGCCGTGGTGCGGGCCGTGTCGTGCGATGGCTCCCGTGCTCGATCGCGTCGCCGACGAACGACGTACGCAGTTGCAAGTCGGCAAGCTCAACGCCGATCAAAATCCCGACATCGCGGGTCGTTTAGGTATTCGCAGCATTCCCACGTTGATCCTGTATCGCGACGGCAAGGAGCTCGCGCGGCGCGCAGGCGCAAGCGACTACGGCTCACTCGCGCAATGGATCGATGCGTCGTTGCGTTGAACGACGCTGTAACCCGACTATCACCCGGTTTAGTGTGAGAGAACGCGCGCGTCGCATACCACGCGCGCGCGTTCGCGTTTTGTGACCTCGGTTCGCCGCCGCATCGGCTCGACGTAATGCAGCACCGATAGCGTGCTACCTATCTGCGAAGCGCGCCGAGTCGGTGCGCAGCTCGCGCGCGAGCCATCAGCGCACGCCCTATCACGCCCTACCGCATGCGCGCACTGGGCATGGCTCTTGCAAAACGCGAGCATGCTTTTCACTCCGTCGATGAATTCCATGCGCCTGTCGCGGCCGCCGCCGTTGCGCAACCTGCGCGCGTTCTGCATCGCTGCGCGCCACTGCAGCTTCAAGATCGCCGCGGACGAGCTGTTCCTCACGCCGTCTGCCGTCAGCCATCAGATGAAAGAGCTCGAGGAGACTCTCGGGGTGCGCTTGTTCGAGCGCAAGACGCGCGCACTCGAGCTGACCACTGCAGGTCACACGCTGCACGATGAAGTGGCCCCGCTGCTCGACGCGCTCGACAGAAGCTTGACGCAGTTCACGCGCCGCCATCGCCGCAAGAGCTTGCGCATGACACTGCCGCCGTTCTTCGCGAGCGAGCTGTTCGTGCCGCGTCTCACGACGTTCTGCACCGCGCATGCGGACATCGACATCCAGATCGACACGAGCGATCCGCATCCGACGCTGCATCCGCTCACGTCCGACGTCTCGATCGTTCTCGCGGACGCGCCGCCCGCAGGCATGAACGCCGCGAAGCTGTTTTCGCTGAAGCTCGCCGCGGTCTGCGCGAAGGAACAAGCGCCGGTGGTGGTGCGTCTCGGCCGCGAAGTCTTTCGGGAAACGGCGCTCATCGTGCATCGGCCGCGGCCGTTCGCGTGGGCGAGCTGGGCGCAGGAAGTGGGCCTCGAAGCGCCCGAGCCGAAGAACATCATCGAGCTCGATTCGATGTTCGCCGTGGTGCGCGCGGCAGAGCGCGGCATCGGCGTAGCGCTCGTGCCGACCGCACTTTGCGGCGCGTGGTTTGCGACGGGCGCACTGGTGCGAATCTTCTCGATCGAGCTCGCGCTGAGCGACACCTACTATTTGGTCAGCCGGCAGAAGGACGCGGAGAAACCGGAAGTGAAGGCCGTCACGGAATGGGCGCTCGAAGAATTCCGCTCGCTTGAGCGTTGATCACGCATCCCGCCAAAACTCTTCGTTTGTCGCGCTGCTCGCCGCGCTCGTAATGTTGTATCCAAGCTCACGCAAGTGAGCGGATCGACGACAGACCCTCTTTTCCTTACTGGAGATTGCTACTGTGTTTTCACGCAACCGTCACAATCGAAGCGTCGCACGCAACGTGTCGCTTCTGGTCGCTGCCACTCTGGCCGTCACTACGGGCGCACAAGCGGCCGAGACGGCGCACACACCGATGGTGCTCACCGCGTACTCGAACGCCGCTGGCGGCCAAATGCTGCTGAAGGGCGACTACACGGACGCGCTCGCGGCGATCCAGCACTTCAAGCCGCAAGCGGCGATGGCGGCAAGCGCCAAGGCCACCAATCTGTGTGTCGCGTATGCGGCCACGAAGCAACTCAGCGACGCGAAGGCCGCGTGCGATGTCGCGCTCCGGCAAGCGAAGTACGAACGCCTGAGCGCGAGCCGCTATGTCTCCGGCTCCACGCAAGAGAATGAGTACGTCGCGATTGCGTACGCGAACCGCGCCGTCGTGCACATGCTGGCGAAGGATGGAGCGAGCGCGAAAGCCGATCTCGACCGCGCCAAGGTGCTCGCGCCGAATGCGGAGTTCGTGTCGAAGAACGTCGTCGCCGTGGCGTCGAAGTCCCTCAGCACGATCGCACAACTGGAAGTTGCACCGTCGCGCTGATGCGCTGACGGTACGGGAGGTGGGAGCGTGACCGGGCAACACGCTCCCCCTCCCGGGGCTCTTCAGAGCCGTTCGAGCTCGTCTACCGTTTTCGGCCAATCGTTCTTGAGCAAGCGCGATAGCGCCCGATCCGCCAGCAGCTTGCCGCCGGTCTGGCACCGCGGGCAGTAGTTCGTCTCGTTTTCTGCGTAACGGATGCGTTGCACCGGCGTGCCGCACACGGGGCACGGTTTGCCGAAGCGCCCGTGCACGGCCATGTCGGGCCGGAACGCCGTTACCTTCTCCGGGAATTCGCCGTGCGCGCCGGCGCGCAAGCGCTGCGTCCACTCGGGCAACATGAACCGGATCGAGTCGTAGAGCTTGCGGATCGCGGCTTCGTCGAGGCGCTGAGTGAGTGCCACGGGCGAGAGGCCGGCGTGGTGGAGAATCTCGTCGGAGTACGCGTTGCCGATGCCGCTGAAGGCACGCGGATCCGTGAGCGCACGTTTCAGGGTGTGATTCTCGGCCGTAAGACGCGCGCGGAATTCTTCGAACGACGCGTCGAGCACTTCGAGACCGCCCGGGTCGTGCTTCAGCATGTCCTGCGTGCTGCCGAAGACGAAGAGCGATGCGCGTCGCTTCGTACCGGCTTCGGTGAGCGTCAGGGTACCGGTCTCGAAGGTGAACACGGCGAGCGCTGCACGCGCGCCGCGCTTCGCCCCCGCAGGAAACCAGTGCAGCCGGCCGGCGATCATCAAATGCAGCATCAGCCAGTAGTCGCCTTCGAAGCCGAAGGCGATGCGCTTGCCGACGCGACGGAAAGACTCGACCCGACGCCCATTGAGCGCGCTCAGCGGCGGCTCGAACGTGCGCAGCAGAAACGGATGCGAGATGCGAATGGACTCGAGTCGTGCACCGTGCACCCGTTGCTCGAGCGCTTCGATATAGACGGTGATGTCCGGCAGCTCGGGCACTTAGCTGCTGGGTGAGAAGGAAGGCTGTGTCAGCGACATCTCGGTGACCTCGCCGTAACGGCTGGCGGCCTCGCGGATCTTCGCGGCGTCGCCGATCAGCACGATAACGAGGTCGTCGGCTTTCGGAAAGGCGTGATCGATGACGGTACGCGCAACGGGCAGCGTCACGCGACGCAACTGTGCAGCGTACTCGTCGATGTACTCGGGACCGAGCCCGTAGAACTCCAATTCGACGAGCGCGGACGCCCAGTCCGCCGCGGTCTCGAAGTTGAGCGGATACTGGCCGAGCACATAAGAGCGCGCGGAATCGAGCATGTCGTGGGTCACGCCCGTCGTCTTCAGGCGCGTGAGCGTTTCCAACGAGAGATCGAGCGCGGTGGCGGTGTTCTCCGTGTCCGTGAACGAGCGGATCGCGAATTCGCCGGCCGCGGTGGTCCGCGTGAATCCGGCGCGCGCGCTGTACGAGAGCCCGGATTTGATGCGCAACTCGGTGTTGAGCATCGAGGTGAAGCGCCCGCCGTAGAGGGTGTTCACTAGATCGAGCGCCGCGTGCTCCACGTAGCGCTTGTTCACGCCGACGTTGCCGATCCAGAAATACGTTTGCGCGGACTCGGGCGAGTCGACGAGCAGCACGCGACGGCCGCGCGCGCACGCCGGCTCGGCGACCGCGGCCGCAGCCGTGCCCGCCTTGCGCCAATGGCCGAGGCGCTCGGTGATGTCGCGCCTCAACGCCCCCACATCGAGATCGCCCGCGAACACGAGAATCAGCCGATCAGGGCCGATGTGCGCGCGGTAGTAGTCGAGCACGTCCTGATGCGCGATCGACGCGAGTGACTCTTCGCTGCCGGTCGACGGCTTGCCGTACGGATGCGAGCCGAAGAGCGTCGCCCGCCCATACGTGCCGATGACTTCGGCCGGATCGGAGTCCTTGGTCGCCTTGATGAGCTCGATGCGTCGCGCACGAAGCTTCTCGAACTCCTCCGCCTCGAAACGCGGACGCGTGATCGCGTCCGACAGCAGCTCCAGCATCAAGCTCTGATCGCGTGCGAGGAATTGGCCACTGATGGAGAGCGCTTCGGTGCCCGTGACGGTGCTGAAGCTACCGCCGGCGCCTTCGACGGCGTCGACGAATTCGAAGGCATTGCGCGAACCCGCGCCTTTGTCGAGCAAGCCGGCAACGAGCGAGGCGACACCCGGCTTCGAATCGCCGAGCGGTCCGCCGCGAAATACCGCGTGAAACGAAATCAAGGGCACCTCGGGCGAGGGGACGACGAGCAACGTGATGCCGTTCGGCAGCACCACGCGCTCATGCGCGGGCACGTGTACGGCAGCGCCGCTCGGCTGGGTCAATGCATAGGCCGTGTTCATGCGTCTTCCGACTCGAGATCCTCTTCCGCGTCCTCGGCGGCAAGCTCCGCCGGCTCGGGCAACAACACGCCGACGGTACGTCGATTCACATCGAGCACGTCACGCGCCACGGCTTGCACCTGCTCGACCGTCACTCGCTCGAACTGCGCCGGCGCATCGAAGAGCCGCGCCCAATCGCCGTGAAACACGTCGTACTCGCCGAGCAACTGCGCCTTGCCGTCGATCGTCGCGAGCTTCTTCCAGAAGGACACGGCGACGAGATTCTTCGCGCGCCGCAGCTCCTCCTCCGACACCCCTTCACGGGCGATGCGCGCGAGCTCCGCATCGATCACGGGCTGCACGGCGTCCGGATCAGCGCCTTCGGGCAGCGTGAAATACAGCCACACCAGCGCGGGATCGAAGCCTTCGTGCCAATTGCCGCCGACATCGATGATCAGCTTCTGCTGCTCGACGAGCAGCCGGTAGAGCCGCGACGCATCGCCATCGACGAGGATCGAGAGGAGTAGGCTCAGGGCGGGCGCGCGCTCGTCCGCAGCGGCCGGCGCCTTGTATGCGTACTGAATGAGCGGCGTCTGCGCGCTTCGGCGCACGACGATGCGGCGCTCGGCCAGTTGCGGCGGCTCCCGCGTGAGAACAGGCTCCGGCGCGTCTTGCCGGGGAATCGGCTCGAGATACTTGCGCGCGAGCGCGAACGCTTCCTCGGGCGACACATCACCCGCGAGCACCAGGGTCTGATTGTTCGGCGCGTAGTACGTCTTGAAGAACGCCTGCAGATCGCGCAGCTGCCACGACTGAATATCCGCCGGCCAGCCGATCGTCGGAAAACGATACGGATGCGCGACGTACGCCGCCGCCTGCACCTGCTCGGCGAGATAGCCGTGATTGTTGTCGTCGACGCTGAGCCGGCGCTCCGAATAGACGACGCCGCGCTCGCTCTCGATGACTTCCGGATCGAACGCGAGATTGGCGATGCGGTCCGCCTCGAGATCGAAGATCAGCTCGAGCGCGCCGCGCGGGAACCAATCTTGATACACGGTCACATCGTCGCTCGTGAACGCGTTGTTCGCGCCACCCTGCGCTTCCATCAGCTTGTCGAAATCGCCCGGCCTCCTGCGCGCGGTGCCGTTGAACATCATGTGCTCGAAGAAATGGGCGAGCCCGGTAATGCCCGGAGCTTCGTTGCGGCTCCCGGCACGCACCCAGTTGTACAGCGCCACGTTCGGAATGTTGTGCACCGGCCAGACGATGATCTTCATGCCGTTCGCGAGCACCGTGCTGCGAATGGCCTCGCGGCCCGGCGCGGATGCGGCACTCACCGGCGCAGCAGTGACGTCGGCGGAAGCGGGGGTGCTGGAGGGGATCCGTTTCATGACATGCCAATCGTGGGGGCGCCATCACGGCAGCCAAGGGCCTGCACGGTGAAGTCGCGGCTGAAGTTGCCGTCGCGAATTGGCGGGAGTGGCCGCCGGCGACGAAGAGACAGCACACAGTGTACCGGCCCGGCGCCGGCCCGTGACAGCGGAACACGAGCGCCGCTCGAGCGAAATCTGTCGCGTCCGCCCGACGTCTGTAGCGCAAGCGTTGCAACGCGCCTCGGACACGGACATTGGACATCCGCCCGCTTTGCCGAAGGCAAATAAAAAAGCGCCGCGAGCGGGGGAAATCGCGCGCGGCGCCTAAGAAGCGAACACCGGGGAAGTTGTTCGCAATTCGTCAGCTCAGAACGAAGACACTCCAGTCTCGTCAGAGTGGCGCGGCGTCCAATGTAGGGAGCGCGGCGCCGAAATCGGGCCGGTATTTCGCATCGCGTCCAACCGGCACGGTGAAGCTAGAGCAAAGCGCGTGCCAGGCCGTTACGGGCACTAGAAACAATGAGTTGCGCGCGCGGCTGAGACGCCGGTCGCATGACCAAATTTGTCACCTTTGGACGGGCGCTACCGAAAGCTGTCGTCACGCGCGAGCGTCGTCGAACAGCGTCGTGCGAGGGCGGCGACGAGCTCAGTGTTTTTCAGGCGGCAATACGACGACACACGGCGTTTGCTGCTTCGTGAGTGACGCGCAAATGCTTCGTGCGCGCGCTTCGTCGCCCACTGGTGATTGAAGTCGATACAACTTGCCGGATGTCACGTCTATGGCAACTGCGTGTGCGAAGAGACCGTGAAGTTCTGCGTCGTGCGCGATCTGCAGCCGCTTCCATTCGTTGAGCGCAGCGGCTTGCGTGCTGAATGCGCCGAGCTGGATACCGTAGCCCCCGGAGTTGTCGGTGGACGCTGTCGTCACTGGCTTGCTCGCGGGACCTGTCGTGATGGTCTGCTTCGGCGGCGTTGGTGCCGCGGCTGGCTTTGTCGCAAGGCTTGGTTTCGACCCGTTGTTCGCAGAGGTCGACGCGGCGTGCGGCGCGGTGCTCGCTGATGCGATGGGCGCAGGCTTGCTCGGGGGACCAGGCGGTGGTGCGCTGCGCGGTGGGGAGTCGTTGGCGGGCACGCTGCGTGGTGTGGAGTCGCGGGTGGGCGCGCTTGCGGGCTCGCCGGGCTGTGCGGATCCACTGGCGTTGCGTGCGCTGCTTGACGCAGCCGGCTGCGCCGACGCCGTCGCAGCAGCCGGCGCGGCGCTCGCATCTGCCGCGCTCGTCGGCGACGGATTCGCATCCAGCGAAAAATTCTCGATGCGAATGCGCGCTTCTTCCGCCCACTTCCCACTCGGGTGTTGCGCGAGAAATTGCTTGTACGCATCCGCCGAATCCGCAGCGCTCGCGCGCTGCCAATCCTTGTCTTCGGCGAGTTGCGCAAGACGCGTGCGCGCTTGCGTGGCGAGCGCGCTATCGGGATGACGCTCGAGGAAGTGGTTGTAGGCTTCTTGCGTGTCCGCCGCTTCCGCGGACTTCCAGTCGATGCGCTCGCGGCTGCAACCTGCGACGAGCGTCACGCTCACGACGACCAGCATGGCACCTGCCAGCGCGCGCAGTTTCATCTCGCTTCTCCCCGTCCCCGAACAAATGTGGCGCACGTCACGAGTGCGATTACCCCTTCGCGAAACATTCTAGCCGGCGCGCCATACTCGGGTCGTCCTGATCAGGGAGACACGATGAGCGAAGCACCCAAGCGCCGGCTGTTGGATGAGATCGGCACCTCCCCCGCGTTCGTGGCCGACGGCTGCGTCATCACGGGCGATCTCGAAACGAACGGCCCCATCGTCGTGTGCGGCTCGGTACGCGGCGACGGCCGCATCGGCGGCGCGCTGCGTATGTCCGCGCAGTCCGCGTGGACCGGCGAAGTACACGCTCAGCACGGCATCATCGCGGGCACCGTCACCGGCAGGCTCGTGATTGCGGAGAAGCTCGAGATCGGCGCGACTGCCGTCATTCGCGCGGACGTCGTCGCGCGCAGCATCGCGGTTGCCAAGGGCGCCGTGATCGAAGGCCAGGTCACCATCACCAGCGGCGAAGCCGTGGTCGAGTTCGAAGAGAAGCGCCACGCCATGCGGCGTACCGGCTGATAGCCATGCTGGGCGTGCCCGACGGCCGCTCGGCGTAACGTCATCCCGCCCGCCGGCGCAGCGCCTTGCGCCGCAAGTGATACAGCTTCGTGCAGCGCTGCGAGCTTTTGGCGAGCAGCCCGGTCCCCTGTGACCATGATCAGCGTTCGTCTCTGGGAACCGCCGGTAGACTCGTTACAGGAGTCTTACTAGAGTGACCTGCAGACGCACATGGAACCGTGCCCACTAGAAGTGTCTTCATTGGGCGACAGTCGCCTGCCGCATGAAACCAGCGCGCTTTCTGCATCTCGTTGCCCATCGCGGTGACGCCGCCGGGCATCCGGAGAACACGCTGCCGGCGTTTCAGTCGGCGCTCGATCTCGGCGTGCGCTTCATCGAGGTCGACGTGCAGCTCGCCGCCAACGGCGTGCCCGTGGCCGTGCGCGAGCCGATGCTGGCGTTCGACGGTGCCGTGCATATGGTGGGCGACCTCACGGCCGCCGAGCTCACTCAGGTGGATGCGAGCGAGCCCGACCGGTTCGGCGACCAATTCCGAGGCACGTGCATTGCGCGCCTCGTCGACGTGCTCAGCCTGCTGACGAAGCGCCCGGAAACCACCGTCTTCGTCACCCTCGGCAGCGCGAGCGTCGTGCGCTTCGGTCACGATCAGGTGGTCGCGCAGCTACTCGAAGCGCTGAAGCCCTTCCGTGCGCGGTGCATCGTCGTGTCGTCGGATCTGCCGGCTGTCCATCGGGCACGGCAGACGGCGGGCTTCCCGATCGGCTGGGCGATCCCCTCCTTCGACAATCACACGCGTATCAAATACGAAGCGCTGCAGCCGGAATTCCTCTTCTGCGAACGAGGGCTGCTGCCGCAGAGCTATCAGCTGTGGCGCGGACCCTGGCGCTGGGTCGTGCGCGACGTGCCGACGCTCGACATCGCGCTCGACCTCGCCGCGCACGGCGCGGACTTCGTCGCCACGCGCGACGCACGCTCGCTCGGCGAAGCCATGCGCGCGCACGCCGCGACCCTGACGCCGGCGCGCAATCCCGAAGCCACCATCACGGACGAAGCGACGACGATCGCGCGCACGACGCTCGTGCCGCGCGTCCAAAAGATTTGACGCGCGCCCGCTTCAGCGCGCCGGAGTGGACGCGGAGAACTCCGCGACGATCCGATCCTCGAGCCACCCCGGGCCGGCAAGCTGATCGAAGAACCCGCAATGCCCGCCGTGTTTCGTCACGGTGACGTTCAGCGCCGGGGACCTCGCGAGCCGCTCCAACCCCCGCACCGGAATGATGGGATCGTCGTAGGCGGTGATCACGCTCGAGGGCACCGTCAGGTTCGCGAGCCGATCGCCGGTAATCGAGTAGCCGTTCAGATAGTCCTCGAGCGTCGGATACTCGGTGAACTTGCGGACCATCGCATCCGTCATGCGGCGCAGGCTCGCGAGCCGCACCATCTCCTGGAAGTCGTAGACCGAGGGCCACGCCGCCTGCTTCTTCAGCAACGACCGCGCCCACTTACGGATGAAGTACGTGTGATATGCGGTGAGCCCGCTCTCGATCGCCTGCAGCGTCTCGTCCGGGTCGAGAACCGGCGAGACGGCGATGACCCGCGCGATCTGCAGACCCGCGCTCTGCGCCTGTGCAGCGATCCGCAGCATGAAGTTGCCGCCCAGCGAGTAGCCGACGAGGTGCAGTGGCTTGCCGGGGAACAGCCCCTGAATGCGCTGAACCGCCCCCACCACTTCAGGCAGCAGGCAAGAGTGAAAGATCTCGCGGTTGAGGTGATGCGTCGAGCCGTGATCGCGCAAGTTGAGTCGCACGACGTCGAACCCGGCCTCGAACAGCCTCTGCGCGGGCGACAGGATGTACAGCGCGTCCGAGCTGCCTTCCCAGCCGTGCAGCGTCACCGCGACTTTGCCGACCTCCGGCCGCCCGACGCGCGCGGGCCGCGACACGAAGCACTGCAGGCGCACGCCGTCACCGCAGTCGAGGAGGTGCTCCTCACTGGCATCGAGCAGCGCCTTGGCCTTGCGCCGAACGAAGCGCTCCCGGAACGGGAGGCTGATCAATAGAGATTGCACGTGGGGATTGCGCATCCACCACGGCGGCATGAAGCCTGTGTCGACGGTCACCGCAAACGTACTTCGATTCGATTGTTGGCCGCAGCGGCCTTGTTCCATTCGCCCGCGGTCAGCGAGCTCGAGATCGAAGGATACGCCGCCGCGACCGTCGTGGCATCGCCCGAAAGGAGTTGCAGCTCGAGGGCGCCCTGCGTTTCGTGCCGGAACTCGCCCACGAGATTGGCGAAACCGAGCGATTCGCGTTGCGCCGGTTGTAACGAATCCTCGTGCGGGTTCGCGATGGCGTTGCAGCGGCTGTACGGCAGCTCTTCGGGCGCCACCGAAAAGCCCTCGGTCGCGTTGCCGACGAGGCAGAAGCGGCCCGGGAAGGTGCGCACCTCGACGATGCCGCGCACGTCGCGAACGACGAGCCGCTTCATCATCTGGCGGATCGTCTCGAGCCGCGGGCCGCTCAGCGCATCGTCGCCGTAGGGCACGGAGATGACCACCGTCTTGCGGTCTTCGAGCGGCGTGGCGCTACCGCCGCGAGTGAGCATCGCATTGGGGGTGGGTACGACGCGATTGGCACCGGCCGCCGGGGCAGTCCTGGGCAGGACTTCGCCTGAGCCGTCGTTCGCGGACTCGTCCGGCGTCAACTCCGCGGAAGACTCGGTATTCGCTTCGGGGGCGGCATTCGATGCCGGCGCGGCGATGGCCGCGCGCTGGAGCTCGGCCAACTGCGCGACGAGGTCCTGACGCAAGCGCGCCTCGTGCCACCACAAGCCGGCGCTCGCGAGCGCGACGATGAGCGCGAGACTCGCGACGATCCACGGCGCGCGCGACTCCTGCGCCCGCGCCGGCGCGAAGTTCGGCATCGCGTCCTGCAGGAGCATGCGGACGTCCGACGTGATGCGCTCCGACTGTGTGTCGATGCTCGCGACCAGCGCGCGACGCAGCTCCGCGAACTGCTCGCGCAGGGCCGTATCGGTGAGCGGCTTCGACCCCGGCGGCGGCGCGCCGGGCGCTCCGTTGTCCACCGCTTCGAGATTCACTTGCTTGAAGGTCGACTGCTCGCTCGTGCGCCGATCGGCGACGAGATGCAGCTGATACAGAACCTTCGACACGTCCGTCGGCTTGATCTGTTTCGGCAGCACGCCGACTGCGCCGAGCGCGCGCGCCTGCCCGAGATACAGCTCGCCTTCCTGCGAGGTGTACATGAGGATCGGAATGGTGGCGGTGCGCGGATTGTTCTTGATCGCCTGCACCGCTTGGAAGCCATCCATGCCCGGCATCATGTGATCCATGAAGATCACGTCCGGTCGATGGCTGGCGAGGTATTCGATCGCGGCCTCGGCGTTCTCGGCGTTGTCGACGTCGATTTCGTATTTCTCGAGAATCCGCGCCAAAAACACACGCGCCGACTTCGAGTCGTCGACGATCAACGCGCGCTTGAGGCCCATGCCTGCTCCCTGAAACCGGCTTCGAGACGCGAAGCAGTGTAACGCAGAAAAACCTGCGTTCCAGCTTCCGCATGCGTCTCACGCCGAGAGCAGGTCTTGTTGTCGCTGAGTGCCGACGCCTGGAACAGCGCGATAGATGTCGGCGAGTCGTTGCGCGAGCACGCGCGAGGACCAAGTTTGCGCGTACGCGCGGCCGCGCACGCGCAGCTCATCGTGCAGAGACTTGTCTTGCAGCGCTCGGGCGACCGCCGCCGCGAACTCGGGCTTGCTCTCCGGCACGACGAGCGCGCCGCAACCCGGCTTCAGCACGAACTTCGTGCCAAGCTCGGCCGTAGAAACGACGGGCGTCCCCTGCGCCATCGCTTCGAGCAGCACGAGGCCTTGCGTCTCGGTGCGCGATGCGAACACGAAGACGTCGGCGGCCGCATAACAATCGAGCAAGGCCGTATTGCGATCGAGGTAGCCGACGAAACGTACGCTGTCGGACAAACCCATCCGCGCGACGAGTTGGCGCAGAGACTCGCGCGCCGGCCCTTCGCCGGCGATGACGAACAGCGCCGCCGGAATTTGGTTGCGCACGTCCGCGAACACGTTCACGAGGAACTCGATGTTCTTCTCGTGCGCGACGCGTCCGACGTAGGTCACGAGCGGGCGATGCGGTGGCAAGCCCTGCTCGGCGCGGAAGCGCGCCCCGACACCGGGCTTGAAGCGATCCTCGGGTAGTCCCGTCGGCAGCACGTGAATCGGCGTGGTGACGCCGTAAGCGAGCAGCACGTCACGCATCGGCTCCGACGGCGCGATGAGCCCGCTCACGTCGCGGCACTGTGAGCGCGTGAACGCCTTGGCGATCGATCGGCCGATTCGCCGCGGCAACACCGGTACGTAGTGATGCAGATACTCTTCGAAGAAGGTGTGATACGTCGCGACGCACGGGATGCCCGCGCGGCGCGCGAAGCGCACACCGGCGTAGTGCGCAATGAACGGCGTGTGGATGTGCACGAGATCGAAAGCGTCGTCGCGCAAATCGTCCAACGCCCAGCTCAACGCGCCCCAACGCATGCGCCGATCTTCGGGATCACCCGGCACGCCGGCGCCCGGGATGCGCACGACGTGCGGCTCGGTGTCTTCGTAGTCGACGCCGTAGTCCGGTGCGACGAGCGTCGTCTCGACATCGCAAGCGCCGAGGTCCTGACGGAAAGTGCGGACCGACGTCGACACGCCGTTGACCCGCGGGAAGTAGACGTCGGAGATGAACAGTACGCGCAAGCGGTCCGCTGCGGAGCTAGCCAAAGGACAGTCCGAGCGTCGCCAGAGCGGAACCGATCGCCGCGCCCGCGAGCACGTCCGTCGGATAGTGCAGGCCGAGCACCACGCGCGACGCCGCGATCAGCGCGGCAAGCGGCATGAGCACCCAGGCCAACTCCGGAAAGTACGCGATCGCCTGCCACGTGAAGGACACCGCGTGCAGCGTATGCCCCGACGGGAAGCTGTAGCGATCGAGCGGCGCCATCGCGAGCGAGATCGACGTGTGCGTGATGAACGGCCGCTCGCGCACGAGCACCTTCTTCAGTCCCTTGTAGAGTGCGACACCGAGCGCGCCGGTGATCGCCATGATGATGACGGGCCGTATTGCCGCCGGCCCGTAGAGCAGCGGCAACAGTCCCATCATCGCGTACCAGATGACGCCGTCGCCGAGGCGACTGGCGACGCGGAAAATCGCCCGCAAGCTGCCATTCGCGGCGCCTCGATTGAGGCGCCGGCAGATGCCGTATTCGGCCGCATCCATGCGGGCGAGAAACGTGCTGAGGCCGGTGGCTTTCATATGCGTACCCTCGAGCAGCCGCGCGAGACCCAAAGCGACTATTGCCCTCGCCGGCAGTCTCGACGGCGCGCACGACGGGACGGTGACTCCTGGATGAAAGTTTTCTTGCGACTTGGGGTTACGAGCCTCTTCACGTGAAGTACTTCACATTTGCGGAGCGCGCTACACTGCGCGCAATGCCTGTTTTCATTCCCTTTTCACCTGGACGGCGCGTCCGGCCGGGGCGGCTTGCGCTGTGGCTGCTCATCGTTGCGTCGGCACTGGCCGGCGCGACCCCGAACGCCTTCGCCGTGAGCCGCATCGTGCTCGAGGTTGGCGAAATCAGCTTGCCGGGAACGCAGGGCGGCGGCATCACCGCGACCGTGGACCTCGGCACGCGCGGCGCGCCGAAGGCGCACGTCCGCGCGGTGCAGATGGATTTGCCGGCGCCGATCGGGACCCTGCGGGACATCCGACTGAGCTGCGGGACGGTCGTCGTGCACGAGCCGACGTTCGCGTGCCGGGACGCGCGGCTTGTCGCGCAAGGCGGTCCGACGAAGACGATCTCGATGCAGGCCGGCCTCGAATACAACTCCGCGCACGGCATCCTGGCCCTCGACGGATCCGGCTTCGGTGTAGCGGGCGGCACCCTGCAGTTCGCCTCGCGGATCGATGACGGCGGTTGGTCCGTCACGGGCACGGGCACCGGACTCGACCTGCAACAAGTGCGCGCGCTCGCGACCCCTTGGTTCAAAGTGCCCGCGCACCTCACCTTCGATGGGCACGTCGACGTCGAAGGTGAGGCCGTGAGTCGCAACGACGACCTCGCGCTGAACGCCGAAGTACGCACCGCCGATCTGAATTTCACGAACGAGGCCGGCACGATCGTCGCGCAGAAAGTCGCGACGGGTGTGCGCGTGGCTGCCGAACGGGCGCCGGGCGGCGGATATGACGTCGAGGCACGCATTGATGGCACCGGCGGCCAGGCGCTCGCCGGCCCGGTGTTTCTCGACCTCGGCGCGAATCAGCTGCGCTTGGACTCGCGCGGTCGCTGGGCCGCGAACACGCTGCGACTCGATGATATCGCGCTCGTGCAGAAGAATCTGAGCGAAGCGCACGGCCAAGCGAGCGTCGAGCTCGGCAAGACGCCGCGCATCACGCAGGCGCATCTCGATCTGACGAATCTGCTGTTTCCCGCGGCGTACACGAGCTTCATGCAGATCGCGCTCGCGGCGACGGACTTCGGCCAGCTCAATACGACGGGCATCGCGCACGGCACGCTCGACATCGCCAACGACACGGTGACGAAAGCGCAGCTGCAGCTCAGTCACGTCGGGCTCGAAGACACCCAAGGCAAGTTCGCGATGTCCGACGTGAACGCGGGGCTCAACTGGATCGCGGACGAACAGGGGACCGTCGCGCCCTCCTATCTGCAGTGGGAACGAGCCAGCGCGTACGGGCTGACCGGCGGCGGTGCACGGCTCGACTTCGTCGCGCGCGCCTTCGGCTTCGAGCTGGTGAAGCCGACCCGTTTGCCGCTCTTCGACGGCGGCGTCATCGTCAACAAGCTTGCGACGAAACGGCTCGGCGCGGCCGAAGCGGAGCTGCTGTTCGACGCGAAGATCGAACCCATCAGCATGCCGCTCTTGTGCCGCGCCTTCGGCTGGCCGGAGATGTCCGGGCAATTGAGCGGCACGCTCCCGGGGCTCACGTACAAGAATCGTGTCCTGAGCGTCGACGGCGACATCGCGGCGAGCGTCTTCGACGGCTCGATCGTCGGACGCGGTTTTCGGCTGCAGGACCCGCTCGGTCCCTGGCCGCGATTGTTCGCGGACGTCAGCGCGCGCCGGCTCGATCTCTCGCTGGTCACGCGCACGTTCGCCATCGGCAGCATCACCGGGCGGCTCGATGCGGATATCGACCATCTCGAGCTCTTCAATTGGTCGCCGGTCGCCTTCGACGCGAAGCTCTTTTCGACGCCGGACGATCGCACGAAGAGGCTCATCAGCCAGAAGGCCGTGACGAGCATCTCGAGTGTCGGCGGGGGCGGCGGCCGCGTCACGGCGGCGCTGCAGTCGGGCTTGCTGCGCTTCTTCGACGATTTCCGTTACGACCGGCTCGGCATCACCTGCAAGCTCGAGAACGAAGTGTGCCTCATGGGCGGTATCGAGCCGGCGGGCATGGGCTATTACATGGTCAAAGGCAGAGGGCTGCCGCGCATCGATATCATCGGCAATCAGGGGCGCGTCGCGTGGCCGCAGCTCGTCGCGCAGATCGCGAACAGCATTCGCGCCGATGTGGTGGTCACCGGCTCGCGCCCGCGTTGATCGAGGCGCGCGCGAGCGTTTTGTTAAACTTCGCCGGGTTCAGCTTTTGTTCAGGCGCCATGGCGACAATGCCCGGCGCTTTTTGCACCCAGGAGACACACGATGCGTCGGGCTCTGCCGTTGAATCTCATGCTCGCGGTGCTGCTCGCGGCCTGCGTAACGGTCAACGTCTATTTCCCCGCGGCCGCCGCCGAGAAAGCAGCGGATCAGATCATCGATACGGTCACGGGCACCTCCGGCTCGACACAACCGCAGGGCTCGAATCAGACACAGAAGCCCCAGAGCTCGACGCTACAGCCCGCGGCGCCTTCGCTCGCGGATAGCGCGGGCCACATCCTGCTCGCCGCCGCCGGCAACGTGCTCGAGATGCTCGTGCCGGCTGCGAACGCGCAGGGTGCGGCGAATCTCGACGTGAACACGCCGGAGATTCGCGCGATAACGGGCTCGCTGCAGGGCCGCTTCGGGCAATTGAAGCCGTACCTCGATTCGGGCGCAGTGGGCTTCACGGCCGACGGGCACGTCGACGTGCGGGACGCGAACGCGGTCCCACTGGCCGAGCGTGCGAAGGTGAAGGGTCTCGTCGCGGACTGGAACCGAGACGCCGATACGCTGTACGCGGAGATCGCGAAGGCCAACGGTCACCCCGAATGGAAGAGCGACATCCAAACGACGTTCGCGCGCCGCTGGATCGATCGTGCCGCGGCCGGCACCTACTATCAGGATGCCGGCGGCGGCTGGAAGCAGAAGTAAGGTTCAGGGATCGCGGTTGCTCGAGGATTGTGCTGTGAGGCTTACTCGCGAATGCCGGTGCCGCGGTTCAGCATGTGAAGCGCGAAGGCGAACATCGCAAGCGCGGCGATGATCATGATCGTGAACGCGAGCCCAACGGCGACGTCCGCGTGGCCGAAGAACCCATAGCGGAACGCGTTGACCATGTAGAGGATCGGATTCGCGTACGAGATGCTCTGCGCCCACTGCGGCAGCACCGATACGGAGTAGAACACGCCGCCGAAATACGTCAGCGGCGTGAGCACGAACGCCGGCACCCAGTTCACCTGATCGAAGTTCTTCGCGAACACGGCGTTGATGAAGCCGCCGAGCGCGAAACAGATCGACGTGAGCAGCACGGCGCCGAAGATGATCACGATGTGGTGCACCGGCAGATGGGTGAAGAGCACGGACACCACCGTGACGACGGCGCCGACCATCAGCCCGCGCACGACGCCACCGGTCAAGTAACCCGCGACGATCACCCAGTTCGGCAACGGTGAGACGAGCAGCTCTTCGATGTGCTTGCCGAACTTCGCGCCGAAGAACGACGACACGACATTCGCGTACGAGTTCGTGATGACCGACATCATGATGAGGCCGGGCGCGATGTACTGCATGTACGGCACACCCCCCATCTCCCCGACCCGACTACCGATGAGGCTGCCGAAGATCACGAAATACAGCGTCGCAGTGACGGCAGACGGCACCAGCGTCTGACCCCAGATGCGAATGATCCGGCCGTACTCGCGAATGACGATGGTCTTGTAGCCGACCCACCGGATGTGACCCATGTCGAGGGACGGTGAGGGCGCGGCTTGCGCGGCAGTCGTCGCGTTCACGAACGGCCTCCCTGCGCGCGTGCCGCCGCGACGGCGGCGACGGGCGCCGGCGCGCGCGAATCGGCCGGGCGCGACGCCGCGCCGCTCTTGTCGACGAGCCGCATGAAGATCTCTTCGAGGCGATTCACCTTGTTTCGCATGCTCAGCACTTCGATGCCGAGCGCGGACAGGCGCGAGAAGATGTCATTGAGATTCTGCTCCTTCGACACCTCGATCTCGAGCGTGTGCGAGTCGACGAGATGCGTCGCGTAGCCCTCGAGCTTCGGCGCGACGCTGAGCGAGTTGCGCAACGTCAGCACGAATGTCTCGTTGTGCAGCTTCAGCAGCAAGCTGCTCATGCGGTCCCGCTCGGCGATGCGGCCGCCATCGATGATGGCGATGTTGCGGCAGAGCGTCTCGGCCTCTTCGAGATAGTGCGTCGTCAGGATGATGGTCGTGCCGCGCTCGTTGATGCCGCGGAGGAAATCCCACATCGAGCGGCGAATCTCGATGTCCACGCCCGCCGTCGGCTCGTCGAGGATCAAGAGGCGCGGCTCGTTCATCAGCGCCCGCGCGATCATGAGCCGGCGCTTCATGCCGCCCGAGAGACTGCGCGACATGTTGTTGCGCTTGTCCCAGAGCTGCAGCTGCTTCAGATAATTTTCGGCGCGCTCGCGCGCGATGTGGCGCTCGATGCCGTAGAACCCCGCCTGATTGATCAGGATGGTCTGCGGCGATTCGAACATGTTGAAGTTGATTTCCTGCGGCACCACGCCGACGCACGCCTTCGCCGCTTCGAGCTCGCGATCGATGTCGTGGCCGAAGATCGCGAGGGAGCCGGCTGTCTTGTTCACGAGCGAGGTCGCGATGCCGATCAGCGTGGTCTTGCCGGCGCCGTTCGGGCCCAGCAACGCGAAGAAATCGCCTTGTTCGACGTCGAGGTCGATGCCCTGCAGGGCCTGGACCCCGTTGCGGTACGTCTTGATGAGACCGCGTACGGAAAGTGCGTTCATAGGAGTGACAAAAGGGTAACACGCGCTCTCAGCGCGAGCCTGTGGGTACCCCCAAAGGAATAGAAGGCGGGTTCAGAACGGCTGAAGGGGCGCCTCGCGGGCGGCGGGCCCTGATGCGCAGTCGGGGCTCTCAGCTCGCAGTCTTGAGGAGCTCATCCTGATCCGGCTGCGGCGGGATCACGGCATCGGCGTCGAAGAAGGCCCAGCTGTCGCGTCCGTACTCTTTCGCGGCGTAGAGCGCGCGGTCGGCCATCTGCACGGCGAGATCGTGAGAGTACTCGGAACCGCCGGCGTTGAGCGTGGCGGCGCCGACGCTCGCCGTGACATACGGCCGCGTCACCGAGCCGAGGTGCGGAATGCGCAGCTCGCGCACCGAATCCAGCACGGCGCGCGCGACATTTTCGGCATGCGGCCGATCGGCGCCGAACAGCACGGCAATGATTTCCTCACCGCCGTAGCGCGCGACGAGATCGAGCGGCCGCCGGAGCGCGGCGCGGCGCACGGCCGAGGCCACGGCACGCAAGCACTGGTCGCCGGCCTGATGCCCGTAGCGATCGTTGAACGCCTTGAAGTGGTCGATATCGATCAGCACGACCGACACGGACGTGCGATCGCGCACGGCCTGTTGATAGAGCTTGCGCACCTGTTCTTCGAGCGCCGCGCGATTCAGCAAACCCGTCAGCCCGTCGTGGAGGGCCACGTGCGCGAGCCGCCTCCGATCGAGGAACGCCATGCGATTGGCGCGCTCGAGTGCGTAGCACCCGGCGGCACCGATCAGGTTCGCGCAGAAGAGCGTCCACAGCTGGTACGTCGCGACGTGCGGAGCGACGGCGCCCGCGATCGCGACGATCGCATACGCGCCCATCAGAATTGCGTTCGTGCGCAGCGCCGCCGCGAGCGTCAGCGTCAGCATGAAATAGAAGAAGAACGCAGCGAGTACGAGCCGCGCCGAGATCAGCGGCAGCTGTTCCGGCGACGCTTGCGTCGCCATGATCACCGTGCCGAGCCCGAAGAGCGGCGCGGCGATCTGAATGCAGGCTTGGTACCAGCGATCGAAGTACCTGTCGCCCGTGAGCACGAGCATCGTCAGCACCATCGGCAGGTGCAAGGCGAAGCGCACGAGATCGGAGTGGGCGATGCGCGGGCCCGGCAATACCCAATGATCGATCACGGCAAATCCAAGCACGGTGGACAGCGCCACCAGCAGGCTCATCCGTGCCCAGCGGCGATCGGTGTCGCGGCGGGAGAATCGATATTCCGCTTCGAGCTCTTTGGGGAAGCGCAGACGCAACAGTCCGGTTTGCGGGACGTGCGCATCCGGCGGCACACCGTTCTCCGCGGGGTGCTCAGGCATGACCGAGATCCCCCTCTCGCAAGCGCCTCAACCGTTCCTTGGACTCGTGGTGCGGCTCGGCGGGTCTTGCAGTGCTTTGATGCGAGTACGCCAGACCTCGTACGCGTCCCACCCGGAGGCAGCCTTCTCCACGACCACCGGCACGAACTCTTCGTTCGCAGCCTTCGCCGGACGCGGGAAGGTGATCAATGCGTCGACTCGAGTTTTCATGTTCGGAAGCCTTGCGGGTCTTCGTTGTTGTTCTCGCTGGGTCCCTATCCAGCGAGCGCGAATTCTAGCCGCAGGTGTATCAAAAGCGAGTGAAAATTATGTTTTAGAAATATGTCACATGGGATTCTGTGACTCATTTCGCAAAATACCTCGCCAGGTACACATCGAACGGCTCTTGAATACCTGTCTCCAAGCGCCGTTGCCTCTCAAGGGATTCCTCGGCTTCTGCCGCAAACTCGCCGAGCCGGGCCTCGTTCGGCGGGTACAAATCCAGGAAATACTCCTTGTGCAGCATCGACATCCGTAGGGCTTGATCGAAAAACGACTCGCCGGTCGCGGTCAGCTCGTTCAGAAGTCGCGCGGACGGCGTGAGCGATGCGTCCTCGAGTTTCGCCGCCTGTACACCAAGCGCATTGGCGTAGGGACGAAGCGGATCGCCCGCGTCCAGCATCTCGCACAGGCCGGCCATCGAATCGAGCAGCTCGCGCGCCCAATCGCGCATCGATACCTCGCGATCGTCGCGCCAGAGCATCAGTCCGGGCTCGCGGCCGCGGCGCGCGACGGTGACGTGATTCTGATCGAGCTTGGCCTCGTCAGCGCTCGCGATGAGCGGGCTGTCCTTCAAGACGCACATTGCGAGGAACGCTTCGAGGAAACGCAGCTTGTTCTGATTCACGCCGACCGGATCGAACGCGCTGACATCGAGCGCACGCACCTCGACGTACTCGACGCCCGCGCGCTGGAGCGCTTTGGTCGGCCGCTCACCCGAGCGCGCGACGCGCTTCGGCCGGATGAAGCTGTAGTACTCGTTCTCTATCTGCAGGATGTTGGCGTTGAGCTGTTGGTATTCGTATTGGCCGTCGGATCGCTCGACCTCGACGCCGAGCGCTTCGTAGGGCGGATGCGGCGTAGTGATCGCGCGCGTCAGGTCGCGCACGTACTCCTCTAAGCTGTTCACGGATACGGACAAGCCGGCCTGATTGCGATTGCGATAGCCGATGTCGCTCATGCGCAAGCTGGTCGCGTAGGGCTCGTACAGCGTGCCCTTCGTCAATTCGCGCAGGCCCATCTGCCTTCCGCGCACGAACGACTTGCAGACGACGGGCGACACACCGAAGAGGTACAGCACGATCCAGCCGTAGCGCCGATAGTTGCGCAACAGATCGAAGTAGCTCGACGAAACGAAGCTCTGCCCGGCATCGCGCGACTCGCGCACGCTCGCGAACGCTTCCCAGAATTTCGCGGGAAACGAGTAGTTGAAGTGCACGCCCGAGATCGCCTGCATCATGCGCCCGTAGCGCAGACCGAGACCGTTGCGATAGATCGTCTTCATGCGCCCGACGTTCGACGTGCCGTATTGCGCGAGCGGCACGGCATCGTCGCCGTCGATGGCGCACGGCATGCTCGTCGCCCACAAGAGCTCATCACCGAGATGGCGGTAGACGAACTGATGCAGATCGAGCAGGTATTGCAGCAACTCCCAGCTCTGCGTGAACGCGGGCGTCACCAGCTCGATGAGCGCTTCGGAAAAATCGGTGGTGATGTGCTCGTTCGTCAGCGCCGAGCCGAGCTCGTGCGGATGCGCCGTGTACGCCAGCGATCCGGCGGGCGTGACGCGCAATGACTCTTTCTCCACGCCTTTGCGGCCGCCTTGCAAGAGTTGCGGCTCGCCGGCGTTGACGAGGGCGGAGACGCGTCGCTCGAAGACGCGATCGATCGCGGGTGCAGGCATGGGGGAGTTACCAGCGCAGACGGCCGGTCAGCACATCACGCAGCATCTTGAAGTCGCCGCGCAAGCTGTAGAGCGGATGCCGGAAGGTCGCCGGCGAGTTCTTCTCGAAGAAAAAGTGTCCGGTCCACGCGAATGCGTACCCGGCGAGCGGCACCCCCCACAACAGCATCCATTCCCGGGTCACGAGCGCCACCAGGGCCAATGCAACCGCCAGGCTCGTTCCGATGACGTGCAGGCGCCGGGAAGCGCGGCTCGAATGCTCGCGCAGGTAATAGGGATAGAAGTCATCGAAGCTCGCAAATTCTCGCGCGCTCATCCCTGATCACCGGTGAAAACGCCTCTACAGGGCAAAACTGCCTCTTTGCCCGGCATCTTGCCGCTCGCCCCCTCGGGGTGCAATTCCCGGAAGAGATAGAAGGGCCGAACCGCCCTCGATGTCCGCCGAACGAGCGCGTCACGGCGCGTGCTGCCCGGCTGACGGTCCCGCAGCGCCGCCCGGCGCGACTTCGGCGCGGGCGCGCAGGCCTTTCATGAGCTCGGGCACGTCACGCTTCAGAGTCATGCGCATGACCCAGCGAGGCACGTAGAAGCGCGGCACGAGCCGCACACGGTAGGTGACGACGGTCGCTTTGCCGTCCGGCGTGGGGCGAAACTCCCACGTGCCGCGGTTCTCGCGGAAGTCGCCGCGCACGTTGCTGAATCGGATGCGCGCGAAGCGCTCGTAGTCCGCCCGGAAGACGTAGTACGCCCGCGGCATGTACCAGCCGTAGTCGATCTGCTGCTCGACCACCTGCCAGGAGTTGTCTGCGGCCGCATCCAGGACCGCACAGTGCTCGAGATGGGGAACGAAGCGCAGCGCCTCGTCGCAGTCGGTCAGCGTTCGGAACACCCGTTCGGGCGAGGCATGAACCTGCACGGCCGCGCGGACGTCGCCGCTCGGACGGTCCGTGCCGAGCTCACCGTCGACCAGCACTGCACCGTCGCCGAGCCGTGCGAGCTCGGCCGGCGTGAGCGTCCAATCGTCATTCTGGCCGTATAGCGACGATGAGAACAACGCCTGCGCGAGTAGCACGATAGCGACACGAACATGCGTTGGCATTCCAATTCCGGAGCAATATGTCCGTGAGTGCCGACCCTCCAATGCAGGGTTCATCGTTTGCCTCTGCGATCCCGCAGGCGTACGTTGTCTCGTCATGAGCAGATGGATTTTCGCGCTCATTCTCACACTCGCTGCGGCCTCGCCGGCCTATGCGCTCCGCTGCGGCACGTACGTCATCTCCGAAGGCGCCACGCGTTCCGAAGTCGCCGCGAAATGCGGTGACCCCACCGAGATCGACCGCAGGAGCGCGATCCTGCGCCGGCCGACGGTCTGGATCGGCGGTCGCCCGTACTTCTCGAGCGATGCGCTGATCGAGATTCCGGTCGAGGTGTGGATCTACAACTTCGGCCCGAGCAAGCTCATGCGCAAGCTGCGGTTCGAAGATGGCGTGCTCGTCGACATCGACACTCTCGGCTATGGGTACTACGAGAATTCGCCGCCGCCGGATTCGCGCAAGAATCGCGAGGACGACTCTCGGTAGTCGAAACGCACGCGACGACGAAAAAGGCCCACCCGACCCGCATCTGACGGGTCATCCGCGTTGCACCTGATATACCCTACGCGCACTCTGCCGGGAGGGGTTCTATGTTGGTTGGTTCCGCCGTGAGACGGGTCGCCATCGTCGGTGGCATCCGTATTCCCTTCGCGCGCGCCCATGGCGCTTACGCCGGCGCCGGCAATCAAGAGATGCTGACGGCCGCCTTCCGCGGCATCGTCGAGCGCTACAAATTGCAAGGCGCGCGCCTCGGTGACGCGCTGGCCGGCGCCGTGATCAAGCACTCGAAGGACTACAACCTCGTGCGCGAGAGCGTGCTCGGCTCGGGCCTCGACCCGCAGACGCCCGGCGCGGACCTGCAGCGCGCCTGCGGGACGGGCCTCGAAGCCGCCATCGATATCGGCAACAAGATCGCCCTCGGACAGATCGAAGTCGGTCTCGCGGGGGGTGTCGATACCATCAGTGATCCGCCGATCGTCTATCCGAAGTCATATCAACAGCTGTTGCTGAAGAGCTATCGCGCGCGCTCGTTCGGCGAGCGCGTCGGGCCGTTCCTCGGCTTGCGCCCGAAGCACTTCAAACCCGTCATGCCGGGCGTCATCGAGCCGCGCACCGGCCTGTCGATGGGCCAGCACTGCGAGCAGATGGTGAAGACCTGGAAGATCTCGCGCGAAGCGCAGGATCAGCTCGCCTACGACAGCCACATCAAGGCCGCGGCAGCGTGGCAAGACGGCTTCTACAGCGATCTCGTCGTCGACTATCTCGGGCTCAAACAGGACAACAACGTTCGTCCGGACACGACGCGCGAGAAGCTCGGCAAGTTGAAGCCCTCGTTCGATTTCACCGGCGCGGGCACCCTCACCGCGGGCAACAGCACGCCATTGACCGACGGCGCCTCCGCAGTGCTGCTCGCAACGGACGAGTGGGCGAAGAAGCGGAATCTGCCCGTGCTCGCGCATCTCGCCTTCGGCAAGGTGTGGGCCGTGGACTACGTGACTGGCAAAGAAGGCCTGTTGATGGCGCCCGCCTATGCGGTGTCCGCCATGCTCAAAGATGCGGGCATTACGCTGCAGGATTTCGACTACTACGAGATTCACGAGGCGTTCGCGGGCCAAGTGCTGTGCACACTGAAGGCGTGGGAAACGCCGGAGTACTGCAAGGAGCGGCTCGGCCTGCCCGGCCCGCTCGGCAGCATCGACCGCGCGAAGCTGAACGTGAAAGGCGGTAGCGTCGCGATCGGCCATCCGTTCGCGGCCACGGGCACGCGCATCGTCGCGAGCCTGGCGAAGCTGATCGCCAACGACAGCAACGCAAAGCGCGGACTGATCTCGGTTTGTACGGCAGGCGGAATGGGAGTGACCGCCATCGTGGAGCGGTGACGCTCCCATGGAAGGGGATGTCCCGGAAGAGACCGTAATCCTGCGGTCGGACCTGCGGGCCGTCCTCGACAGTCTGCCGCTGTTCAAAGGTCTCGATGCCGCTATCCTGCAGGCCATCGCCGCGGAAGTGGAATGGCTGTCGCTGCCGGGCGGCTGGACGCTGTTCGCAGCCGGCGAGCAACCGGACTCGATGTACATCGTGCTGAGCGGCTGCCTGGGTGTGTTTGCCGCGGCCTCGATCAGCGATCGCCGCCGCTTTCTCGGCCGCATTGTCGCGGGTGACACCGCGGGCGAGATGGGACTCGTCTCCGGGCGCCCGCGCACGGGCACCGTCGTCGCCCTGCGCGACACCGAGCTCGCGCGCCTCTCGCGCGACGCGTTCGATCGCGTGTTCCGCCAGCATCCCGAAGCGATGCTGCGCATCGCGCAACTCACCGTCGATCGACTCGAGCATTCGCAGACGCGCGTACGCGGACGGCAGCAAGGCGCGCGCACCTTCACCGTTCTGCCGCAGAACATCGAAGTCGATGCGGCCGGATTCGCGAGTGAGCTGGTGAAAGCGTTGCAGGCGTACGGCCGCACGGAGCTCGTGTGGAGCGTGCGCGGCGCCACGCATACCAGCCACTGGTTTCACGTCATCGAAGCGGCGAACGATTTCGTCGTCTACGTCGCCGAGCCGGGCCCGAGCACCTGGACACGCCTGTGCGTGCGGCAAGCCGATGCCTTGATGCTGCTGGCCCGCGCGGACAGTCCGCCGTCCGAATGGAGCGGCCTTGCCGGCCAACGCGATCCGGGCACGACCACGCAGCGTTCCGAGCTCGTTTTGTTGCAAGAAGGCGCGATCACGCCGGGAGCGGCGGCCCGTTGGCTCGCTGCGCAGCCCGGGATTCCTCATCATCACGTCAGTGCGCCCGAAGATGTCGCGCGCATCGCGCGGCTGCTCACCGGCCACGGCGTCGGCATCGTGTTTTCCGGCGGCGGCGCGCGCGGCTTCGCGCACATCGGCATCGTCAAGGCGCTGCGTGAGGCCGGCATCCCGACCGATTTGGTCGGCGGCACCAGCATGGGCGCGATCATGGGCGCCGGTGTCGCCGAGCGCTGGGGCATTGAGGAGATGACGGAGCGCTTCCGCCGCTCGTTCGTCGCCACCAATCCGTTACGCGATTACACCTACCCGCTGTTCTCTCTGGTCACCGGTCGCAAAGTCAGTACACTTTTACACCGCGAGTTCGGCGACGTGACCATCGAAGACCTGCCACTGCCGTTTTTCTGTGTGTCCTCGAATTTGACGACGGGGCACTCGGATGTTCACAAGCGCGGCACCTTGTGGCGCTGGTTACGGGCCTCGGTTGCGATACCGGGCGTGTTGCCCCCAGTAATGAACAACGGCGAAGTACTGGTGGACGGCGGCACCATGAACAATTTGCCTGTGGACGCCATGCGCGAGCTCGGTCGCGGTCCCGTGATCGGCTGCGACGTGGGCGCGGACCGGGCGTTTACGGCCGAGGCGGACGAGATCGATGTCCCCTCGCCCTGGGACCTCGTGGGCTGGGTGCGCAAGCAGCCCCGGCGCCCGAACATCTTTCGCATCCTGTGGCGCGCGGGGATGGTGAACAGCAGCGCGACGACCGTCGCGCATCGGGAGAAGACCGACCTTTTGTTACAGCCGCCGCTCGCGCCGGTGGACTTCTTGAACTGGCAGGAATTCGACCGCGCCATCGCGCTCGGCTACGAATACACGATGCGCAGGCTGGAGGACCTGCCGAGCGATGCGACGCTCTGGAAGCAAGCGTCGGGGAGACATTGATGGCCGAACAGGATTGGCGCGACAAATACCGGGAAGCCCTGAGCCGTCTCGCGGAGGAGGATGCGCGCTGGGCACGGGCGCAGAACGTGTTGAAGCTGCTCATCGGACGGCTCTGCCTGGCCGCTCAAGGGCGCAACGACGCGTTGGACCGGGAGATCGCGCGTGTCGGCGACTCGGTGCGCAAGCAAATCGATGCCGACGCGCTCGAGGCGATTCTCGCGCCGCTGTCGGCGGCGATTGCCACCCTCGATGGGGCTGCAAAATCCGCTCCAGCGAACGACGCGCCCGCCGCGGGCAACCCCGAGACGCACGACGCCTTCGCCGGCACCGCGGTGCTCGATCGCCTCGCGCTGCTGCCGGAGCTGAAGCCCGTCGTCAACGATCTGCGCTCCCGCAAGCGGGACACGCTGAACATTCACGAAATGGCGGAGCTGCTCGAGCGCGTGACGCGCTACGCCACGGAGCAGCGCGCGCAAGTCCAGCGCGAGAAGCTCGAGCTTGAAAACCTCGTCCAGCAAACGGCATCGCGCCTCGAAGAGATCACCTCGCACCTCTCGAGCGAGCTCGACGAGCGCAACGCCGTGCAGCAAGACGCGGAGCTGCTCAACAAGAGCGTCACCGACGAAGTCGCGCAGCTGCGCCTCAATGCCGAAGGCGCGCCGGACCTGGAAACCCTGCGCACGCAGCTCGCCGCGCGCCTCAACGCCATCAGCAACCACCTCACCGAATTCCGTGCGCGCGAAGACGCGCGCATCCGCTCGTATCGGGAGCGCGTTCAGCACATGCGGGCGCGCATTTCCGTGCTCGAGCGCGAGAGCCGCAGTCTCCACGAGAGCCTGCGCGAGGAGCAGCGGCTCGCCATGATCGACGCGCTCACCGGAATTCCGAACCGCGCCGCATACGACGATCGCATCGAGCAGGAATTCAAACGCTGGAAGCGCTTCACGCGCCCGGTCAGCATCCTCGCGTGGGACATCGATCGCTTCAAATCCATCAACGACGCGTACGGGCACAAAGCCGGTGACAAAGTGCTGCGCGTCGTCGGGCAGCATCTGGCGCGTCATGTGCGTGACACGGATTTCGTCGCACGCTATGGCGGCGAGGAATTCGTGATGCTGCTCGTCGGCACGGGCGTCGAAGAGGCGCGCGTCGTCGCCGACAAGATTCGTGTGGAGCTCGCGGCGCTCGGGTTTCACTTCCACGACTCGCCCGTGGCGGTCACGGCCTCGTGCGGCATCACGGAATTCTCCGGCAGCGACACACCCGACATCATTTTCGACCGCGCCGACCGCGCGCTCTACAAGGCCAAGCAAGCCGGCCGTAACTGCTGCGTCATCGGGTGACGAATTCCCTAGGCGGGCGGGGAAGGCTATCCTTTCGCCCCCATCCGCAAAGGACCCTCCCGTGGGTGAATTTACCGCCATCATGGCCCGCGACGGCCATGAATTTCGCGCCTACCTCGCGGCGCCGCCGGGCACCCCGCGGGGCGCGATCGTCGTCATCCAGGAAATCTTCGGCGTCAACGCGCATATTCGCGCCGTGACCGATAGCTACGCGGCCGAAGGCTACGTCGCCATCGCGCCGAGCCTGTTCGACCGGGTGCGGATGGGCATCGAGCTCGGCTATACGCCGAAGGATCGCGAGGAAGGATTCGGCTATGTCAAACAGCTCGCGCCCGAGAAGACGCTGAAGGACGTGGCCGCGGCGCTCGCCGTCGTGAAGCGCAACGGCCGCGTCGGCATGGTTGGTTTTTGTTGGGGCGGCCGCATTACGTACCAGAGCGCGTGCGAGTTGCCGCTAGCGTGCGGCGTTGTGTACTACGGCGGCGGGATCACGCAGCTCTTGGACAAGAAACCGAAACGCCCCGTGATGTATCACTTCGGCGAACGCGATCAGCACATCACTCAGGACGACGTCGCGAAAATCCGCGCGGCGCATCCGGAGGGCATCTTCCACATTTATCCCGCGGACCACGGCTTCAACCGTGACGTAGGCGCCAACTACGACCCTGCGAGCGCCGCGCTCGCGCGCGAGCGCACGCTCGCGTTCCTCGCACAGCACGTCGCCGGCGAAAAACCCTCATCCTCATCCTCATCCTCTTCCTCTTCCGGAGCGCAATCATCGTGAGCATCCAGCTCAAAGATCCGAGCCTGCTGAAGCAGCAGAGCTACATCGCCGGCGAATGGCGTAACGCCGACAACGGCGCCACCCTCGACGTCCGCAACCCCGCCACCGGCGACAAGATCGGCACCGTACCGAAAATGGGCACGGCCGAAGCCCGCCGCGCAATCGAAGCCGCGCGCGACGCCATGCCTGCGTGGGCGCGCAAAACGGCGAAGGAGCGCGCGGTCGTCCTGCGCAAGTGGTACGACCTGATGCTCGCGAATCTCGATGATCTCGCAGTCATCATGACGGCCGAGCAAGGCAAGCCGCTCGCCGAATCGAAGGGCGAGATCGCGTACGCCGCGAGCTTCATCGAATGGTTCGCGGAAGAAGGCAAGCGCCTCTACGGCGACCTGATCCCGGGACATCAGCCCGACAAGCGCATTCTCGTCTTGCGTCAGCCCGTCGGCGTCGTCGCGGCCATCACGCCGTGGAATTTCCCGGCCGCGATGATCACGCGCAAAGCCGGGCCGGCGCTCGCGGCGGGCTGCACGTTCGTGTGCAAGCCTGCAGCGCAGACGCCGTACTCCGCTCTTGCAATGGCCGAGCTGGCTGCGCGCGCCGGCATTCCGGCGGGTGTGCTCAACATCCTCACGGGCAGCGCCACCGAGATCGGCGGCGAGATGACCTCGAACCCGATCGTGCGCAAGGTGACGTTCACCGGCTCGACCGAGATCGGCAAGAAGTTGATGGCGCAGTCCTGCAGCACGCTCAAGAAGCTGTCGCTCGAATTGGGCGGCAACGCGCCGTTCCTCGTGTTCGACGACGCGGACCTCGACGCGGCCGTGCAGGGCGCGCTCGCGAGCAAATATCGCAACACCGGTCAGACGTGCGTGTGCGCGAACCGCCTGCTCGTACAGAGCGGCGTGTACGAAGCCTTTACGCGCAAGCTCGTGGAAGCGGTGTCGCAGCTGCGGGTCGGCGACGGCCTGAAGGGCGTCACGGATCAAGGCCCGCTGATCGATGACAAGGCGCTGGCCAAAGTCGAGGAGCACGTCACGGACGCCGTGAGCAAGGGCGCGAAAATCGCCTTCGGCGGCAAGCGTCACGCGCTCGGTGGCACCTTCTACATGCCGACGGTCCTCACGGACGTGACCACGAAAATGGCGGTGACGCGCGAGGAAACCTTCGGCCCGGTGGCGCCGCTGTTCCGTTTCGACTCCGAGGCGGACGCGATCCGCATGGCGAACGACACCGAGTTCGGTCTGGCGGCGTACGTGTACACACGGGACCTCGGCCGTTCGTGGCGCGTTTCCGAGGCGCTGGAATACGGCATCGTCGGCCTGAACACCGGCATCATTTCCACGGAGGTCGCACCGTTCGGCGGCATCAAGGAGTCCGGGTTTGGACGCGAGGGGTCGAAATACGGCATCCTCGACTACACGGAGCTCAAGTACGTCTGCGCCAGCATTTAGACGAGAGGACATGCGTTACATCAGCTCACCGGGATTTCGCCACGACGGCACCGAGCGCATCGGTGTGCTGCTCGTGAACTCGGGCACGCCGGCGGCTCCCGAGCCGCGCGCTGTACGGCATTTCCTCAAGGGGCTGCTGGGCGATCCGCGCGTTGTCGAGCTGCCGCGCGCCCTGTGGTATCCGATTCTCTACGGCTTCATCCTGCCGTTCCGTCCGGGCCGCGTGGCACGCAAGTACCGCAAGATCTGGACGTCGCAGGGCTCCCCGCTCGTCATGCATTCGAGCAAACTGCGCGCCGAGCTGGCGACGACGCTCGCGCAGCGCATGCTCGCACCGCTGACCGTCGAAGTCGCGTATCTCTACGCGAAGCCCACGGTTGGCGAGGCCCTGGTCAAGCTGCGCGACGCAGGCTGCCAGCGGATTCTGGTCGTCCCGCACTTCCCGCAGTACTGCGGCGCTACGACCGGCGCCGTCTACGACCAAGTGAACGCCGAGCTGCGCCGCTGGCGCTGGCTGCCGGAGCTGCGGTTCGTCGCCGAGTATCACGATCATCCGAGCTACATCGAGGCGCTGCGCGCGAGCGTCGTGCAGCAGTGGGAGCTCGAGGGCCGCACCAAGCACCTCGTGATTTCCTTCCACGGCATTCCCGAGAATTTCTTCCACAGCGGCGACCCGTATTTTTATAAGTGCCGGCAGACCGCGCGGCTGCTCGCCGACGAGCTCGGGCTGCGCGACGACGAGTGGAGCGTGAGCTTCCACTCGAAGTTCGGGCCGGGCGCGTGGCTGCGGCCGTACACCATCGACGTGATGGCGGGGCTGCCGACGCGCGGCATCGACGAAGTGTCGGTCGTGTGCCCGGGCTTCGCCGTCGACTGTCTCGAGACCGTCGAAGAGATCGACATGGAGAACCGCGCCGCCTTCCTCGGCGCCGGCGGCCGGCGTTTCATCTATGTGCCGGCGCTGAATGCGCGCCCCGAGCACAGCCGCTTCCTCGCAGATCTCATCGCGCAACACTGTGCGGGCTGGACGGATGGCGCGCGCGTGCTCGCCGAAGCCGGCGCCGCACGCGGCACGTCCGCTTAGCTCACTCATCGCTCACGTGCTCGGACGATTTCACGAGGTCAGTCTCGCGACCGCCGATATCCGCGCATCGGTGGAGTTCTACGAGCGCCTCGGATTCACGCAGGCGCAGACGAGCGATACTTTCTCGCACCCCTACGGGGTGCTGACGGATGGACGCATTTTCCTCGGCCTGCATCAGCGGCGCTTTCCCGCGCCGGCGCTGACGTTCGTTCATGCGGGCATCATCGCGTTCGCGGACGAGCTCGAGGCGCGCGGCATCGAGCTGGATACGCGGCGCGTCGGCAATGAAGTGTTCAACGAGATCGGATTTCGCGATCCGACGGGCCAGCCCGTGCGCGTGATCGAAGCGCGGACGTTCTCGCCCGTGGCGCGGCGGCTCGAAGACACGTCGTTGTGCGGTTACTTCACGGAATACAGCTTGCCGACGACGCAGTTCGCCGACGCGAAGGCGTTCTGGGAGCCGCTCGGATTCGTGGCCACTGAAGAGCCGGATGCGCCCTACGCGCATCTGCCGCTGACGAGTGATCACCTCGATTTGGCGTTTCATCAGCCGCGCACGCTCGATCGACCGATGCTCATATTCCGCGATCCGGGGATGCGTGAGCGACTCGCGCGTATCCGCGCCCTGGGCGTCAAGGAGTCCGGAGAATTGCCGCGCGGGTTGCCCGAAGCGGCGAATGCCCTCATCGAGTCGCCCGAGGGCACCATGCTGCTCTTGTTGGAAGGCGAGAGCTGATCAGCCACGTCCGGCCGGCCTCTCGACACGAGCCACGCGCTCTAAAGGCTCGACGCTTCCCTGACGGTTTCCTATCTCCGTGACGCTCGGTTCGTCGCAGCGGCAGTGCCTGCCCATCGCGGGAAACCCGCCGGGCGCGGCCACTTCACGCATAATGCGCGCCCTCGCGTGCCGGGCTTCCGGGCACGCCACCGATATCCTCTCGAGGCGAACATGCGTCAGTTGAAGCTTCCGACCCTGACCCTCTTTGCCCTGCTCACCGTCTGCACCGGCCTTGCGGCCCACGCGGACGAAGGCATGTGGACCTTCCACAATCCTCCGACGGCGCTCGTGAAACAGAAGTACGGGATCGACATCACCCCGCAGTGGCTCGAGCACGTGCGGCTCTCCACGGTGCGCCTGTCGAACTGCACGGCGTCGTTCGTATCGCCGAACGGCCTGATCCTCACGAATTTCCACTGTTCGTGGACTTGCCTCGAAGACCATTCGACCAAGGACAAGAGCCTGCTGGATGACGGCTTCCTCGCGCCGTCGCGCGAGAAGGAGCTGCGCTGCGAGCAGCAGGTCGCGGACATCCTCATGTCCTATGAAGACATCACGACGAAGGTTGCCGCGGCAACGCAAGGTCTCGACGACAAGGCCGCGAACGACGCACGCAAGAAGACGCTCACCCAGCTCGAGCAAGCCTGCGAGCAAGCGAGCGCCAAGGACAAGAAGACCGGCCCGCTGAAATGCGAGTCGGTGAATCTGTACGAGGGCGGCCAGTACTGGCTCTACAAGTACAAGCGATACAGCGACGTGCGCCTCGTGTTCGCGCCGGAGAACGGCATCGCGCAGTTCGGCGGCGATCCGGACAACTTTCAGTTCCCGCGCTGGTGCTTGGACATGTCGGTGCTGCGCGCCTACGACGCGCAGGGCAAACCGGCGGTCACACCGAGCTTCCTGAAGATCAACTTCGACGGCCCGGCCGACAAGGAACCGGTGTTCGTCGCGGGCCATCCCGGTTCCACAGATCGGCTGCTCACCGTGTCGCAGTTGAAGGGTTTGCGTGATCGCGACCTGCCGCCGACGCTGCTCCTGCGCTCGGAGCTGCGCGGCCGCTACATCCAATTCGGCAAGGCCGGCGAGCAAGCGCAGCGCATCGTCGATGTCCCGCTCAACGGCCTCGAGAACAGCCTGAAGGTCCAGCGCAAGGAGCTCGATGCACTGCTGTCGGACGATCTGATGACACGCAAAATGCATGACGAGATGGATCTCGCGGCGCAACTCGGCAAGCGCACCGAGCTCGTGCGTACCCTCGGCGATCCGTGGAGCGACATCGCGAAAGCCGAAGAGCGCGAGAACGCGATCGATCTGCCGTACTCGTTCCTCGAGAACGGAGTCGGGCTCAACAGCCGCTTGTTTCGGTTCGCGCGCGTGCTGGTGCGCGGGGCGGCCGAGCGCCCGAAGCCGAGCGATGCGCGGCTGCGCGAGTTTCGCGATACGGCTCTGCCGCGCATCGAGCAGCAGTTGAACGCGAACGTACCGATTTATCCGGAGCTCGAGCAGCTCACCCTGTCGTATTCGCTCGAGCGCATGCGCGAGTGGCTCGGGCCGGACGATCCGACCGTGCGGCAAGTGCTCGGCAAGCAGTCGCCGGACGATCTCGCGAAGCGTCTCATCGGCGGCTCGAAGCTGGCCGATCCGAAGGTGCGCATGGCCTTGTGGTCGGGCGGCGCGCAGGCCGTCGATGCCTCGGACGATCCGATGATCGCGCTCGCAAAGTCGATCGACGAGCGCGCGCGCGCCGTTCGCAAGACGTATGAGGACGAAGTGGAAGCGCCGGTTCGCACCGCCTCCGAGAAAATCGCCAAGGCGCGTTTCGCTGTGCTGGGCACGAGCGTGTATCCGGACGCGACCTTCACTCTGCGTTTGACCTACGGCTCGGTGCAGGGGTGGGTGGAGAACGGCACGCCGGTCGAGCCGTTCACGAAGCTCTCACGGTTGTTCGAGCGGGCGACCGGCGCGGAGCCGTTCAAGGTGCCGGGCAGCTGGCTCGCGGCGAAGGATCAGCTCGACATGAACACGAAGTTCAACCTCTCGACGAACAACGACATCGTCGGCGGCAACTCCGGCAGCCCGCTGATCAACGCGAAAGGCGAGATCGTCGGGCTCGTGTTCGACGGCAACATCCACTCGATCTCCGGCTCGTATTGGTTCGACGAGAAGCTGAATCGTGCGGTGGCCGTGCACACGGCCCTCATCCGCGAGGCGCTGACGAAGGTGTACCGCGCGAAGGATCTCTACGCGGAGATGAGCCGGCAATGAGGCGCTCTTGCGTGGGAGGGACCGCGCGGCCCCTCCCCGCTCGATGCCGCGTGTCAGCGGCGCTCGAAATCGCGGTCGCGATCGGAGTACCGGCCGCGGTCTCGCGAAAAGATGAACTCGCCCCGACAACCGCCCTCGACCCACACACCGCGATCGTCGTAGCCGAAGTTGCGGCCGATGTCGCAGTCCGCGTGGCTGACCTCTTTCACGTCGGCGAGGCGATAGCCGCGTAGATCGGCGTCGCAGCTCGCGCGCTTGCCGTCTTTCGATTCGCACCGCACGCGCTGGTCGTCGGCCGAGCTGTAATCACGGTCGCGATCGCGGTCACGCCAGTCGTAGGCTCGCGCGTGATCGCGGTCGCGAGCGCTATCGAAGTGGAACGTTGCGCGACAGCCTTCCGTCACCCAAACGCCGCGATCGTCGTAACCCCAGTTGCGCCCGACGACGCAGTCGGTACGGCTCGCTTGATCGACGTCACGTAGGCTGTAGCCGCGCAAGTCGGCGTCGCACTCTTTCCGACGACCATCGTCGGACGAGCATGCGACGACCTTCTCGCCCGCGTTGTAGTCGTTCGCGCGCGCCGCCGAAGCAAAGGCAAAGCCGCAGGCTGCGAGCACCGCAATGAGCCACGGCAGCGCCGGCCCGAGCCGATCCGTCACTCTGTCGTAAACCGTTTTCATGTTCAGCCCCTCCTCAGTGGGTGCTCAACGCGGCCGTTCTCTTGTCAGTTCCCCGCATCCCGCAGGGCCATCGCCACGAGTCGTTGTAGGAGCCTCTCCCCCAGCGATGTAGGCCGCTCGAGGCCAAGCCGCTGCAGTAAGGGAAGATGGCGCTCGGCCGGCGTCCCGCGCCACACGGCGTCGAGCAGCGTCGTGACCTTGCTGGAAAAAGTCGTCGTGCGGGCCTGCAATCTTTTCAGTGCACCACTCAAGACGATTTCCTCGGCCGTGAGATCCGTGCCGAAGGGATACTCGCTGAAGAAGCCGCGCGAACGCAGCCCGGCGAGCGCGCGATTCAGCCGCGCAGGCGTGTTGTCGCGGCACCCGTCCGGAATGCGATAGTCCGCAGGGATCTTGCGAGCCGCCTTCGCCTGCGCGAGCAGGCCGTCCTGAAAGCGCGAGTCGGCGATGTTCAGCAGCGCGGCGATGATCTCCTGATCCGTGCGCCCCCGCAGATCGGCGACGCCGTATTCCGTCACGACGACGTCGCGCAGGTGGCGCGGAATCGTGACGTGCCCGTAGCTCCAGACGATGTTCGACGTGACCTGGCCCGCGCTCGTACGCGTCGCGCGCACGCAGAGAATCGAGCGCGCGCCCGGCAATGCGTGCGCCATCGACACGAAGTTGTACTGCCCGCCCACGCCGCTGACGACGCGACCGTCGGCGAGCCCATCGGAGACGGCCGCGCCGAGTAGCGTAACCATCATCGTCGTGTTGACGAAGCGGGCGTCTCGGCGCTGCAGAATTCGCAGCTCCTGATCCGATCCGTAGAGCTGATTGACGTACGCGACGCCGCGCATCCCGAGTTGGCGCCGATCGCTTTCCGGCAGCTCGCGAAGCGCCGCGTAGAAGCCGCGCGGCCCGAGGAAGAAGCCGGCGTGCAGCACTTGGCCGTTCTGCAGCTCACGCCCGAGACATTCAGCCGCGATTCGAGCACGGCACGCGGCGTCGCCGAGATTTGCCTCGATCCAGTGGCCGTCGCCCGCCCGCATCCGTCCGTTCGTGTACTCGACGTCGCTTCGGAACACGCCGTATGTCTGCAGCTCGCTGAACTGCGCCTGTGTGAGCTCGCGACCAACGCCGGCATCGAGCAGACTCTCGAGAATCGCTTCGTCGAAGCGCTCGCGAATGGCGCCGCGCGCGAGGAGCCGCTCGATCGGCAGCGAATCGTACACGCGCCGGCGCAGCACGCCGGCGCGATACAGATCGAGAAGCTGATCGATGAACATCTCGGTCGAGGCGAATAGGCCTGTCGTGAAGGGCTGCCGTCCGCCTTCCGCCTCGATCAGCGCATCGGTCGGCGAGGCGGTGAGGGCGCGCAAGGCCTCTTGATGGATCGCATTCTGCTGATGCCGCAGCAGCAACGCATAGACGAGCGCGTCGCCCAACTCGCCGATGCCGACTTGCAGCGTGCCGCCGTCACGCACGAGCGAGCTGACGTGCATGCCGATGGTGTGGTCGACGGTGCCGATGGGTAGATTCGGCGGGCAATAAAGGTCGTAGTCGTAGCGCTCGTCATCGATCAGCCAATCGAAACGGTCCGTGTCGATCGCGGCGTGGCCGGTCATGAAGGGCATCTGAGCGTGCACTTGTCCGAGCAGCACGCAGTCGTGGCCGCGGGTGCGCGCGGCATCGACGAGCGGCAGCAGATCGCCCGTCACGTCGGCGTTCGCGCCGAAGCTCAGCTCCATGCGCCCGTTCGTCATGCGCTTCGCGACGAGGTGTGCGATGACGTTCACACCGCGCGCCATCACGTCGCGAATCACGTGCGTGTAATTGGCGCTGAGATAGTTCTGCTGGGCATGCGTCGAGTCGAGATACGCGCCGGGCTCGAGAAAGAACTCGATCACCCGAATGTTCAGCGGCAACGAGCCGCGACGCATCGCGTGTGCGTATTCGAGCTCCGGATAGTTGCCGAAGATGCGCGCGACGAGCGGCTCGAGGAGCCGCCGTTCCAGATCGGTGCGCGCCGTCGGCTTGCGCAACGAGAGCGCGGTGATGATCGTGAGATCGAGCGCCGGATCGCGGGCGGCGCGCCGATAGAGCTCGTTGACGATGGGATTGGGCTTGCCGATCCCGAGCGGCAACGCGAGGACGATGCGCGAACCGACTCGGCGGAGGACGGCGTCGACGCATTCGCCGACGTCGTTGGTGATGATGGGCATCGAGAGCTACAGGGCGGAGGGTCTTGTTATTGGCATCCGCGAATTGTGGCATGGAATAAGTCGAAAGGCCGATCTCGCCCCGCTCAAGTCGCAGGGCTCACCGGCACGGAACTTGCGAAACGGCTCACCAGGGACGGCCACAGAGACAGTCATGGGCGAAGTGATACACGCCACCTTCGGCACGGAGCGCGAATGGAAACAGACGCGCGACAAGACCGTGGACGGTTTGCTGACGATCGGCACGCTCTTCGGTGACGACGAGGAGCTGATGCGCGCCAAGGCCGATTGCGTCTATCAGATTCTGCGTGAAATCGTCGAAGGGGTGCCGACCGTACAGATCACGACGCGGCTGCCGGAGAACTTGAGCGAAGAGCAGCTCGCAATCCTGACCGAGTCGATCCGGCAGGCGGCGCTGAAGGGCATCGAAGTGGCCATGACCCACTCGGTGCAGGTGTTGATGAGCTCGATCTACGACCTGTGCACGTCGAAATTGAAAGATGCGCGGAACTAGACCGCCCCGCGCATCTTCGTCGAGTATCGCTTACGTTGCCGGCACCAACCGCAGCGAGAAGCTGACCTGCACCTCGTCCGGCACCTGATCGGTCGCCTTCCAATCCCCCTGGCCGACGCCGAAATCGAGCCGCCTGATCGTGACGCGACCGGTCATGTAGCCGACGTTCTTGCCCTGCTCGGTCTTGGTCTGGAAGGTGATCGGCAGCTTCAGATCCCTCGTGACGTTGCGGATCGTGAGCTTGCCCAGCGCGTCGTAACGGCCGGCGCCGGTCGCGACGAATTTCGTGGCCACGAATTTCGCCTGGGGGAATTTCTTGACGTCAAATAGATCCGGCGTCTTCAGCGTGTCGTCGCGTTCCTGGTCGCCGGTGTCGAGCGAAGCGACGGTGATGGCGACGTCGATCGTGCTCGCGGCGAGGTTGTCGTTCGCGAAGAGCACGTCCGCGGTGTACTTGCCGAAGCGGCCGGTGTTGCTCGCGCCGGCCTGCGTGAACGTGAAGCGGAGCAGGCTCCGCGTCGGATCCAGCGTGTAGTGAACGGGCGGTGTCGCCGCGCCGAGCGCCGCGAACGCTGCAGCAATCAACATCACAAACGAGCCCGCGCGCAATGCGGTGCGTGAATACTCGACCATTGGGGAGCTCCTAGCGTGTTCTCGTGAACGGAAGCATTCGTCGCAGAGTGTCGTCTTTCAAAACGAAGTGGTGCTTCAAGGCCGCGAGCACGTGGAGTGTCGCGACGGCCACGAGCGTCCAAGCGAGCACGTCGTGCGTCGTATGCATGGCCTCGTAGAGCGGACGATTGGGTTTCGTGAGATCGGGCAGCTGCACGAGATTGAACCAGCTCACCGGGAAACTGCGCGCCGACGACATGATCCAACCGGTGATCGGCATCACGAGGATGATCGCGTAGAGCCCGAAATGCGTGACGTTCGCCAACACCCGCTCGTACGGCTTCAGTGTGTTCGGCAATGCGGGCGTCGGGTTCATCACGCGCCAGAGGAGCCGCAGCACTGCCAGCGCGAAAATCGTGAGCCCCACGGACTTATGCTTCGCGATCACCGCAAGCTTCGCCAACCCGAGCGGCAGATGGTTGTATTCGTTCGCCAGCACGAACTGCGTGATGACCAGCGCGACGATCACCCAGTGAAAGGTCTGCGCGACTGCGCCCCAGCGTACGGTAGTGTTTCGGATCGGCATGCGTTTAAGCTCGTCGGATGAGCGCAGCTTACAAAATCCCGCAGCTCGCGGTCGTGCTTCTTGCAGTGCTGCTCGCCGGTTGCGCCAGTCGGCCCGCGCGCGAACCCCCGCCACCTGCACCGCTGCCCGCATCGGCGGCGCCTGCGCAAGTCCAAGGTCGCGAATTTCGGGTGGACGGCACGGAGTCGCTGCTCACGATTCAAGTGTACAAGGGCGGCCCTTTATCACGAGCCGGGCACAACCATGTGATCGCGTCGCATACGCTCATGGGCGTGGCTCACGTGCCCGAGGACCCACTTCGCGCCTCGTTCGACGTCCACATGAAGGTGGAGGAGCTCGTCGTCGACGAAGACGAGCTGCGAGTGCAGGCGGGGCCGGACTTTCCGCCTGGCGTGCCGGAGGATGCACGGCTCGGCACCAAGCGAAACATGCTGAGCGGGGCGTTGCTGGATGCGGATCGATATCCGGAGATCGGGCTGCAGTCCGAGGCGATGCAACGCGGGGCCGACGGTGGGCTCGAGGCGCAGGTGCGAGTGATCGTGCGTGATCGGGCGGCATCGGTCATCGTGCCGTTGAAGTACGAGATTCAGGGCGATGACTTGCGTGTCGAAGGGGCTATTCCGCTCAAGCAGACTGACCTCGGGCTGACGCCTTACAGCCTGTTTGGCGGTGCCCTGCGGGTGGCGGACGAGATCAAAGTGCGGTTCAAGATCGTCGCGCACGCCGGCGAGACGCCTGCCGCGGCGGAGACGCCGAATTCACGACCCTGACGCTGCGGCGAAGCGCTCAACCCTGAAGCGCCGCCGTCCGCCCGCATCACATCGCCTCGGCGACGGACGGTCCCAGCGGCTCGACGTTGCAAACAGTGTTGTAAGCAGCGCTGCACGTAGCGGCCGGCCGCGCCCGCGGACGTTCTGGCTAGCGGCCGCGGCGTTTGGGTTTCGCCTTCGCGGCGCTTTTGCGCGCAACGGCCTTGCGCGCCGTCGCTCTGCGCGATGCCGTCTTGCGTCCCGTCGCCTTGCGCGGCGCGAGTCTGCGCGATGGCGCCTTGCGTGCCGTCGCTTCGCGCGCTGCCGCCTTGCGCCCTGTCGCCTTTCGCGCCGCTTTGTTCGAGCGCGCCGGCTTGCGCCGCGCCGCCTTCGCAGCCGCGGCCTTTTTCGCTGCGCGCCGGCGTGTCGGGGCTTTTTTTACGGCCGGCTTGCGCGTCGAGCTTTTCTTTCGCGCCGCTTCGGCCGCGGGTTTCGCGTCCGAGCCCGCGGCAGCGCGCGCCTTCGTCCCGCTCGTCACCTCCCCCAACGCGGGCGGCCCCGAGTCCACCCCACGCAGCTGATCCAGAATGGCCGGGTTCTCGAGCGTAGAAACGTCCTGTGTAATCGCTTCGCCGCGCGCAATCGACCGCAACAACCGCCGCATGATCTTCCCCGACCGCGTCTTCGGCAGATTGTCCGCAAACCGAATGTCATCGGGCCGCGCAATCGCCCCGAGCTCCTGCGACACCCAATTCCGCAAATCCTTCATCAACCCCGCCGCCTCATCCGCCGTCGGGCGTGGTCCGCGACACACGACATACGCGAACACCGACTCGCCCTTGATCTCGTGCGGCCGCCCGACCACCGCCGACTCCGCAACCCGCGGATGCGATACGAGCGCCGACTCGATTTCCATCGTCCCGAGCCGATGACCCGCGACGTTCAACACGTCATCGATGCGCCCCATGATCCAGAAGTACCCGTCCTTGTCGCGATGGGCGCTGTCGCCCGCGACATAGAACCGGTTCTGAAACTTCTCCCAATAGGTGCCGAGGTAGCGCGCGTTGTCGCCCCAAATGGTCCGCAGCATCGCGGGCCAAGGCCGGCGAATGACGAGATAGCCGCCCGTGTCGGCGCGCTTCACGCGGTTGCCGTGATCGTCGACGATGTCCGCCTCGATGCCCGGCAGCGGCTTGGTGCACGAGCCCGGCTTCGTCGCCGTGACACTCGGAATCGGCGCGATCATGATGGCGCCCGTCTCCGTCTGCCACCACGTGTCGACGATCGGGCAGCGCCCGCCGCCGATCACCTTCTGGTACCACATCCACGCTTCGGGGTTGATCGGCTCGCCGACGCTCCCGAGCAGCCGCAGCTTCGACAAGTCGTACTGCGCGGGAATCGCGTCCCCGAGCTTCATCAGCGCGCGAATCGCCGTCGGCGCCGTGTAGAAGATAGTCACGCCGTGCGTTTCGCAGATCTTCCAGAAGCGCCCGCCGTCGGGATACGTCGGCGCGCCTTCGTACAACACCACGGTCGCGCCATTCGCGAGCGGCCCATACGCAACGTAACTGTGCCCGGTCACCCAACCCACGTCGGCCGTACACCAGAACACATCGTCGTCACGCAGATCGAAGACCCATTTCGTGGTGGTCTTCGCGCCGAGCAAGTAGCCGCCGCTCGAATGCTGAATGCCCTTCGGCTTGCCGGTGGAGCCGGAGGTGTAGAGCAGAAACAGCGGATGCTCCGCGTCCACCCACACCGGATCGCACACGGGCGACTGACCTTCGATCACCTCGTGCCACCACACGTCGCGCCCGGGCTCCATGTGAACGGGCTCGCCGGTCCGCTTGAACACGATGACTTCGCGAATCGTCGGGCACCCGCCCGCCAGCGCTTTGTCCGCCGCAACTTTCAGCTCGACGGTGTTGCCGCCGCGCTTGCCGCCGTCCGCCGTGATGAGCAGCTTCGCGCCCGCATCCTCGATGCGATCCTTCAACGAGGGCGCCGAGAACCCGCCGAACACCACCGAATGAATCGCACCGATGCGCGCGCACGCATGCATGGCAATGACGATTTCGGGGACGAGCGGCATGTAGATGACGACACGATCGCCCTGCTCCACCCCGCGCGACTTCAACACATTCGCGAAGCGGCACACCTCGGCATGCAGCTCGCGGTAGCTGAGCTTGCGCGTCTCGCCCGGCTCACCTTCGAAGACGATCGCGGTTTTGTGGCCGCGCTCCTCGAGGTGCGCATCGAGGCAGTTCCAGGAGACGTTCAACTGCCCGTCCGCGAACCAGCGGAAATTCGGCGCTTGCGACTCGTCGAGGGTTTGCGTGAAGGGCCGGTGCCAATGCAGCTCTTTGCGCGCGAGATCCGCCCAGAAACCCGTCGGATCGGCCTTCGCTTGCGCGTGTAGAGCCTCGAGCGCGGTGGGTTGCAGCTGCGAGCGCGCCACGAATCCCGGTGACGGCTCGAACGTACGTTCTTCCAGCAGAACGGACTGGATGCTCGGCTGGGCCATGGACAGCGCTCCGGGTCTTTCGCGTGGGCCGCGGAGCATACCGTAGCCGCAATCCTCGCGGCCAAGCGGCGCTCGCAAGAGGTCGCGGGCCCGATCGAGACCTTGGCGCCTCGACGCGCGTGGCGTAGAACACACGCATGTCCCGGCTGTTCATCGCCCGTCGTGTCTCGATTCGGCGCGCTTGGCAGATTCGCGCAGTAACGACACTCGTGGCGGCATATCTCGCGGCCACGCTGAGCGGCTGCGCCTCGCGCGAGGCGCCGGCGCCCGTGCTCGCCAGGCAATGCAAATTGCTCAGCGGCGCGGCGCCCCTGCGCCTCCACGTGCTATCGCCGGTGAACGGCATATTGCGACTCGCGGTGGAACAGCGAGGCATCTCCTCGGTGACCTCGCTCACGAGCACGGTTGACGGCCAGCACGCGCGCACCGTTTCGTCCAAGTCGCCCATCGAGCGATTCGGGTTGGCGACGTTCACCCTCGACGTATTGCGCGACCAGCCCTTCGCCATCGAGATCCGTAGCCGGGACTCGCCGGACATCGCCGGACAGGTCTGCGTGTCCGCCGATCGGCTGCCTCCCGATGACACGCGCCGCCTGCGGGCAGAACGCGCATTCGCAGCCGCCGGGCAGGCGGTGCAAGCGGAAGAATGGCAACGCGCGTTCGACCTTTATGGGAACGCGGCCCGCGAATTCGACGGCGTGGATCGTCTGCGGCTGGCCGAGTCCCGACACGCGATGAGCTGGATCGACTATTGGAATCTGCGCGACGACGAGGGCGCGTACGTGCTGGCCGCGTGGGCGCGCGCGGATTTCGGGGCCGGGGCCGACCCCGGCCTACAGAGCTCGCTGCTCGCGCTGCAGGCGGCCACATTGCTCGAGTCACAGAGCCTTCCGGTGCAGGAACGCCGCACGCGCGTGCTCGAGCTATTGCGAGTTGCGGAAGAGCGCGCGCACGCGTCGCCGTTCGGCGCGCGCGAGTTGGCGCGTTTCGACATCCTGCGCGGCTTCATGGACTTTCGTACCGGCGAGGCGAGCCAGGCGACGGAACGCTTCGCGCAAGCAGCGCACGCATGCGAAACGCTGCGCGACTGGGAGTGCGTCGCCCGCGCGCGCCAAAACATCGCGGCAATTGCGGAGGCGCACGATTACGCCCTCGCGCTGCGGTCCTACCGCGAGGCGCTCGACGCGCTGCCGCCCGATCTGGAGCCGAAACTCAGTGCTGATATCTGGGGCAACTACGGCCGCCTGCAGGGCATGGCGGGACTGTTTCGGGAGGCCGAAGTCTCGCATCGGACCTCCATTCGCATGCATGCGGACCTAGCGGATTGCGATGGCACGCGAGTCAGCATTGGGCGGCTCGGCACTCTGCTCGTGCAGGTCGGTAGCATCGGTGAAGGCGATGCATACCTCACTCGCGCGGCAGCCCTCGATTGCCCTGCCCTGATCGCCGGCGCGAAACGCGAGTCCACAAGCGAGACCCCCATGGATGTCACACCGGGCCCGTCGACGACCGCAGCTTGCAGCGAGTTGCCTGCGCCCGAAACGTTGAGCGAGGCAGGAAAGTTCGCCGTGTTCAATGCGTTGTTGGGGCTGCACGATGCGTCCCGCCTCGAGAACGACGAAGTCGGCGCGCAACGATGCCTCACGGCAGCCCGCGCCTATGCGGCCACCGCGCGCACCAAACTGCGGCTCGCGAACGCGGAAGGCGCGACGCTTCTCGAGCGCGGCAAGCCGCTACAGGCTACCGATGCGTTTCGGCGCGGCCTCACGATTGCGGACGACGCGCAGCTGCCGCCCACTCACGAGAATCGCTCACTCGCATACATCGGGCTCGCGCGCGCGGCATTGCTCGACAAGCGCTTGCCGGACGCGCGCGCGTACGCCGCACGGACGCTCATCCTGGGTGGTTCGCGTGCCGCACTGGGCCAAGTCGTCGAATCGCTGCAGCTCATCGCGCGCAGCTTCAGCGCGCAACAGGCGACGGATACCGCCGTCGCGATCCTGCAAGTCGCCGCGAACATCATCGAGCAAGTGCCCATCGACGATCTCGACGCCGAGCAGCGCGCGACGTGGCTCGCCACGCAGCACGCCGTGTTCGCCGAGCTGACGACGTTGTTCGCGTCACGCGCCGGCGATGACGAGGCGCGCGCGTGGGAAGCATTCGAAGTGTCCGAGCGCGGGCGCGCACGCAGTCTGCGCTACGCATTGAGCCAAGCGACCGATACGCGCGCGATCAGCTCGAGCGAGCCGGCGTCGGCCCGCTATCGCGAGTTGATGCAAGGGATCAAGGAGCTCGCGCGGTCCGCCCAGGCGAGCGGTGCGACGGACATTCCTCTCGCAGCGCTGCAGAAAGTCGCCGCACCGGCCGCCAGCGTGCCGCCTGCCTCCGTATCCGCCGCACTCCGGCAACGGCTCGGCGCGCTCGACGCGAGCGTCGTCGAATACGCCGCGGGTCGCGACACCATGTTCGCCTTCGTCATGGACAGCGAACACATCCGCGTGGTGCCGCTGGGTGCGCGGCGCGACATCGCCAGTGCCGCCGCGACGCTATACGAGCGGGTGCGCAATCCCGAGTCCGCGATGAGCGACGTGCGGGAGGCCGCCCGGCGCGTCGCCGAGCTGGCCTTGTGGCCCGTGGCGCGCTTCGTGAGTCAGCGCCGTGTGATCTTCATTCCGGATGATGCGCTCCACACCGTGCCGTTCGCCGTGCTGCCGTGGGCCGCCGACACCGCGGCGCCCCTGGTCGTGGAGCGAACCGAGCTGTCTATCATGCCCTCCATGCTCTTCGTCACGCATTCCGGCGCGAATCACGCGACGTTCGAGAGCGCGCCGCGGCTCGAGTTGATCGGCGATCCGGTGTTCCGCGCCGCGGATTGGCAGCGCGAATGTCGCGAGTCGCGAGGCGTCGGCGCCTTCGGCGAAGTCGACGTCGAGCGCGTCGTCACGCGCTCGATGAGAGGCTCACTACCGCGCCTGCCCGGCAGCCGCACGGAGATCACCGCAATCGCGGAGCTGGCGCATCGTTATTCTCCGGCCAGTCGCGTGCGCGAACATCTCGGCTGCGAAGCCACGCCGCGCGCGTTGCGCGAAGCGGCTGCAACGAGCCCGACGTTGCTGCACATCGCTACGCACGGTTACGTCGATGCGTACCGCCCGCGCCTCTCCGCGTTGGCGCTGACCCCCGACGAAGACTCGAAGGGCGTGACTGCGACCTTCGGATTGCTCGACATCCTGCGAATGAAGATCGACTCGCGTCTCGTGGTGTTGAGTGCCTGCGACACCTCGCGCGGACGACTGCTGCCGGGCGAAGGCGTGCTCGGCCCCGCGCAAGCGTTTCTGCAGGCCGGCGCCGCCTCGGTGCTCGCGAGCTATTGGCGGATTCCCGACGACGCCACGGCGCCGTTCATGCGCACGTTCTACCGCTATCTGCTGGTCGAACGTATGACCGCCGCGGCCGCGCTGCGCCAGACGCAGCTCGAGTACGCGCGCGCGGGCCGCTCGCACGATTGGGCGGCCTTTACTTTGTTCGGCTGGCCGGACACGTCTCTGTAGATTCATGCTCCCGCGCGGCTAAGGGAAAGCCACTGAGATAAGCGGGGTCCTCGGTGCAGTGTTGTCGGGCGATCGTTTCGATCCCTTTCTCAACTGCCGAGGAGATTTCCATGGCCCGCGTCGCTCCCGTTTTGCTGTTCTCGACTGCGCTGTCGCTGATGGCGAGCATCCATACGAAGTCCGAAGCGCAAGCCGTATCCGGCCCGCCTGCCTACTTTTTCAGTACATGGACGGTCAACCGCGACTGCACGGAAGTGCACGCCGGCACCGGTTCGCACACGATTCCGGGCTCGCAGTTCCGCGTCGTGCGCTCGCGTGACGCCTACGGCGACGTGGCCTATACCCTGCAATCCATCGACAAGCCGGGCCTGCAGTGGAGCAGCGGCTGGAAGAACGTGCAGCTCGAATACCGCGCGGGCACGCCGCTGAAGTCGATTCCCGCGGATTTCGAGTGCGTGCCCGGTGAAGAGGCCAGCTCGCCGTTCCTCGCGCAGTCGGGTTTCGCGGTGAGCGCCGAGCCCTACTACGCTCAGGAGCACTGGTACGGCACCGTGCAGGTTCACGGTCAGAAGCATCATCTGCTGATCTTTCCGCGTAACGCGAAGGGCGCGGATACAGCAGCGATCCTGTTGATCGATGCGGATGCGGGCGACAATCTGCAGCTCGACACCGGCGGCACGATCATCGTCGAAGACTGAATGCATCGGGCAGCGAGGAGCCGGCAGCAGCGCGCCGGCTCCTCGAGCCGCGTTCTTCTAGAATCGTGCGATGGATATCCGCGCGCGTTGCTTACCGTTGCTGCTCGCGGCGAGCACCTTCGCCGTCGCAGATGAGACCCACAGTCTCACAGACAGCTATGCGTGCCGCGCGCTGAAGTGCTCCACGTTGATTCCGGCGCCGCCCGCCGACGATCCGTCGACGAACGATTGCGGCTATCGCAACGGCAACGAGTGGTGGGTCGACCATGTCGCGGGCTCGCTCGCGTGGGGCCGGAGCGCGACGCGCGAGCCCATCACCGTCGCGCTGTTCGACGACGGCGCCGCCATCGACCATCCGGATCTGCGTAACCAGCTCTGGACGAATCCGCGCGAAGCGGCGGGCAAGCCCGGTGTCGACGACGACGGCAACGGCTATGTCGACGATGTGCACGGCTGGGATTTCGTCGACAACGACGCCAACGTGGCTCCCGAAGGCGAGTGCGTGGGACGCGTGAGCCACGGCACGCTCATGGCGAGTCTGATCGCCGCCGAGCGCAACAACAGGGTCGGCATCGCCGCTGCCGGCTCCGACGGCGCCCGCGTGATGGTCTTACGTATTGTCGGCTGCGGGGGGAGCTCCAAGGACCGGCCCGACCCGCAGCGCATCCGGCGCGCTCTCGAATATGCGACGCGCATGGGCGCGAAGATCTTGAGCTTCAGCGCACACTGGGCGCAGACGACACCGGAGCTCGATGCCGCCTTTGCCCACATCGCAGACAGTGACGCCTCCCCGGACGCGGCAATCGTGATTGCCAGCGTTCCCAACAAGGGCGAGGTGCTGGCTGGCTATCCAGCCGCCTATCCATTCCGCCGCATCGTCCGCGCCATTCCGATTGGCGACGAGGACATAATCTCGCCGGGTACGAGCGCGGCGCCGGCCGGCCTCAATCTCGGCGCGCCGAGCGCCTGCGTCCTCGGGGCGAGCGCCGGGAGCGCGGGCTACCGCATCGAGCACGGCAGCTCGAATTCGACCGCCATACTGGCCGGTCTCTTGGCCGGCCTATGGTCGAGCCCTCGCTATGCTAGATTCAGCCTCGACGAATTCCTGACCCAAGTGGTGCGCGACAGGATGTTAAAGACACCACGCCGCTCGCAGCCGGACCTCCTGGGTCGCTACCCGACGGGAGTCCCGCTCGCGGACGCGTGTACACTGGCGACGAAGGAAAAAACCGCACGAGTGTGCCTCGAGCCAGGACAGCCACGGGGACCGTCGAAATGACCTATTCAGATTCCCTTACCGAAGCCGCCGCGGTGAGCCCGGACGCCGGCGACGCGCTGCTCGCCGCCGCAGTCGCGGCGCGCGGTGAGCTGCAAGATGAAATTTATGTGAGATATCGGCGCCCGTTGATGCAGGTATTCCTGCAACGGCGCATCGATCGTGATGCCGCGCAGGATCTGCTCCAACGCACCTTCCTGCAGGCGATCAAAAAGATCCGCACCGAGGGGCTCGACGATCCGGGCAACCTCGGCGGTTATCTGTATCGAACGGCATGCAAGCTCGCGACGGCCTATTGGCGCGGCGAGCTGGCACGGCGCATGGACCACGACGGTGAGCTGCTCTCGAACCTGCACGACACCGCGTTGTCGTTGGAGGAGTCGCTCGACCACGACCTGCGCGCGAAGTGCGTGCGGGAGCTGATGGCGAAATTGCCGATGGCGCGCGACCGGGAAGTGCTCGAGCGGTTTTACTTGAAAGAGGAAGCGCGCAGCGCGATCCGTGAATCCATGAATCTGACCGAGCTGCAGTTCAATCAAGTGTTGTGGCGCGCCCGGCAGCGGTTCGCCGAGATCTTGCGTAAACAGGGCTTCGCAGGGAGTGATGCCGAAGCTCACTCAATGGATGGGTAAAAGAACAATGGACCACATTCAGTTCAAGTCGAACCAGACGGCCGCGGCGTACGTGGCGCACGAGCTCACCGAGCAGCAGCAGGAGCAATTCGAGCTGCACATGATGGGCTGCTCGGAGTGCGTCAACGACGTCGAGGCGTGGCGCGTGATCAAGCATCACATGCCGGCGCCGCAGGTCATCGAGGCGCGCAAGCCGTTCAAGAAGCTGTGGTGGGGCGGCTGGGGCATGGCGGCCTCGTTCCTCGGCGCGATGGTCGTGAGCGGGCTCGCGGGTTATCTCGTCAGCGCGCTGCAGAGACCGAGTCTCGATTCGAGCGAGACTGCGATCTTCAACCTGCCCGCGCTGACGCGCGGTGCGGACGATTGCACGACCCTTGCGCTCGCGGCGAACGCGCGAGCGGTCGTTCTGCGCGTGCCGGGCGTAGCGTCCGATCATCGAGTCGTCGCCACGGATACGGACGGCCGCGAGCTGCCCGCAGCCCGCTACTCCGCGCGCGAACAGCGCGACGGCAGCTGGATTCTGCGATTCGACGCGGATTTGCTGCAGAACCAGCCGGCGCGCCTCGCGAGCCGGGGTCCGGGCGGTAGCGAAGAGTCGCTCGGCTGCGTGAACGCGGCCGTGGCGCCGCCGCCGGGCTAGAACAGAGACCCCTGCATTTGCAGCACAGGTTTCACCTGCGCTCCCTCGCCGAAGGAGCCGATCTCCACGGGTAGCTGAGCGAGTCGCTCGCCTTGCTTGCGCAGGAATGGGCCGAACTGCTGCACGTCGTAAAAGCTCGCGAGCGCAGCCAAATCCGGGAGCCGCCGGCGCACGCCATCCGTGCCGACGCCTAGCGGCACCTGGCACATGATGGCCGTGAGCTGCCGAGCGCGATACACCGCCTCACGATGCTCGCGCAGCCGCTCGCCCAAGGCCTCCGCGCCCCGCATCTTCATCCCGTTCACGCGCTCGAGATCGCCGTAGAGCTCGTCGAGCGACGCGAACTCCTGCATCAGCGCCCGCGCCGTCTTCGGGCCGACGCCGGGAATGCCCGGGATGTTGTCGACGGAATCGCCCGTCAGCGCGAGATAGTCGGCGAAGCGCTCGGGGGCCACGCCGTAGTGGCGCTGAATGTCGTGATAGCTGTACGGGTTGCGCGAACCGAAATCCCAGTAGGCGTCCCCTTCCCGAATGAGCTGCGCCAAATCCTTGTCCCGCGAGATCACCATCGCCCGCACGCCATCGCGGCGAAACACGGTGACGAGGGTGCCGATAATGTCGTCCGCCTCGTACTCCTCGCTCGACAGCGCGGCCACTCCGAGGCAACGGCAGAGCTCCATGCACCGCCCGAGCTGGTACTGCAGATCTGCGGGTGCCGGGTCCCGGTGCGCCTTGTAAGCCGGATAGATCCGATTGCGGAAACACTTTTCGACGCTGCGATGGTCGAACGCCACCGCCATGTACTTCGGCCGGGCGCGCTCGATCAGGTCCCCCAGCATCCGCGCGAACCCGAAGACGGCATGCGCCGGGTTGCCGTCGCGATCGACCATGTCCGGGGGGAGCGAGTGATACGCGCGGAACACGTACACCGAAGCGTCGATGAGATAAATCAAGCCCTGAACCCCGCAAGCGCCGCTGCGGCCTAGAATATCAACTCAGCCAGCGCTGGATACGATCGTGCAGCGGGCTCGAGCGCGGGAAGTGCGCCAGCAGGTATTCCATTTGGTCCGCCAGCACGCGACGGCCCTTCAGAAAGATGTACTCGGCGTACGTCGGTGTGAAGGGCACGGCGATCAGCTGCATCTTCGCCTGCTCGGGCGTGCGTGAGGCCTTCTGGTTGTTGCAGCGACGGCAGGCCGTGACCACGTTCGTCCAGATGTCCAGGCCGCCTTGGCTGAACGGACGAATGTGATCGCGCGACAGCTCGCGTGACGGGAAGCGCAGCCCGCAGTACATGCACAGGTAGGCGTCCCGCCGGAACAGCGTCTGGTTGTTCAGCGGCGGCACGTAGTCGTGACGCGTGTTGCCCGGGTTGCCGGTGTGGCCGAGCGTGGCGACGATCGAATTGACTTCGAGCACGGTGCGGCGGCCCGTCAGGGCGTTGGTGCCACCGTAGAGCTGATAGAGCGGCGATCCGCACGTATAGGCCACCTGATCCTGGTGGTAGAGACGGGCGGCTTCCTTGTAATCGATCCACTCGAGCGGCATTCCGGCGACGTCGGTCCGCAGAACGTGCTGCGAAAGGCCGCGCGCGTGCGGGCTCGCGACGATCCGTAAATCATCGTGAAAACCCGAGTCCGCCTTGTCCAAATCGATGCCTAACATGGGCGCTGTAAGATACGGCAGTTTTGTGCAAGAATTCAACGCGGCAACGTCTTCATTTGCTTGAGGTTTTCCAAGGCCCGTGGTCGTCCGACCACGTAATGTCCCAATACGAGAGAGCGCATGCCCGTAACTATCGGTGCACTCCGTGAGAGCGCGCCCAACGAAACCCGTGTGAGCCTGACCCCGGAAGTGGCGGAAAAATTCGCGCAGAGCGGTGCGCGAGTGCTGGTCGAGTCCGGTGCGGGCGCGCGCGCCAATTTTCCCGATGCTCTGTTCAAGAAAGTGGACTGGGCGCCATCGCCCGCCGCTGTTCTCACCAATGCGGACATCGTGCTTGCGGTTCAACCGCTGACGGTCGAGCAGATCCAGCAGCTGAAACCCGCAGCGGTGGTCGTCGGCTTCATGCAGCCGCACGCCCGCAAGGACGAAGTGAAGGCACTGCGCGATCGGCGCATCACGAGCTTCGCCGTCGAGCTGATCCCGCGCATCTCGCGCGCGCAGTCGATGGACGGACTGTCCTCGCAGGCCGCCATCGCCGGCTACAAGGCCGTGCTGATCGCGGCGAGCAATCTGCCGAAGTTCTTCCCGATGCTGACCACCGCCGCCGGCACCATCCGGCCGTCACAAGTATTGGTGATCGGCGCGGGCGTCGCAGGCTTGCAGGCCATCGCCACGGCGCGCCGGCTCGGCGCGGTCGTCGAAGCGTACGACGTGCGCAGCGCGACGAAGGAACAGGTGAAGTCGCTCGGCGCGAAGTTCGTCGACACCGGCGTCAGCGCGGAAGGCTCGGGCGGCTACGCTCGCGAGCTCACCGCGGAAGAGAAAGCCAAGCAGCAGGAAGTGCTGGACTCGCGCATCGCGGCCGCGGACGCGGTGGTCACGACCGCGTCGGTGCCCGGTCGGCCGGCGCCGAAGATCATCTCGCGCGCCGCGGTCGAGCGCATGCGACCCGGCTCCGTCGTCGTCGACATCGCCGCCGAGCAAGGCGGCAACTGCGAGCTGACGCGCGCCGGGGAGACCGTGAATCACAACGGCGTGAACATCATCGGCCCGGTGAATCTCGCGGCTTCGCTCGCCTACAACGCGAGCGAGATGTACGCGCGCAATCTGCTCAACTTTCTGAAGCCCGCGATCGAGAAGGGTGAGCTGAAGATCGACTGGACCGACGAAGTGTTCGCGCAAGCCTGTCTCACGCACGACGGCGTCGTGAAGCACGAACCCACACTGAAAACACTCGGCTAGGCGCCGCACCTCGAGGGGGGAGACTCGCAATGACTGGCATCGTTGCTCTGTATATTTTCATGCTCGCGGCGTTCACCGGGTACGAGGTGATCTCGCGCGTGCCGGTGATCCTGCACACGCCGCTGATGTCCGGCTCGAACTTCGTGCACGGCATCGTGCTCGTCGGCGCGATGGTCGCGCTCGGCTCGGCGCACACGCCGCTCGAGAAAACCATCGGGTTCATCGGCGTGCTGCTCGCGGCGGGTAACGCGGTGGGCGGTTACGTCGTCACCGAACGCATGCTCGAGATGTTCAAGTCGAGCGGCGCCAAGAAGCGCAGCTCGGGGGCGCACTAATGGGTGACGCAGCCACGCGCGAGTGGATCATACAGGCGAGCTACTTCGTCACCGCCGCGCTCTTCATTCTCGGCCTGAAGCGCATGAGCTCACCGGTGAGCGCGCGCAGCGGCATTCTGTGGGCGGGCGCCGGCATGCTCGTCGCGACGATCGTCAGCTTCCTGTATCCGGGGATGACGAACTACGAGCTCATCGGCGCAGCGATCGTCGTCGGTGGCGCGCTGGCGTGGTGGAGCGGCAAGCGGGTCGCCATGACCGACATGCCGCAGATGATCGCGCTCTACAACGGCATGGGCGGCGGTGCGGCCGCGGCGATCGCGGCGGTCGAGCTGTACAAGCTGTCGATGGAGACGACTGCCGGCGCGGCGCCGCAGGTTGGCATCGCGACGTCGACGCTCGCCGTCGTCGGCGGCATCATCGGCGCGGTGTCGTTCAGCGGCAGCGCGATCGCGTTCGGCAAGCTGCAAGGACTGATCACGAGGTCGATCCGCTTCTCCGGCCAGCAAATTCTCAATGTGCTGATCCTGATCGGCGCGCTCGTGCTCGGCGGCGTGGTGGCCGTGCAATTCAATGCGGCGCCGTGGATCGTGACGACCTTCTTCGTGCTCGCGCTGATCCTCGGCGTCACGATGACGTTGCCGATCGGCGGCGCGGATATGCCGGTCGTCATCTCGCTCTACAACGCGCTGACCGGCCTCGCGGTGGGCTTCGAAGGCTTCGTGCTCAACAACGCGGCGATGATCATCGCGGGCACCGTCGTCGGCTCCGCCGGCACGCTGCTCACGCAGTTGATGGCGAAAGCGATGAATCGCTCGCTCGGCAACGTGCTGTTCTCGGGCTTCGGCGACACGGGCGGCGCGACTACCGGCGCAGTGACGGGATCGATGAAGCCCATCGAAGCCTCGGACGCCGGCGTGAACATGGCATTCGCGCAGAAGGTGATCGTCGTGCCGGGCTACGGTATGGCCGTCGCGCAAGCCCAGCACAAGATCTGGGAGCTCTCGCAGCTGCTGATCGACCGGGGCGTGACGGTGAAATTCGCGATTCACCCCGTCGCGGGCCGCATGCCCGGCCACATGAACGTGCTGCTCGCCGAAGCCGGCGTGCCCTACGACCTGATCGCGGATCTCGACGAGATCAACGCGGAGTTCGAGACCGCGGACGTCGCGCTCATCATCGGCGCCAACGACGTGGTGAATCCCGTGGCGCGCACCGACAAGTCGAGCCCGATCTACGGCATGCCGATCCTGAATGCCGACAAGGCCAAGAACGTCATCGTGATCAAGCGCGGTAAGGGCGCCGGCTTCTCGGGAATCGAGAATGCGCTCTTCTATCTCGACAACACGCGCATGCTCTACGGCGACGCGCAGAAGGCGGCGACCGAGCTCATTCAGGCCGTGAAGGCGTCCGGCTGAGCGGTGGCCGAGGGTCCACAGGCGGTCCGCAGTTTCGTCGCCGTCGGTGCGGGGTTCTTTGCGATTCAGATGCTGGGGTGGGGTGCCGATACGGCGTTCGGGCGTCCGCTCGACGCCAAGGCGCTGCTGATCCGGCTTGCGTACACAGCGGCGCTCGAAGCTCTGGGCGGCTACATCACGGCGCGGCTCGCGATCCGCAGGCCGACCCTGCATGCCGTCGTGCTCGGAGCGCTGATGATCGCGGCAACCCTGCCGGTCACGATCGTCGCGTGGGCCGCGACACCGACGTGGTACTCGATCTGGGCCTTGCTGCTGATCCTGCCGATGACGATATTCGGCTCCTTCATTCACGAACGGCTTGCGCGGCGAGGCGGCGATGGCCACTGAAATGTCGACCGGCAAAACGTTGGCGCTGATTTTCGCGATCCTGCTGATCGGGCCGGTGATGTTCGTCACCTCGCGCTTCTTGAGCCTCGGGCAGCGCTTCGAGAAGGTGAACATCGGCGATGATGTGGCGGCGGTGAAAGCGACGATGGGCGCGCCGACCGAAGAAGCGAAGACCGGTCTCTATCTGCACGGCGACACCGAATATCGCTACTCCGTAACCCCCGTGCCCGGTGTGTGGGTCGTGAGCTTCAAAGACGGCAAGGTCATCGAGAAGCAGAAAATCAGCGGCCGCTGACTCTCCTACGCCCGCCCCACAGCGGCGGCGACCGCGTGCACGAGATGCAGCGGCTCGACCGGCTTGGCGATATGGAAATTGAACCCGGCATTCAACGCTCGCTCGCGATCCTCGAGCCGGCCATAAGCCGTCAGAGCGATCGTCGGAATCCGTGCGAGCCGCGCGTTCGCGCGAATCTGCCGCACGAGGTCGTACCCCGTGCCGTCCGGCATCGCGATGTCGCTGACGACGATGTCGGGCGGGCGCGTCTGCAGGAGCTCGAGCGCATCGCGCGCTGATGCGGCGGGCATCACCTCCGCCCCGGCATGGCGGAGCGCCGTGCTGATGAGATCCCGCGCGTCCGCGTCGTCATCGACGACCAGGATGTCGAGGCCTTGCAGCGCCGCCGAGCGCACGTTGGCGAACGCGTCCGAGGAGAGCGGCGCCGGTTGTTCGGCTACTACGCGCGTTCCGAGCATGGGAATGCGCACGGTGAACATCGCGCCACGCCCTTCGCCATCGCTCGCGGCTGTCGCCGTGCCGCCGTGAAGCTCGGTGAGATGTCGCACGAGCGCGAGACCGATGCCCAGACCCCCGTGCGCGCGCGACGCCGATGAAGTGCCTTGGCGGAATCGCTCGAATACGTGCGGCAGCAAGTCCGGCGCGATACCGATGCCCGAATCGATCACGCGCAGCACCGCGTCCGTACCTTCCGCCTCCAGCGACACGTCGATGCGGCCGGCTCTCGGCGTGAACTTCACGCAGTTCGTCAGCAAGTTCCAGACGATTTGCTGCAGCCGGTCCGCATCACCGGAGATCGGCCCAACGCGCGGATCCAGATCGAGCGAGACGGTGAGGTCCTTCGCTTCCGCGGCCGGTTTCACCGAGTCCGCCGCCGCGCGCACGACGTTCGCGAGATCCACACGGCGCATCTCGAGCCGTAGATTGCCGGTGATGACGCGCGACATGTCGAGCAGATCTTCGATGAGCTGCGCTTGCGCGCGCGTATTGCGTTCCACCACTTCGAGCGCGTGCGCGCGCTGCGTCTCGTTGAGGTTGCCGCTGCGCAGGAGTCGCACCCAGCCGAATATCGCATTGAGGGGCGTGCGCAGCTCGTGCGACACGGTCGCGACGAATTCATCCTTGCTTCGACTCAGCGCCTCCGCCTCGCGCCGCGCATCTTGTTCGCGCTGAAGCAGCGCATGACGGTGACGCTCCGCTTCGCGCCGCTCGGAGGCGTCGCGGAATACCAGCACGATGCCGATGAGCGTGTCGTCGGCCGCGCGAATCGGCGCGGCGCTGTCCTCGATCGGCGTCTCGCGCCCGTCGCGCGCAATGAGCAGCGTGTGATTCGCGAGCCCGACGATGCGCCCCTCGCGCAACACTTTGTTCACCGGATTCTCGACACGACGCCGCGTGTCTTCGTGAACGATGTTGAACACGATCTCGATGGACTGTCCGATCGCGGCCGCCTCGCTCCACCCGGTTAGCACTTGCGCGACGGGATTCAGCATCGTCACCGTGCCCGTGGGATCGGTGGTGATCACGGCATCGCCGATGCTTCGCAACGTGACGTTGAGCCGCGCCTCGTCCTTCTCGCTGGTCGAGCGCGCGACACGCTCGGCGAGCAGCGCTTGATCGCGCTCGCGAATGCGCGCATCGAGGATGCTTGCCGCTTCGAGTAGCCCTGTCGACGTCTCGTCCATCTCGGCGATCCGCCAGCGACGTGCGACTACCGGTTCGCCGCGCGCCAACGAGCGCGCCGCTGTCGCGGCAGAGGTCAGCGCGCGCACGATGAAAGTGCTCAGGAGCAATGCGCCCGCGACGCCCATCGCGAGAATCACCGCGCCGACGAGGCCCAGCGCCCACATCGACCGCCGAATGGGTCGTTCGATGTCGGCAGCCGGCAAGGCGATGCCGACCGTCCAACCCGTGATGGGCGAGCGGCTCATGGACGCATAGGCCGGCACGCCTTCGAGCATCATGGCGCGCCAGCTCCCCTCGCTGGTGCGGGTCAGCATCGCGAGGAAATCGGGGCCCGGCGGCTTGCCCACGAGCTCGGCCTCGTTGCGCGTGCGCGCCATGATCTGCGAGGCGCCGTCGACCAAATTGATCACGCCGTTCGGCGGCGCGCTCTGCCGGCGCAGGATGTCGCTCAAGCTCGTCGAACGAATCTGCGCAGCGAGCACCGAGCGCACTTCGCCCGAACGGATGACGGGCACGGCGACAACGAAGAAGTACCCGCCCGTCGTCGCGTCTTGAAAGAGGTTCGACACTGCAGGGCGTCGCGTCGCGAGCACGCGGCGGACCCAATCTGCCGTGGTGAACGATGGTGTGTCCTCGGGTCCCAGCGCAGTGTCGGCGATGACGGCGCCGGATGGATGCACGAGCAGAATGGCGTACCAGCCCGGCTGCGTCGGCACGAGGCGGAGGGCGACGGCGTTGAAAGCGACGCGATCCGGCACGTCCAAGACTTCCGTCGCGGCCAGCGCTTGCAAGGCGGCGCGCACGCTCTCGACGTGCTGGTCGATGGCCACGGAGACGGCGCGCGCCGTCTCGACGTTGCGGCGGTCGATGAGGCTCCGCTGTTCGTGCGACGAGCGCGCGATGAGGAGCGCGGCGAAGAGGCCTAGCGGCAGGGTGGTGGTCAGTACGAGGAGCGCGAGAATCGCTCGAAGCCGTAACTTGCCGAAGCGCACGCAAGGACCTTTCGCAAGCCCGCGCGCGTCTGCGTGACGGGCTGGGCAGTCTAGCGGAAATCCGCATTAGACTGGCGACGCGAACGGCGTACCGCCAAGGGGAGTCCACGGATGAGAAGAACAGGCCTCGCTACTGCCGCGCTATGCGGCGCGCTCATTTCCAGCGTCGCAGGCGGTGCACTCGCCGCCGCGGACGCGAAGCCGCTCACCGTGAGCAACGTCCTCGCCGCGTCGAAGCCCGGCGATTGGCGGCCTCTGGATCCGCAGCGAACGCTCTACCTGGATTTCGATGCCGGGCGCGTGATCATCGAGCTCGCGCCGGACTTCGCTCCGCGGCACGTCGCGAACATTCTCGCGCTCGTGCGCGAGCACTACTTCGACGGCCTGGCGTTCATGCGCTCCCAGGACAACTACGTCGTGCAATGGGGCGACGCGGACGGCAAGCGCGCAATCCGTACGGCAAAGAAGACGCTGCCGGCGGAGTTCACGCGCCCCGCAAGGGATCTCGCGTTCACGCGTCTGCCCGACACGGACACGTTCGCGCCGCAAGTGGGCTTCTCGAACGGCTTCGCGGCCGCGCGCGATCCGGCCACGAATACCGCATGGCTCACACACTGCTACGGCGCCGTGGGCGCAGGTCGGGACAATGATGCCGATAGCGGCGGAGGCACGGAGCTCTACGTCGTGATCGGCCACTCGCCGCGGCATCTCGATCGCAATGTCACGCTCGTCGGGCGCGTGATCAAAGGGATGGAGATTTTGTCGACGCTTCGGCGCGGCACCGGCGCGCTCGGGTTCTACGAAAAGCCGGAGGAACGCACGCCCATTCGCACGATTCGTGTGCTCGCGGACATCCCGGAAGCGGAGCGCACCCCGCTCGAAATTCTGCGCACGGATACGCCGACGTTCAACGCGTTGGTCGAAGCCCGGCGCAATCGCGCCGATGAGTGGTTCAAATACAAGGCGGGACACGTCGACGTGTGCAACGTGCCGGTGATGTCGCGCACGCCGCCCTGACGGCGCAGGCGTCAGCGATTCTTCGGAACCGAAAATCGGCGCGGCTGCTGTTGACGCTCGCGTGAGCGTTCCAGCATGCGCTGGCGCTGTTCGGGCGTCGCGTTGTTCCAGCGCTCGCGCAGCTGCTTGCGCTGCTCCGGCGGCAGACTCCTGAACTTGCGGAAGTTGTCGCGAACGTTCGCGCGCTCTTCCGGCGTCAGCTGCTGAAATGTCTGCCAGCGCCTGCGCAACTGCTGCTTCTGATCGGGCGGCAACGCGCGCCAGCGGTCGAAGCGCTGCTTCGCGCCCGAACGCTCTGCAGGCGACATCTTCAGCCAGCGTTCGCTACCGCGCGCGAGATTCTGCTGTCGCTCGGGCGGCAGGGTGTTCCAGTTGTTGCGATATTTGCCGAGCAAGCGCTGTTGTTCGGGTGACAGGCTCGACCAGTCACGCCCTGCAGGCGGCGTATCGCTCGGGGCAACGCGCATACCCGGCGGCGTTCCCTGCGGCGGCGACAGTTGCTGCGCGAACGCGGGCGCGGCTGCGAGAAGCAGCAGAGCCAAGACTGTCGAACGCACCGCAATCATTTTTCTAATCCTTCGAGACCGTCCACGCTGCCGAGAAATTCGAGCAGCTCGTCGTCCGCTTCCGGGGCCGCCGGCTGCGCGGCGGGCGTCTTCTTCGTCGTGCTCGACGTCGTCCTCGCCGGGGCCGGAGGCGAAGTTGCGGGCGCGCTCTTCGCCGGCGGCCGCGGCGGCGGCGTGCCGCTGGTAGCCGGCTTCGTCACCGGCACGCTCGGGTCTTCGGCCTGCACGGCGGGTACGAGTCCCGCCATGAGCAGCACCACGCAGGCACGGCGAGCAACGCTCAACCGCTCGTCCCGTCGCTGTTGCCTTCGTCGCTCTGGCCCGCGGCCCATTCATAGAAGGTGCCCTCGTTCTCGAGGAGATCGAGTCCTTCGGTGTCCGCGAGCATCTCGATGTCGTCGAATGCCTGACCGTCCGCGCTCGGCAGGGTGCGCTCGGCGCGATAGTGCGCCGTGACCAGCAGCGCGACGAGCGCCGCGGCCGCGACGGCGCCCGTGGCCGGCATCAGCGCCGGCCCGCGCCAAAACGAGCGGCGCCCCGCCGCGATCTCCGCGACGGCGGCCTGCCGCGCCTGATTCAGTCGTGAGCGCACTCGCCCATTCACGCGCGTGACGCTGTCGCCGAGCATGGCGCCGGCGCGCTGCTCGAATTCCTTCGTCCGTGCTTCGTCCGCGGTCATTGCCAGAGGTCCCCAAGCTGGGCGCGCAACGTCTGCAGCGCCCGGAAGTAATGTGTCTTGACGCTGCCTGCGGAGCAACCCATGGCAGCGGCAGTCTGCGCAACATCGAGCCCTTCCATCGTCCGCAGGAGGAACGCCTGGCGCTGGCGATTGGGGAGCTCGCCGATGGCCTTCTCGAGGGTTGCCATCGCCTGTTCCAACTCGAGCTGCATCACCGGCTGGGGCTCGGGGCTCGCGGCCTGCTCGATCGGGTCGGGCAGCTCCTCGTCTTCCTCGTTCCTGCGAAACGGCAGCCAGGCCATGACCCGGTTGCGCACCATCCGCCGGCGCTGCACGTCGCGAATGCGATTTTCCAGAATCCGGTAGAAGAGCGGCTTCCACTCCTCTTCGGGCCGCTCGCCATATGCTCGGGCGAGTTGCAGCATCGCGTCCTGCACGACATCCAGCGCGTCGTCTTCCTGCCGGAGCGCGATCTGCGCGATTCGGAACGCCTTCAACTCGACGCTGGCCAGAAACTGGTTGAGCGCCCGCGTGCGGTCATGGGAGGTCGATTGGGGCAGGTCCACGTCGCCGGGGGTGACCGCTGGCATGCTATAAACCGGCGCGAGCGTAGCAAAGGCTGACATGGCGCGTCACAACGCGCGCGGCGCTCGGCCGGTTGACCGGCCTGTCACTCCTGAGCGACTGATTTGAGACACATTGCCGCTTCGGCACTCGGGTCCGTGCCCGCATGAGCGCCGCCGTTCTCCGAATCGCCCTCGACATGCCGCTGCGACGGCTGTTCGATTATTTGCCGCCGGCGGCAACGCCCATCACGGGCGAGGTCGGGCAGCGCGTGCGCGTGCCGTTCGGACGCCAGCGGCTGGTCGGCTTGGTGATGGAGCAGGCCGATTCTTCGGATCTGCCGGCGGCCCGGCTCAAGACGGTGCTGGAAGTGCTGGATGCCGAGCCGGTTCTGGACCGCTCGGCCGTCGAGCTGCTGCGATGGGCGGCGGAGTACTACCACCACCCGATCGGCGAGGTGATTGCGGCAGCGATACCGAAGGCGCTGCGCGAAGGCGCGCCGATCATCGCGACCGAGGAGCGTTGGACGGTGACCTCAGAAGGCGCTGATGCCTTCGCCAAAGGCGAGCCGCGCCGCGCGCCCAAGCAACGCGAGCTACTCCGCATCCTCACCGAGCGGGATGGCGCCTCTGCCACCGAGCTCAGCGGCGGCCTGATGGACGGCTGGCAAGACACCGCCCGCGCCCTGTCCAAACGCAATTGGATCGCCTCGACCGAGCAACCCCTGCAGATGGAGCAGCGGACTGAAAATCCGCGTGCCGCTAGTTCAACTCCCCCGCCGCTCTCCCCGGAACAACACACCGCGGTCGAACGCGTAAGCGAGTCCTTGGGAAAGTTCGCGCCGTTCATCCTCCACGGCATCACGGGCAGCGGAAAGACCGAGGTCTACCTCCAGATCGTCGAGCGTGTCCTCGCCCGCGACCAACGGGCCTTGGTGCTCGTTCCGGAGATCGGCCTTACGCCACAGCTCGTCTCACGCTTTCGCGAGCGCTTCACGACGCCACTCGCGGTCCTGCACTCAGCGCTTACGGACAGCGAGCGCCTCCAAGCCTGGCGGTCCGCGTTCACCGGCCATGCCCGCATCGTCCTCGGTACACGCTCCGCCGTCTTCGCACCTGTGCCCAACCTCGGCGTCATCGTCGTCGACGAAGAACACGACGCCTCCTTCAAACAGCACGAGGGTGGGTTCCGCTATTCCGCGCGGGACCTGGCAGTCGTACGTGCACAGCAAGCCGGCGTGCCCATCGTGCTGGGCTCCGCGACGCCCGCGCTCGAGACGCTCCACAACGTGAGTACCGGCCGCTACGAGCGACTCTCACTGCCGCGACGAGCCGCGCAAGCCGTGCCGCCGCGTGTCGCACTCGTCGATCTGCGCGCAAGCGCCGTTCAGGGCGGCATTTCGACCCCGGCGGTGCAGGCGATCGAGCGCCATCTCGCCGATGACGGCCAAATCCTCGTCTTCCTGAATCGACGCGGATACGCGCCGACGTTGCTCTGCACGGCTTGCGGATGGGTCGCCCCCTGCAAGGACTGCGACGCACGACTGACGGTGCACCGCTCCGCCGATCGCCTCCGCTGCCACCACTGCGGCGCCGACGCGCCGCTGCCGGCGCGGTGCCCTCAATGCGGCTTCCCCGTGAAGCCCGTGGGCCAAGGCACCGAGCGCATCGAAGAAACGCTCGCGCAGCTGTTTCCGAACATGCCGCTCGTGCGACTCGACCGCGATGTCGTACGCAAACGAGGCGACATGGAAACCGCCATGCGCCGCATGCATTCGGGCGAGGCGCGCATTCTGGTCGGCACGCAGATGGTGACGAAGGGGCATGACTTCCCGAACGTCACGCTCGTGATCGTGCTGAACGCGGATCAGGGACTCTTCAGCACGGACTTCCGCGCGCCCGAGCGGCTCGCGCAGACGATCGTGCAGGTGGCCGGCCGGGCCGGTCGCGGCACGAAGCCCGGCGAAGTGCTGATTCAAACGGAGTTTCCGGAGCATCCGCTGCTCTCGAACCTGCTGCAGGAAGGCTACGACGGCTTCGCGCGGATCGCGCTCGAGGAGCGCTCGCAAGCCGCTTGGCCCCCGTTCAGCCGCCTCGCAGCGCTGCGCGATTCGGCGGCGACCTCCGAAGCGGCACTGGAGTTTCTGACGGATGCGCGCCGCCTGATGAGGCCGCCGCGCGCGATTCAGATCCGCGGGCCCGTGCCGGCGGCGATGGCCAGGCGCGCCGGCCGCTATCACGCGCAACTGCTGCTCGAGAGCGCGGATCGCACCGCACTGCATCGCTTCCTTGCGGCATGGCTGCCCGAAGTGGAGCAGCTCAAGAGCGCCCGGCGCGTACGCTGGGCGCTGGATGTGGACCCAATCGAGCTGTTTTAGTTAATTGGAAAAAAGTCGCCTGCGGCGCTTTTTTCGAGACCCTACGCGCTCGCCGCCGGCAAAAAGCGTGGTTTTTGCCAGCTGCCGCATCCGGCTTGGCGCGCGGGGCGCGCGCTTCGAAGCAACTGCGAATTTGCTCGCTTGCTCGGTGCAGGGACTCATGCTCTGATCGGCGCCCACCACAGATCCGGCCAGAGGAAGCTATCGATGGAAGCCCGAGATTTGTTGCGCGAGCGCTCCCGCGCGTTCGAGATGGCGCTGCGCATTCGCCACCCGTCGATGGACCCCGCGGCGATCTCGCGCGAGCTGCAACTCCAGCCGGAGCATTCGTTCAAGGCCGGCGAGCCGCGCACGTCCAGCAGCGGCATCGCGGCCGCTGCTGTGCATGCCGAGAGTTGCTGGCTCGGCACCCTGGATCCCGACACGTGGTCCGCCGAGCTGGCGGCGTTCGTGATGCCGAATCAGGCGCGCACGATGGCGACGAAAGAACGCCTGCGGGGCGTCGTGATGGATTCTCTCGGGATGGCCCTCACGCTCGCGGCCTCGCACATCCTGCGCACACACGGCGACTTCTTCCGCCGGCTGCAGAGCGAAGGCGGTGATGTGAGGCTCATCGTCGAGCTGCCGGCCGCTGCCGCTCTGAGCTTCACCCTCACGCCTCAAGTCACGAAGGTGCTGTCGGACCTCGGCATCTCGGTCGATTTCGAGCTCACCGCGGACTGAGCGCGGCGCGCTGGCGCGCGAGGCGCACACGCGCCCAAGTCGCGAGACTCGGGGCGATCACGTGATCGTAGATGCCCACGGACACGCGGTTGAGTCCGGGCACGCTCGTGAGTCTTGCGAGCCACCGATACCGCGGCATGCGCGACCAGAGCTCGATCAGCGCGGGCAGCCCGCTGACGATGCGGCCCTTCGAATCCTTCAGATACACCCGACGTTCGAGATGATCCGTGCGCAGCCCGCAAGCGGCGAGCGCGTCCGGACGCTGCATGGAGTCGATGAACCGCAGCGATTTTTGCGAGCTCGCGCAGAGACGCGCGTAGTGGGTCATCTCCGCGTTACAGACCGGGCACTCGCCGTTGTAGTACATCTCGGTGAGCTCGACGTCGGCCGCCTTGGCGCGCGCGCCGATGAGGTGATCCAACGCCGCACGCAGATCGGGATGGCGGAACACGAAGCCGCATGTGAGCGCGCGACGCGGCACGACGCGCTGCCCATCGACGAGGAGTTGCGCCATCTCGCCCATTGCGGCGCGCACGACGAACGCGGGCACGCGCATCCATATCGGTCGGCGCAGCGTGCGCGCGAGTGTGTGCTGAACCTGCAGGTGTGTCGCGGGGCTTGGGGCGACGGCGTTCATCGCGCCGCGCACCGACGGCTTGTCGAGCGCGAGCTCGATGAGGCGCGTGAGATCGTCGATATGAATTCCACGAGACCCACTGCTTGCCGCTACCGAGCACGGCGCCGAGACCTAGGCGCACGGGTAGCGCGAGACTCGGCAATGCACCCCCGTCGCGGCCGAGCACGAGACCGAAACGAAGTCGGACCACGCGCGCGCCGATCGCTTCCGCCGCAACGGCGGCCTCTTCCCATTGCTGGCAGAGCACGGACTGAAAGATCGGCTGCGGCGGAGATTGCTCATCGAGTCGCTGCTCACCACGCGTGCCGTAATAACCAATGGCACTGGCACTCACGAAGACACGCGGCGGTCGCTCGAGTCGAGCGCACAGCGCGACGAGTGCCCGCGTCGTCTGCAGGCGGCTCGCGATTAGGGTTCGCCGGCGGCCGCGCGTCCAGGGCAATCCCAGAATCCGGGCACCGGCAAGATTCACGATGGCATCGATGCGAGCCGAAGGCTCGATGACGTCGAGATTCGTCACGACGTGTACGTGCGGCCCAAAGCGATCGAGCGCGCGATCGGCGTCTCGCGCGTACACGAGCACGGTATCGCCACGTGCGACCAATCGGCGCACGAGATGCCCGCCGACAAATCCGGTCGCGCCGCTGATGAGCACGGTGCGCGACGCCGCGGTCCTCTCGCCCGCGACGATCGGATCTCGCACCCATTCGGGTGGACGCCGATGGCGAAGCACGGCCAGCGCGTTCCGCACCGACCACGCGAATACGCCGACCGCGAACAGCGTGAGCAGCCATGAGAACACGCCGTGGTCGACCGACACGACGCCAGTCGGCGCGCGCCACCAAGCGAGCGTGATCGGTGCGAGCACGGCCAGCACGAGCCCGAGATTGATGGCGAGCACCGTATGCAGCACACGCTCCAACGGCGGTGGTCGGCGCGAGCGATCCTCTTCGATGAAGTCCAGCAGCGTGATCGGAATTTCCGCGATGATCACGGCCGCGAGCAGCAGCGCCCACGCGCCGCGCCACTCGTACCACGCGAGCGCGAAGAAGATCAGGGCGTAGAGGAATTCGCGGGCCGCGTGGAGGGCGGTTTCGCGCGCCGCCGCGCGCTTTGCCGGCAGCCGCTCCTTGATTTCGTGATGCCACAGCTCGTCGAACGCGCCCATCACGACCTGTGCCGTGATCAATGCGAAGAGGAGGTTCATGTCGAAGTCCTCGCCGCGTGAAATCGACCCGTCTGGTAGAAGAGCTCGCCGAACAGCGGATGCGAGACGGTCATCGTGAAGCGAAACCAGCCGTCCGCTTCGTCGTGATGCTCGACGTGCGTGATGCCGGGTGAGAGCCAGCGAGGCAGCGGAATACGCAGGCGGCGGCCGCTCTTCAGCGTGCCGAAATCGAAGTAGTAGCCATGGCTGATGAAATGCAGGGAGCCGCGCTGTTCGTACACCCGCAGCGGCATGCAGAGCCGCGCGGGAAGGCGCTCGACGAGGCCGCCGTCGGGCTCGATGACCTTCGTCGACGTGACGAAACACGGATCGCTGTACGGCCAGCGGTACTCACGATTCCACGCGACACCTTCCGAGGTCGGTCCAACGTGGACCACTGCGGGAACGTTGCGTCCCGTGCGCGGCACGACCGGCGTGCCGATCAGGCGACAGAAGGTCGCAAAGGCAAGGCCGAGCCAGCTCGCGCGAACGATCTCAAATTCGCCGGCGTAGTCGACGGCGGCGACAGGTTCGCCAAAGCGCGCGCGCACGGCCGGCGGCAGGCGCCGCCATGCAGAATCTCCCAGCACGCCCTGCAGTCCGTGATGCGCCGTCCGCCACGGCGCGCCGGTCGTGACAAGGGGACCGGGGACCCTCTCCGCGCTGAACATCCATAGCTCCCATCATTCGCCGATGACCTTCGCGATCTTCTGGCCGAGCCGCATCATCTTGAGCAGCGTCTTGCGCGGCATGCCCTTGATGGAGTCATACCAGCGCGTCAGGGTCTCGAGGAACTCGAGCTGGCCCGCGATGCGCTGGCGCACCTCGGCCGGTGTCTCGGAATCGGTTTCGAGCTCGGTGACGCAGTCGCGCAGGAACGCGAGTGTCGGATCGATCTCGCGGCGCTTGCGACCCTCGACGATTACGCGGATGACTTCCCACGGGTCACGCTGCGCGATGAAGAAGTCGCGGCGGTCGCCGAGCGTGTGCGTCACCTGCACGAGGTCCCACGCGAGCAGCTCTTTGATGCCGACGCTCACGTTGGAGCGCGCGATGCCGAGCGTTTCGGCGATCTCGTCCGCGTGCAGCGGATTCAGCGCGAGATACAGCAAAGCGTGGATTTGTGCCACGGAGCGATTGATGCCCCAGCGGCTGCCCATTTCGCCCCAGTGGACGATGTAGCGATGCATGACGGGGGTGAGGCGCATCAAGCTGTTCCGTTATTTCAGTCTTTTCTGAAATTTTAGAGAGATTGAAAAGAGAGTCAAGCAGAAAGTGGCCAGGTGACTTAATGCGGTCGCGACGCGGCCCGCAAGTGCGCGGACGACTTGGAGATTTCAAGACGACTTGGAGATTTCAAAAGGCGCGCTCCGAAGCGCCGACCGCCGCGCACGGGAGACCTCGGCGCCGAGCGAGGCCGCACTTCTGCCGGCCGTCAATGACCTGCGCGAATTACGCTCGCCAGCAGCGCTGCTGGTGGTCGTCGACGATGCCGACGGCCTGCATGAAGGCGTAGCAAATGGTGGTGCCGACGAACTTGAAGCCGCGCTTCTTCAAGTCCTTGCTCATCGCATCGCTGTCGGCCGTCGACACTTGGAAGTCGCTCATGTAGCGCGGCCGGCGGCGCTTGCCGGTGGGCGCAAACTGCCAAATGTATTCGTCGAACGTGCCGAATTCCTCACGCGTCGCGAGGTACGCCCGCGCATTCGACACGAACCCTGCCACCTTCTGCCGATTCCGCACGATGCCGGGATCAGCGAGCAGCTTCTGCATCTTGGCCGGTGTGTAGCGCGCCATCTTCTTCGCATCGAAATGGTCGAACGCCCGCCGATAGCTCTCGCGCTTGCGCAAGATGGTGATCCAGCTCAAGCCGGCCTGCGCGCCCTCGAGGCACAACATCTCGAACAAGTGCGCGTCGTCGTGCGACGACACACCCCACTCCGTGTCGTGATACTTCACGTAGAGCGGATCGGTCCCGCACCACGCGCACCGTAAGCGACCGTCCTCGTGCCGAACGACGGGCCGCTGCACCACTTTGGCTTCGGTCATGGCGACGCTGTCTGCCACTCGTGACAGATGCTGTCAACGGGTTTCATGTCCGCGCCCCCGGGTCCACAATGCCGGCGCCCGCATCCGCGGCCTCATCGTCACGTTTCGTATAGATCACACCTCATGCCCGACACCGATCCGCGCCTCGCTCAACAGATCGCACGCACCATTGCCACCGAGATCGGCGCGCAGCCGGCACAGACGAGCGCCGCCATCGCATTGCTGGACGAAGGCGCAACCGTGCCCTTCATCGCGCGCTATCGCAAAGAAGTGACGGGCGGCCTGGACGATACGCAACTGCGTACGCTCGAAACGCGGCTCACGTATCTGCGCGAGCTCGAAGAGCGCCGCGCGGCCGTGCTCGCGAGCATTCAGGAGCAAGGCAAACTGACGGACGCGCTGCGCAAGGACATCGACGCGGCGGACAGCAAAGCGCGGCTGGAGGACCTGTACCTTCCATATAAGCCGAAGCGCCGCACGCGCGCACAGATCGCGCGTGAAGCGGGCCTCGAGCCGCTGGCCGATGGCCTGCTGGCCGATCCGACGCAAGTACCCGAGGCCTTCGCGGCGCAATTCGTCAACGCCGAGAAAGGCGTTGCCGATACGAAAGCCGCGCTCGAAGGCGCGCGCGCGATCCTGATGGAGCGCTGGGGTGAGAACGCGGCGCTGATCGGCGAGCTGCGCACATGGCTCGAGGAGGTCGGGCTGATTCACGCGAAGGTCGCCGCAGGCAAGGAGACCGAAGGCGCGAAGTATCGCGACTACTTCGATCACTCGGAGTCGCTCGCCAAGATCCCCTCGCACCGGCTGCTCGCGCTGTTCCGCGGGCAGAAGGAGCAGTTCCTCACGTTGGACTTCGATCCCGGCCACGACGTCGATGCGGGACATGCGATCGCAGAGGGCCGTGTCGCGCGGCATGCCGGCGTCGCGGATCGCGGGCGTGCCGCGGACAAATGGTTGCTCGATGCGTGCCGCCTGACGTGGCGCGCCAAGCTGCACGTTCATCTGCAGCTCGACCTCTTCGGCAAGGCCCGCGAGCGTGCCGAAGAGCACGCAATCAAGGTATTCGGCGAGAATTTGAAGGATCTGTTGCTGGCGGCGCCCGCCGGGCCGCGTTCGGTGTTGGGCCTCGATCCGGGCCTGCGCACCGGTGTGAAGGTGGCGGTGGTCGATCGCACGGGCAAGCTCGTCGCGACGGACACGATTTACCCGCATGAACCGAAGAAACAATGGGATGCCTCGCTGGCAACTCTCGGCGTGCTCTGCGTGAAGCATTCCGTCGAGTTGATCGCGATCGGTAACGGCACCGCTTCGCGCGAGACCGACAAGCTCGCCGGCGAGGTTGTGAAGAAGCTGCCGCAGCTGAAGATGCAGAAGATCGTCGTGAGCGAAGCGGGCGCGTCGGTCTATTCCGCATCCGAGCTCGCGGCGAAGGAATTTCCCGAGTTGGATGTCAGCCTGCGCGGCGCCGTGTCAATCGCACGGCGCTTGCAGGATCCGCTCGCGGAGCTGGTGAAGATCGAGCCGAAAGCCATCGGCGTCGGCCAGTATCAGCACGACGTGAACCCCGTGCGACTCGCCAAGGCGCTCGATGCGCAAGTCGAGGACTGCGTGAACGCGGTCGGCGTGCACGTGAATACCGCCTCGGCGGCGCTGCTCGCGCGCGTGTCGGGCCTGTCGGGCACGGTCGCGGACAACATCATCAAGTATCGCGACGAAAAAGGCGCCTTCCGCAGCCGCAAGACCTTGCTCGAGGTGCCGCGGCTCGGGCCGAAGGTGTTCGAGCAGTGCGCGGGCTTTCTGCGCATCGACGACGGCGAGGAGCCGCTCGATGCGTCGTCCGTGCATCCGGAGGCGTACCCGGTCGTTCAGCGCATCGTGAAGAACTGCGGGCGCGAAGTGAAACAGCTGATCGGCGACGGCTCGTTCCTGCGCACGCTGAAGGTCGAGGCATACACCGACGAGAAGTTCGGCGTGCCGACCGTGCGCGACATTCTCAAAGAGCTGGAGAAACCGGGACGCGATCCGCGACCGGAATTCCGTGCGGCGCAGTTCGCCGAAGGCGTCGAGGACATGAAGGACTTGAAGCCCGGCATGGTTCTCGAGGGCGTCGTCACGAACGTCGCGGCGTTCGGTGCGTTCGTCGACATCGGCGTGCATCAGGACGGGCTCGTGCACATCTCGGCGCTGGCGGACACGTTCGTGAAAGATCCGCGCGATGTGGTGAAGGCCGGGGACATCGTGAAGGTGCGTGTGCTGGAAGTGGACTTGCAGCGCAAGCGCATCGCGCTCACGCGGCGGCTCGAAGAGAAGCCGCCGCCGGCGGCGCGCGCGCAAGCCGGGGATGCCTCGCGTGGCGGCTATCGCGACAACAAGCCCGGTGGCAACGCGCCGCGCGGCAGCGGCAGTCGCGATTTTTCGGGCGGCGGTAGATCCGGCAGCGATCGCCCCGGCGGCGGCGGTCGCGATCACTCCGGCGGCAATGCAGGTCGCGGCGGCGGGCGCGACTTCTCGGGCGGCGGCGCACGGCCGCGCCAGCAGGAGTCCCTCGGGAACGATGCGATGGCCGAGGCGTTCGCACGCGCACGGCGCGGCAACTGAGTCATGGACCCGCCGCCGATCATTTACGGCACGGCGTGGAAGAAAGACCAAACCGAAGCGCTCGTCGCCCGCGCGATTCGCGCGGGCTTTCGCGGCGTCGATACGGCGTGCCAGCCCAAGCACTATCACGAGCCCGGCGTCGGCGCGGCGCTCGCGGCATTCGACCGCGAATCGCTGTACGTGCAGACGAAATTCACGCCGCTCTCCGGCCAGGATCCGAAGCGCGTTCCGTACGACGTGAATGCGAGCGTGCCCGAGCAAGTGGCGCAGTCGTTTGCAGTCTCACTGCAGAACTTACGGACCACGTATCTCGACGCGCTGATCCTGCATTCGCCGTATCCGCGCGAGGAGCAAACGATGGCCGCGTGGCAGGCGATGGAAGCGCTCGTGGATGCGGGCGGCATCCGGCGCATCGGCATCAGTAACTGCTACGACCCGAAGGTGCTCGAGCAGCTGTATCACGCGAGTCGCATCAAGCCCGCGATCCTTCAAAACCGCTTCTACGCGGATACCGACTACGACGTCGAGATTCGCGCATTCTGCGGGGCTCACGGCATTTCGTATCAGAGCTTCTGGACCCTGACCGCGAACCCGCAGCTGCTCGAAGACGAGACGGTGCGGCTCCTGTCCCTGAAGTATCAGCGCACGCCTGCGCAAGTTCTGTTCCGGTATCTCACTCAGGTCGGCGTCACGCCCCTGACCGGCACGAAGTCCGAGGCCCACATGCGCGAAGATCTGGCCATCTTCGACTTCACGCTCACGGAGAGCGAGGTCCGCGCGATCACAACGTTGCTATGATCGCCGCATGGATGAGCCTCTCTGGTTGACCATTGCGCGCGAGCTGCAGGCAATCGCGCAGACCGGCCTCACCTTCACCCAGGATCGTTTCGATCGTTTGCGCTATGAGCGCTTGCGTGAGCTGGCTGCGCAACTCATCGCGCACGGCGCGAGCAGCGAAACCGAGAAGGTGCTGGACTTGCTGCGCGCCGCGACCGGCTACGCAACGCCCAAGGTGGATGTGCGAGGCGCGGCGTTCGTCGACGGCCGCGTGCTATTGGTGCGCGAGCTGAGCGATGGACTCTGGACGCTGCCCGGCGGCTGGGCCGACGTGAACCAATCCGCGGCCGAGTGCGTCGTGCGCGAGGTCTGGGAGGAATCGGGCTTCACGGCGCGCGCCTTGAAGCTCGCGGCCGTGCACGACTATCGCCGCGGCGGTCATCCGTATCACGCCCTTCACTACGTCTACAAAATGTATTTCATCTGCGAGATCACGGGTGGCGTCGCCACGCCGAGCAACGAGACGAGCGAGGTCGCGTTCTTCGAGCGCGATGCGCTGCCGCCGCTGTCGCTCGGCCGCACGTTGCCCAAGCAAGTCGAGCGCATGTTCGAGCACTGGCAGCACCCGGAATTGCCGACGGACTTCGACTGAGCCTCGGAGCACGCATGAAAACCTTCACGATCTACCACAACCCGAAGTGCACGAAGAGTCGGGCAACGTTGACACTGCTGCAGGAGCGCGGCGTCGAGCCGCGGGTCGTCGAGTATTTGAAGACGCCGCCGACGTCGGCGGAGTTGAGGGCGATCGTCGCGAAGCTGGGGATCGAGCCGGAGCAGCTCGTGCGCAAAGGTGAGGACGAGTACAAGGCGAACTACGCCGGCAAGACGCTCACTGACGCGCAGTGGCTCGACGCGCTCGCGAAGCATCCGATCTTGATCGAGCGGCCTATCGTGGTGAGCGGCGAGCGCGCGGTGATCGGGCGGCCGCCGGAGAATGTGAATGCGCTGCTGAAGTAGCGCGCGCAGGATAGCGACGCTGCGTGCGAGATGTTCGGCGTCAAGCCTGAGATTCGGGCGTTCATCGCGGAGGCATGGAACACAGCGGACCTGGAAGGACACCGCGCGCCCGCGGCCATCGAGCCGCTACTCGATGCCCTTCAGCCTCCATGGAGCGGGCCGTGCGCGCGCTGAGCAGCGGTCTCCGGCAACCCCGTCAACACGCCGGCCGAAGCCCACAACAGAGGCATCTTTGCGGGCCGGGTCCAAACGCGTAGTCTTCGCCCGCCATGCCCACCTCCCCCATGCCCATTCTCGATGAGCTCGAAGCCCGCGGCCTGCTCGCGGACGTCACCGATCGCGCCGGTCTCGGCGAGTTGCTCGCCAAGGGACCCGTCGCGTTTTATGTCGGCTACGACCCCACGTCGTCGAGCCTGCACGTCGGCAATCTCGTGCCGGTGATGCTGCAGGTGAGACTGCAACGCGCCGGTCACAAGCCGATCGTGCTCGTCGGCGGGGCCACCGGCATGATCGGCGATCCCTCCGGCAAGAGTGCCGAACGCAATCTGATGTCGGACGAGGAGCTGAATCGCAACCTCGCGGGCATCCGCGCGCAGCTCTCGCGCTTCCTCGATTTCGCGCCCGGGCCGAGCGGGGCCATCATCGTGAACAACGCGGACTGGACGCGGCCGGTCGGCTTCCTCGAATTCCTGCGCGATGTCGGCAAGTACCTCACCGTCAATTACATGATGGCCAAGGACTCGGTGCGCGCCCGTCTCGAAAGCGAGACCGGCATCAGCTACACCGAATTCTCGTACATGCTGCTGCAGGCGTTCGACTTCGTGCAGCTCTCGAAAGCGCACGGCTGCCGGCTGCAAGCGGGCGGATCGGATCAGTACGGCAACATCACGGCCGGGTGCGAGCTGTCCCGCAAGATGGGCGGGCCGCAGCTCTACGGGCTCACCGCGCCGCTGCTGCTCGATTCCACCGGGCAGAAGATGGGCAAGACCTCGACCGGCGAGCGCGTGTGGCTCGATGCGAGTCGCACGTCGCCGTATGCGTTCTATCAGTATTGGCTGAATATTCCGGACGAAGACGTGCCGCGGTTGTTGCGGCTGTTCTCGTTGAAATCGCTGAGCGAGATCGAGGAGATTCTGCGCACGCACGCTGCGGATCGAAGTCAGCGCGTGGGCCAGCGTGAGTTGGCGCGTGGAATGACGAGCTGGGTGCATGGAGAGGCGGAGCTTGCGCGCGTCGAAGAGGCCAGTCGCGTGATGTTCGGCGGGAGTCTCGAAGGCGTGCAGGCAGGGACGCTGGAATTGCTGGCTGCAGTGGTGCCGGTTGTGGAAGTCGCTCGCAGCGAGCTCTCTTCGGGGATCGGAATCGTCGATCTGCTCAGTCGCACCGTTGCGGAGTCGAAGGGCGCGGCGCGCAGGCTCGTCCAGCAGGGCGGCGCGTACGTGAACAACGTGCGCATCGGGGACGTCGAGCACAAGGTGACCACCGAGCACTTGGCCACGCCGACGATGCTCGTCGTCCGCGGCGGACGGAAGGACTATCGACTCGTTCGCGTCAAGGATTGACGCTCTTCAAGTACGCGCGCCAATTGCCGAAGGACGTGATGTCCTTCGCGCCCTCGATGCCGTGCGGCTCGCAAATGAAGCCGGGGACGCGTGTGCCGTCCTCCAGCTCTACCTTGCCGATGCCGAGCGGCGCGGGGATCCCTGCGACGAATGAGCCGAAGTGTTCGGTGGGGACGGACCAGACTTCGACGTCGATCGATGCGCCATCGGTCGCGACGCGCACGAGGCCGGGGCGGAATGGCGGGCCACCTGGGAGCGCGTAGAAGCGATAGGCGGGGGCGGTGCGGGTGCGGCTGATGAGCGTGGCGCCGCGACTCGTGAGCTGGTGGTTGAGGGGGAGGGCTGCGAGGTGAGCGCCGCAGACGGCGATAGGGATGCGGTCGGGCGGTTTGTCGTTGGAGGAAGACTTCGCGGGCAATTTGGGGCTGGGGTGTGCGGGGGCAAGCGGCTGTGCCTCGGCTGGCGCCTGCGCGCCCGCGTGAAGAGCCTCACTCATGGAGGTCAGGGATGTCGATGTCAGCGAAGTGGAGGTCAACGAAGCGTCGAGGGCGCCGAGCGTTTTGACGCTCGCGCAGTGCATGCGGTCTGCGAGGGAGAGCAGGTGCGCTTCGGTCCACGCGGTGCCGATCAGCGTCACGCCGAACGGTAGGCCATCGGCGCGGAAACCCGCGGGAACGGCGACGGCCGCGAGATCGAGAAAGTTTACGAAGTTCGTGTAGAAGCCGAGGTTCGAGTTGAGCCGGATGGGATCGGCGTTGACATCGGCGATGCGATAGATCGTGCCGGTCGTCGGCGTGACGAGCACGTCGATGTCACCCCACGCTTCCGCCGCGGCGCGCTTCGCTTCCATCAGGCGATGCTGGCTGCGAAACGCATCGGCGGCCGTGAGGTCGCGGCTCGCGGCGATGAGCTCGCGTGTCACGGGATGCACGGAATCGGGCTGGCGCTCGATGAAATCGCCGACCGCGACGTGTCGCTCGGCGATGAATGCGCCTTCGTACAGGAGCCGCGCGGCCGCGCGAAATGGCGCGAAGTCGATCGCGACGCGCTCGCCGCCGAGCGATTCGAGGCGTGCGACGGCATCGTTGAAGAGCCGCGCGTATTCGCCGTCGCCGAAGAATTCGAGCTGCTCGGCGCGCGGCACACCGAAGCGAAATGCGGCCGACGGCCTGCTCGCGCCGCTTGCAGCGGACGCGGCGCCAACCGCTCCAGCGGCGGGCAACGTGCCGCCGCCCGCGGCGCGACCTGTAGGCGCGCTCGCCCGAGCCACGTCGGCAAGCGCCGATGCTTTCCGCGAGTACGCGTCGGCCGCGTCGTAGGCGCTCGCGACCGCGAGCACGCGCGCGGCATCGTCCGACGTCTGCGCAAAAATCGACACGCAATCAATCGACCGGCATGCGGGCACGACGCCACGTGCGCTGAGATTCCCGCACGTCGGCTTGAGTCCAATGATGTTGTTGAACGCCGCCGGCACCCGCCCGGAGCCTGCCGTGTCCGTGCCGAGCGAGAAGCTGACGAGTCCACTCGCCACAGCTACGGCGGATCCCGAGCTCGAGCCGCCCGACACATACGCACTATCGAACGCGTTCTGACACGCGCCATAGGGCGAACGCGTGCCGACGAGCCCTGTCGCGAACTGATCGAGATTGGTCTTGCCGATGGGCACGGCGCCCGCATCGATCAGCCGCTTCACGACGAACGCCGACTCGGGCGGCGTGTACGCGTAGTCCGGGCAGCCGGCGGTCGTCGGCATATCCGCCAGGTCGATGTTGTCCTTGATCGCGAACGGCACACCGTACAACGGCAGAGAGTCGGGCGCCTTCGCATCGAGCGCGCGCGCATACACGAGCACCTGCTCGCGCGACAGTCTTGCAATCCAGACCTGGCGTTCCGGCGCGTCGTCGATGCGCTCGAGAACCGCTCTCATCAACTCGGTGACGGTGAACCGGCGGGCGCGATACGCGGCGAGCACGTCCCCAATCGCCAACGAGGCCAGGCCACCGGGAAGTTTCACTGCGTCGGCACGTGTCATAGCGGCCTCAGCACCAGCACCGTCTCGCCCGCAGACACCGTGCGCCCGCGAGCCGTGCGAACTTCGACAATCTCCGCTGCATGCTCGGCCGTAATCGGCACTTCCATCTTCATGGCCTCGACAACGACCAATGTATCGCCCGCCGCGACGCGTGCGCCGGCCGCAACGCTGACCTGCCACACGCTGCCGGTCACCGGCGCGCCAACTGCGACACAACCGTCAGGCACGTCGCCATTCTCAACAGCGGCCGAGTCGGACGACGCAGCCTCGGACTCCACCAGCATCGCGCCCGATTGGCGCCACCGCTCGCGCTCCGCTTCGAAGGCCGCTTGCTGCCGCGCCTTGAAGTCCGTAATCGAACGCGCGTTCGCCGTAAGGAACCGCCGCTGCTCGCTGAGCTCGAGCGTGGTGTTCTCGATGGCGAGCTGAAAGCGCCCATGCGAAAAATCGTCGCGCATCTTCAGCAGCTTCTCCGCGCTCACCGGATAGAACCGGATCTGATCGAAGAACCGCAGCAACCACTGATGTCCGTCGCGAAAGTCCTGCGTCTGCCGATAGCGATTCCACATCTGCACCGTGCGTCCGACGAACTGGTAGCCGCCCGGTCCCTCCATGCCGTACACGCACAGATACGCGCCACCGATGCCGACGGCGTTCTCGGGAGTCCACGTCCGCGCCGGGTTGTATTTCGTGGTGACGAGCCGATGCCGCGGATCGAGCGGCGTCGCGACGGGCGCGCCGAGATACACATCGCCCAACCCCATGACGAGATAGCTCGCCTCGAAGACGATGCGCTTCACGTCTTCGATGGAATCGAGCCCGTTGATACGGCGGATGAACTCGATGTTACTCGGGCACCACGGCGCATCCGCGCGCACGGACTGCGTGTACTTTTCGATCGCGAGCCGCGTCGCCGGGTCGTCCCACGACAGCGGCAAATGCACGATGCGGCTCGGCACCCGCAGCTCTTCCAGCGCCGGTAGCGATGCGTGTGCGTCGAGCAGCAGGCGAAGCATCTTCGTCTGGGAGATCGCGCGCGAATCGTAATGAACCTGCAGCGAGCGGATGCCCGGCGTGAGGTCGACAATGGACGGAATGCGCCGCGCTTCCAAAGCCTGCATCAGCGCCTGCACACGAAACCGCAACTCGAGATCGAGTACCGGCGGACCGAACTCGATGAGAATGTAGTCCTCGCCGGATTGGCGCACACACAGCGCATCGTTGCCCGAGCCTGACTCATACAGCACCGGCGACATGCAAGGCGCAGCGTCGTCCCGCAGAACGGCGGCATCGAACAGTGCCGCATCGCCGACCCCGACCGCGGCGCCGTGCGGCGCTTCGAGGCCATCGATGCTCTCGTCCTGCGCTTCGCGACGCGCGACCGCGTCCTCACAAGAGATGCAGCGGAAGCGGATGCGATCGCCCGGCCGCAGCTGACCGAGCTTCCACAAGTCCGCGCGCGCGACGATGGCCGGGCACACGAAGCCCCCGAGGCTCGGTCCATCCGGCCCGAGAATGACGGGCATATCGCCCGTGTAGTCGACCGCGCCGATCGCGTACGCGTTGTCGTGCACGTTCGATGGGTGCAAGCCCGCCTCGCCGCCGTCCGTGCGCGCCCACGTCGGCTTCGGTCCGATGAGCCGCACGCCGGTGCGGCTCGAGTTGTAATGCACTTCCCAGTCGGCCGCGTAGAAGGCGCGCATGTCGTCGTCGGTGAAGAAGTCCGGTGCGCCGTGCGGACCCGGCGTGACCGCGATGTTCCACTGCTTGCCGTACTTCGGGATCAGCGCGCTCGGCGCGGAGCACGCCGCATCCGGCGATTCGTCCGATTGCAGCAGACGAACCATCGCTTCGGGCGCGGACAATCTCAGCACGTCACCGGTGCGCAGTGCGCGCCCAACGTGTCCGCCGAATTGCCCGAGCGTGAAAGTTGCCTTGCTCCCGAGATACGGCGGCACGACGACCCCGCCTTCGACCGCCAGATACGTGCGCTGTCCCGCGCCCTGAATACCGCCAAGCGTCAGCACGCCTCCGGCGGGCACCCGCACAGGCTGCCAATACGGCACGGAACGCCCGTCGACAGTCGCCGTCATCTGTGCGCCGGTGAGCGCAATGGACGTCTCGACTCCGAACTTCAACGTCGGCCCAGTGCCGGTCAGCTCGAGCGCCGCGTGCCACTCGCGATTTCCTACGATTCGATTTGCGAGTCGAAACGCGAGCGCATCCATCGGTCCGGAAGGCGGCACACCGACATTCCAGTAGCCGAGTCGACCTGGATACTCCTGCACCGTCGAGTGTGTGCCGGGCTTCAGCACTTCGACCGAGCGCGCGGGTAACTCGAAGGTCGATAAGAATCGCGTGTACTGCCGGCCCGAGCGGAATACGTCGTGCGCGAGGATGCCGCGCAAATAGTCGAGATTCGTTTCGACACCGTAGATGTTCGTCTGCGCGAGCGCGCGTTCGAGCTTGGCGATGGCGTCCGCGCGCGTGGACGCGTGCGTGATGATCTTCGCTAGCAACGGGTCGTAGAACGCGGACACCTCCGTGCCCGGCTCGATCCACGCATCGACGCGCGGATCCTTCGGCAGCGTGACATGCGACAAGAGCCCGCTCGACGGACGGAAGTTGCGCGCCGGATCCTCCGCGTATAGCCGCACTTGAATCGAGTGTCCGCGCGGCTCGTGCACGTGCGCGTCGAGGTCCGGCGGCTCCCCTGCCGCAGTACGGACCATCCACTCGACGAGATCGATGCCGGTGACTTCCTCGGTAACACCGTGCTCTACCTGCAGGCGCGTGTTCACTTCGAGGAAGTAGAACTCCTCGGCGCGCACGTCGTAGACAAACTCGACCGTGCCGGCAGAGCGGTAGCGCACTGCTCGCCCGAGGCGTACTGCTGCGTCGAGCAAGCGCGCGCGTGTCTCGTCGGCAAGCCCAGGCGCCGGCGTCTCCTCGATGACCTTTTGATTGCGCCGCTGCGTCGAGCAATCGCGCTCGCCCAGCGCGATGACGCGTCCGGCGCCATCGCCGAACAACTGCACCTCGATGTGCCGCGCGCGCTCGATGTACTTCTCGAGAAACAGCCCGCCGTCGCTGAAGTTGTTCTTCGCCAGGCGCGCTACGGCGTCGTATGCACCTTCGAGCTCCGCGGTGTCCCGACAGAGTTGCATGCCGATGCCACCGCCACCCGCCGTGCTCTTGAGCATGACGGGATACCCGATGCGCTCGCCCTCGGCGCGCGCCTGCGCGATGTCGGAGAGCAGACCGCTCCCGGGCAGCAACGGCAGCCCGTGTTCCTGCGCCAGCGCGCGCGCCCGATGCTTCAAGCCGAAGTCGCGCATCTGCGCCGGCGTCGGGCCGATGAACGTCACGCCGTGCGCTTCGCAACTCTCCGCGAACGCCGCGTTCTCGCTCAAGAATCCGTAGCCCGGATGAATCGCCTGCGCGCCCGTGGCACGCGCCGCTTCGAGCAAGCGGTCCTGGCGCAAGTAGCTCTCGCTCGCCGCGGCACCGCCGAGCGCGAACGACTCATCCGCCTGCGCGACGTGCAGCGAGTACTTATCGACCTCGGAGTAGACCGCGACCGAGCGCACGCCCATCCGTCGCAAGGTGCGAATGATGCGGCACGCGATGGCGCCGCGATTCGCGATGAGAACTTTGTCGAACATCCCCGCGAGTCTCCCGGAGCGCCTTGAGCTCCACGCGCGGGCCGGGTCGTCCCGGCGTTGTCACGAGGATCCGCGGGTCGTCCCGCGGAGAGGCCCGGAGTTTAGTCCGGTCCCCAGACCATCACGCGCACCGGCGTCGGGTTGTACGCGTTGCACGGGTTGTTGAGCTGCGGGCAATTCGAGATCAGCACGATCACGTCCATGTCCGCGCGCATCTCCACATAGCGCCCTGCCCCCGAGATGCCGTCCGCGAACGTGAGATCGCCCGCCGGCGTCACCGGCACGTTCATGAAGAAGTTGATGTTACTCGGCAGATCGCGCTTCGTCAGCCCGATGCCCGAACGGGTCAGCGCCAGCAGAAAATTATCGCGACAGCTGTGCATGTGCCGCTTCTCGAGCGCGTACCGCACGGTGTTGCTCTCCGCGGAGCACGCGCCGCCGAGCGTGTCGTGCCGACCGCAAGTGTCTGCCGTGATGGTGAGCATCACGTTACCGTCGTTCGAGATGAGCTGCGTGCCGGTCGTGAGATAGAGCCGGCCCTGCGAGCGGATCGTGTCCGCGGCGCTGTAGCGCTCTTCGCTGTTCGCGGCATTGAAGAACAGTGTATCGACCGCCTGATTGCCTTCGAGATCGACGATGCGGAACGACTGCCCGCGACACACCGTGCCGATCCACGGCTCGCCCGCCGGGATCACGTGATTCAGCACGGCGCGCGCCGGATCGCGCGGGCTCTCGATCAAGGTCGCCTGCGACGGCGCGTCCATCTGCAGCGCTTCACGCATAGAGCATCTCGGTGTTGCGGAATCCGCGTTGATTCTCGGGGCAGCGATTGCGGCACAAGTCGTCCGCGGCCACCGGCTCGGCCGCGAACGCCGACACCTTCACCGACCGCGGCCGATACTCGAGCGCCGGATCGAGCGGGTGCTGACATGTCGCGAGCACGACGAGCGTGTTCATCTCGAAGCGCAGATCGACGTACTTGCCGGCGCGCGAATGATTCGTTGCGAAGTGCAGATCGCCGCGGTCGTCCGGCGTCACTTTGCTGAAGAAATTCACGTTGGCCACGATGTCGCGCTTGCCGAGGCCGTGCTTGCCGAGCTCGTTCAAGAGGCTGTCGTACCCGTTCTTGTAGTAGTCGTTGCGCTGTTCCTGAAAGCGCGTCTTGCCGAAGCGGGCCGCGACCATCGCAGCGTTCGAGACGCCGCAGAACGTGTCGTGCCAGCCGCACGTGTCCTCGACGATGGAGCAGAACACGCGGCCCATGTCGGAGTAACACACGCAGCCCTTCGTCAGGTACGCGGTGTGTTGCGCCTTCAGCGTGTCCGCCATGTTGTAGCGTTCGAGCTTCTCCGCGGAGTTGTAGAACAGCGCGGCGACGTTCGCGCCGCCTTCGAGATCGGTGAGTCGCAGGATCACCCCACGGCGCGCGATGCCGGACCAGTGCGCGCCCGCGCGCAGAGTTTCTTCCCAGAGCAAACGGCCCGGACTCGAAGCAGTCATGAGAGGGGTGTGCCTGCAGTGACGAACAACTTTGGAGCGAGCGGTGTGCAAAGCGCATACCAGCGCACTCAAAGTGTTCTTGCGCCTGGAAACGGCGTGCGCAGCGACTTCGTCGGGCGCGCGAGCTCGCCCAATGATGGAGCGCGCCGCGCGCGGCGCGCCTTCAAACAGTGCGCCGCGCACGGCGCGCTCGCGCTAACGCGCGGAAAATCTGGCGGCATGCGCTTTGCATCGTCGCCCCCGCAATGTGCGTCTAGGGTTCCGGCTTCGCGCTCGCGAAGCGCTGGTCCGAGAGAGGCAGTCCAACCGCGCGAAGTCGCGGGGGATACACGGCGGGACAAAAGCCCGGGAGATTGGTGAGGCGACTCGCGCGCCTGCCCGGTCTCCGGTGCGCGCCAGCCGCCTCGATTACGGCCCTAAAGTGGAGTGATCGAATGCGCGCGTCTCTCAACAAGATTCTCAGAACATCCGCCCTGCTCATCGCTCTCATCGCGGTCGCGGCGTTACAGCCGACATACGCCGCGGGCAAGAAGAGCTTCAAGGTCGCCTGGAGCATCTACGTGGGCTGGATGCCGTGGGACTACGCCGCTCAGAGCGGCATCCTGAAGAAGTGGGCCGACAAGTACGGCATCGACATCAAGCTCACGCAGATCAACGACTACGTCGAGTCGATCAATCAATACACGGCGGGCGGCTTCGATGCCTGCGTGATGACGAACATGGACATGCTGACGATTCCATCCGCCGGTGGTGTCGATTCCACCGCGCTCATCGTCGGCGACTTCTCGAACGGCAACGACGGCGTGGTGCTGAAGGGCAAGGGCAAGAAGCTCGCGGACATCAAGGGCCAGTCGGTGAATCTCGTCGAGCTCTCGGTGTCGCACTATTTGCTGGCGCGTGGGCTGACCAGCGTCGGGCTCGCCGAGCGCGACATCAAAGTCGTGAACACATCGGATGCGGACATCGTCGGCGCGTTCGCCGCGCCGGACTCCACGTCGGTCGTGACGTGGAAGCCGCAACTCGCGGAAGTGCAGAAGATGCCGAACGTCACCCAGGTGTTCGATTCGAGCAAGATCCCCGGCGAGATCATCGACATGATGGTCGTGAACTCGGCAACGCTGAAAGCCAGCCCCGAGTTGGGCAAGGCGCTCGTCGGCGCGTGGTACGAGACCATGACACTGATGTCGGGCACCGACCCGAAGGCGGCCGCCGCGCTCGCGCAAATGGCGAAGGCCTCGGGCACGGACGTAGCCGGCTTCAAGAGCCAGCTCGCCACGACCAAGATGTTCTGGAAGCCCGCCGAAGCCACCGCATTCACGACGAGCCCGGATCTGGTGAAGACGATGGATCTCGTGCGCACGTTCTCCTTCACGCACGGCCTGCTCGGCAAGGGCGCGAAATCGGCGGACGTCGTCGGCATCAGCTTCCCCGGCGGCAAGACGCGCGGCGATGCCAAGAACGTGAAGATGCGGTTCGACCCGACCTTCATGCAGCTCGCGGCCGACGGCAAGCTCTGATCCGCGACCATGCGCCGCCTCGTCAACCGGCATCCCGGGCGCGGCGGCGCCTTCGCGCTGGGCGCACTGCCCTTCTTGGTGCTGATTGGCGTCTATCTCATGGCCTCGCATATCCGCGCGGCCGCGAACGCCGACGACAAGCTGCTACCCACGCCGACGGTGCTCGCCGAGACGATGCACAGTTACGCGTTCGAAGAAGACGTGCGCAGCGGCTCGGTGCTCTTCTGGGTCGATACTCTCGCGAGCCTCGAGCGGCTGTTCATCGCGCTGGCGCTGAGCGCGGCGATCGGGCTGGTGTTCGGGGTCGTCGTCGGCGTCATTCCGTTGGTGCGCGCTACGCTCGCCCCGTTCGTCGCTGCACTGTCGATGATCCCGCCGCTCGCGGTGCTGCCGATCCTGTTCATCGTGCTCGGGCTCGGGGAGGTCGCCAAGATCACGTTGATCGTGATCGGCGTGACGCCGGTCATCGTGCGCGATCTCGCGCTGCGCGCCGGTGAGTTGCCGTCGGAACAGCTCATCAAGGCGCAGACGCTCGGGGCGTCGACGTGGCAGCTCATCGTGCGCGTCGTGTTGCCGCAGATCTGGCCGCGACTCATCGATTCGCTGCGCCTGACGCTCGGCGCGGCGTGGCTGTTTCTCATCGCGGCCGAAGCCATCGCCTCGACCGAAGGGCTCGGCTATCGCATCTTCCTGGTGCGGCGCTATCTCGCAATGGACGTGATCCTGCCGTACGTCGTGTGGATCACGCTGCTTGCGTTTGCGACGGATTGGCTGCTCAAGTGGATTCGCGCGCAAGCGTGTCCATGGGCGGAAATAGCACGCTGATGGCACGCGTCACCGCTCGCGGCATTTGGAAGACGTACGACGATCACGTCGTGCTGGAGAACGTGAACCTCGAGGTCGAGCACCACGAATTCGTCACGATCGTCGGCGCCTCCGGCTGCGGCAAGACGACGTTCTTGAAAATGCTCCTCGGCATCGAGACGCCCTCACGCGGCACGTTGCTGATCGACGGCCAGCGGTTCGTGCCGGAGCCGAACGCGGATCGCGGCATCGTGTTCCAGCGCTATTCACTGTTTCCGCATCTGACGGTGCTGGAGAACGTGCTGCTCGGCTTGGAGCTCGAGCGCTCGCGCCTTCTTGGCAGGCTGTTCGGCACGAGCAGGCGCAACGCGGTCGCCAACGCCAATCAGCTGCTCGAATCGATCGGGCTCGGGTCGGCGCGCGACAAGTATCCGGCGCAGCTGTCGGGCGGCATGCAGCAGCGGTTGTCGATCGCGCAGTCGGTGATTCGCAAACCCAAGATCCTGCTGCTCGATGAGCCGTTCGGCGCGCTCGATCCGGGTATCACGCTCGATCTGCACAAGCTCATCCTGGAGCTGTGGGCGGCGAACGAGATGACCATCTTCATGATCACGCACGACATCAAGGAGAGCTTTCAGCTCGGCACGCGGTTACTCGTGTTCGACAAGGTGCGCCACGACCCGCAAGCGCCCGAGCGGTACGGCGCGAAGATCACGTATGACTTGCGCTTGAAACGGCATGCGGAGCGCGTCCGCGTGCCCGAGGCGCTCAGCGCCTAGGCCGAAAAAAGGCCGGGGCACTCGCGCGCCCCGGCCTTCGGCTCGTGGGGAGAGCTAGCGACGCTTAGCGCAGACCAGGCGCCTGCGAGGCATCGGGCTGCGAGGCGCCAGGCTGCGAGCCGTCCGCGGGCGGCGGACCCCAGCCATGCGGGCCGCGGCGGAAGTGATGCGCCGCCATCGCGGCACGTCCCGCCTTGATCTCATCGAGGCTCAGCTCGCCGTCCTTGTTGGTGTCGAGTCGCTCGAACGCGCGGGCCAGGAAGGGCATTCCCGCCTGCACTTCTTCCTTCGAGAGCTGGGTGTCACCGTTCGTGTCCGCCTGTTTGAAGCGAGCTTCGAACTTCGCTTCCATCTCCGCGCGCTTTGCCGCGCGCACGGCACTGATCTCGTCCTGCGTGATCTGGCCGTCGTGATTGGTGTCGAACGTCGCGAACTCTTTCTCGACGCGCGCATTGGCCGCGGCCAACGCTTCGTCCTTCGTGATCACGCCGTCGCCGTTCGTGTCGACCTTCTTGAACCAACCGTGCTCGCCTCGGGCAGCAGCGGGCGCGGCGGTGGTGTTCGTCGTGGTGTTCGTTGCGGCGATCAACGCGACGGGAGCGAGCGTGAGCATCGCCGTCAGCAGTAGGGTGTTCCTCTTCATTTCCTCTAACTCCGAGTGGTGCTCTTTCGAGGTGGCCTGAACGCGAACGATACCGGGTCGTTTACCTGCGGGCTGTTACCAAAAGTACTGTTTCCCAAGGGTTTTTGTTACTTCCGGGCGCGGCGCGCACGCTACGCGCAACCGGCGCAGCGGGTGCAGGCGACACACGCCGCCTGTAGACTTGCGCGCCTTTCCGTCCGAGGTCCCAAGCCCTTGAAGCAGCAGCTCGAACAGCTCGTTTTCACCGCTCTCACGAAGCTCGTGGGCACGCTCCTGAGCGAGGCTCCGGACGCGTCGACGGTCACGGTGGAGCGCACGCGCGACGCTCAGCATGGTGATTTTGCGACCAACGTGGCGATGCGCCTCGCGAAAGCCGCTCGCCGCAACCCGCGCGAGCTGGCCGTGGCCATTGTCGGCGCGCTGCCCGCCAACGATATCGTCGCGAAGGCGGAGGTTGCAGGCGCCGGCTTCATCAACTTCTTCCTCGTGAAGGACGTGTTGTCGCGCGAGGTCTCGCGCATTCACGAATTGGGCGAGCGTTACGGGCGCAGCACGCTCGGTCAGGGCCAGCGGATCATCGTGGAATTCGTGTCGGCGAACCCGACGGGGCCGTTGCACGTCGCGCATGGACGTCATGCCGCGTACGGAGCATCGCTGTCCAACGTGCTGGCCGCCGCCGGCTTCGAGGTGCATCGCGAGTACTACATCAACGATGCCGGCCGGCAAATGGACATCCTCGCGTCGAGTGTCTGGCTGCGCTATCTCGAAACGTGCGGCGAGGCGATCACGATTCCGGCGAATGGCTACCCGGGCGAGTACCTGAAGCCTGTGGCCGCGAAGGTGCGCGAAGTCGTCGGCGAGCGTTTGCGCAAGCCGTCCGCGCAGGTGTACGCGGGTCTGCCGCCGGATGAGCCGTCCGGCGGCGATAAAGAGGTGTACGTCGACGCGATCATCGCCCGCGCGCGGGAGTTGATCGGCAACGACGAGTTCGTTGCCGTACTGAACGTTGCGCTCGAATTCCTGCTGAACGACATTCGCAACGATCTCGAAGAGTTCGGCGTTGTGTTCGATCGCTGGTACTCGGAACGCTCGCTCGAGACGACCGGCGCGATCGATCGCGCGCTCGCGAAGCTCGAATCCCAGGGCCGCCTGTACAAGCAGGACGGTGCCGTGTGGTTCCGCGCCACCGAATTCGGCGACGAAAAGGATCGCGTGGTCGTGCGCGAGAACGGGCAGAAGACCTACTTTGCCTCCGACATCGCGTACCACCTCGACAAGCGCGAGCGCGGGTTCCAGAAGCTCATCGACGTGCTCGGCTCGGGTCACCATGGCTACATCGCGCGCGTGCGTGCGGGGCTCGCCGCGCTCGGCGAGCCTGCGGACTCGCTCGAAGTGCCGATGATCCAGATCGTCACGCTGTATCGCGGCGACGAGCAGGTGAAGATGAGCAAGCGCGCCGGCACGTTCGTCACGTTGCGCCAGCTGCGCAGCGAGGTCGGCAACGACGCCTGCCGCTTCTTCTATCTGATGCGTAGTCACGAGCAGACGCTGGACTTCGACCTGCAGCTCGCGACTTCGCGCACCAACGAGAACCCGGTGTACTACGTCCAGTACGCCCATGCGCGCGTGAAGAGCCTAATGAAGGAGCTGGCGGCGCGCGGTTTCGCTTTCGATCTGAAGGCGGGGCTCGCGAACCTGTCCCGGCTCGATAGCGAGCAGGCGCAGGCCCTGATCACGGCGCTGCTGCGCTATCCGGAAGCGGTCGAGCAGGCGGCGATCAATCGCGCGCCGCATTCGATCGTTTACTATCTGCGGGAATTGGCCAACGCGTTCCACACCTACTACAACGCCGAGAAGGTCATCGTGGACGATGCGGACCTGCGCAACGCACGCGCCGCGCTCGGACTTTCGGTGGCACAGGTCATCCACAACGGCCTCGCATTGCTGGGTGTATCCGCGCCGGAGAGCATGTAATGGCGGCGAACCGGCTGACGACCCGCGACTACAAGCGCGCCGCGCGGCGCTCGTGGGATTTCAGCCGACTGCGCGAATTCGGCGCCGGCGCGTTGGTCGGGCTCGTGCTGGCGAGCGCGGTCTTCATATATAAGAGTGACGCGAAGAAGGCTGCCCTGCCGGACGCGCCGCGACCCGAGCCGCAGCGCGCGGCGAAGTCGGAAACCACTGAGGCGACCGCCGAAGCCGCGGACCGATACGACTTTTACGAGATGCTGCCGAACTTCGAGGTCGTCGTGCCGGAGAAGGATCGCGACGTGAAGCGCGACCTGCCGGCCGCGAAAATCGAGCGGCCCGGTGTGTACGTGCTGCAGGCCGGCTCGTATCGAAATCAGGCGGATGCCGATCGTGTGCGTGCGCAGCTCTCCCTGCAGGGAATCGCCGCGAAGGTGCAGCGGGTGGCCGTGGACAACGACGTGTGGCATCGCGTGCGCATTGGCCCGATCAGCGACCTTGCGGAGCTCAATCGCGTGCGTAAGCAGCTTCAGGCTGCAGATGTCGACGGGTTGGTGATTCGCGTCGGGGATTGACGTGATTCGAGCGCGAACAGCGGTGCTGGTTTGCGTGGTGTTTGTGGCGTCGTGCGCGGCGCCTCGTAAGGAAGAGCCGAAGCCGGCGCCGGTCGCGCCGCTTCCTTCCAAGGGAATCACGTTTGCCGCTGTCGGCGATGTGATGATGGGGACGGACTATCCCTCCAACATTCTTCCGGATGACGACGGCGTCGGATTCCTGGCGAATGTCGCGCCGATTCTCTCCGCGGCCGACGTGACGTTCGGCAACCTCGAAGAGGTGTTGATGGACGGGGGTGAACCCGTGAAGCGGTGCAAGCCTCCGCCCAAGAAGCAGAAGAAGAAGGAACCGAAGGGACCGGGCGATGTGAATCCACCGGCGCCGCAAACCGAACCTGCTCCGGTGCCCGAGGAGTCTGCGCCGGCGGCGCAAGCATCAGCGGGTGCGAAGGATGCGGGGGACGATCAGCGCCGGACTGACGGGCAGGCGCCTGCGGCCGCCTCCGGAAGCTCACCTTCAAGTGGTAGTTCGTCGGCGCCGCAACCGGCTACAGCGGGCAGCTGTTACGTGTTTCGCTCACCCACCCGGTACGCGACGTATCTGCGGGACGCAGGATTCGACGTCATGAGCCTCGCCAACAACCACGCGCAGGACTTCGGTGACGCGGGCCGCGACTCCAGCATGCGTGCGCTCGATGACGTCGGCATCCGTCATTCCGGCCGCGACGGCGACGTCGCCGAATGGACTACGAACGGCCGCCGGTTCGCGCTCGTCGCCTTCGCGCCGAACGTCGGCTCGCATCAGCTGAACGATCTCGACCGCGCGCGCCAAATCGTCACCGATCTCGCGGCTCACCACGACATCGTCGTGGTCTCGTTTCATGGCGGCAGTGAAGGCGAAGGCGCCTCGACGCTGCCCTTCGCGCACGAGATCTACCAGGGTGAGGATCGCGGCGATGTCGTCGAATTCGCACACGCCGTCGTCGATGCGGGCGCCGACATCGTCCTCGGCAGTGGTCCGCACGTGCTGCGAGCGATCGAGCTGTATGGCGACCGGCTCATCGCCTACAGCCTGGGCAACTTCGCCACCTACTACGGCATCAGCGTAAACGGCATTCGCGGCATCGCCGGCATTCTCACCACGCGTCTCGCCGACGACGGCAGGTTCCTCGACGCCCGCCTCGACTCGACGATCCAAATCCGCCCCGCGGGCCCGTCGCTCGATCCCGAACGACGCGCCGTAGCGCAGCTGCGCGAGCTGACGGGCACGGCATTTCCGCAAGGTCACCTGACGATCGAAGACGACGGCCGCATCGTGCCGCGACACTGAGCGATTGAGTCGCCCCCACCGCGTCTGCGCTCACAATTCGCGACGCTTTCCGCGGCATCACCGGCAATATCACGTAGGTCGCCTGACATAGCGCGAGGCCTATCCTTGCGGCTCATCCGGAGAATGTAGCAACTCTCGAATCCGCAGCAGCGCCTGGGCGTGCAGCTGCGACACGCGTCCCGGAGTCACGGCCAGCTCGCTCGCGATGATGCGGAACGCGCATTGCTCGAAGTAGTGACGGCGAATGAGCTGACGTTCGCGCTCGGGGAGTTTTTCCACGGCGATGCCGATCAGTGCGAGGAGCTCCACCTGCTCGACCGCCGCGTGCGGGTTTGCTTGCACGGCTTCGTCGGCAACGTCGTCGCGCTCGTGCTCGAAGAGAAAGCCGAGCGCCAGCGGACCTGGCGTGAGCGAGCCAAGCTCTTCGGGGGTGCCTTCGTCGGCCGCCCCGGCTGCCGCGGCGCTGACATCGAAGGCCGCGGCACGATCCGCAAGCACCAACGGCGCGCCTGGCGGCATCGCCTCAACACGATCCTGCGTCCGCGTCCGCCAAAAGCTGCGCTGTGCGGCGACTTCCGACTCGCGTCCCAGCCCGTTCAACACCGCGCCCCGAATCCGATAGCTCGAGTACGTCTCGAACGACGCCTCGCGCCCCGGATCGTAATCGTCGATCGCCTCGACGAGCCCGATGCGCGCGTACTGCAAGTAATCCTCGAACGGCACCGAGTCGTCGGCGCGCAAGCGATAGAAGCGCGCGGCGGCACTGCGCGCGAGCGGCAGATAACGCTCGATGAGTCGCCCGCGCAGCGACAACTCGCGTGAGTCGATGAAGCGCCGCCATAACGCGCGCACCGCTTCATCGGAGAGATGCGGAGTGCCCTCCATTGCGTCGTCGGCTGGAGCCGCAGGCGCGGACCCTGAGCCTGCGTGTTCCTTAGCTGATCCCTGGTGATGTCAGTCGGGAGTGGCCGGCTACGCTGCCGATCCATGCCGAGTCGTTCTTAGTTGCCTTATGTTAAACACTTGGCGCGCAAGGCGCTACTGCAACGGCTGGATGGCCGAGACGACGCCACTCTCCGCGTTCACGTCGAGCAGGAAATAGGTGTCGTCGGCACGCGCCCAAAAGACGACACGCACTATTTTTGCGGCTTCCGCGCGGGGCGCTTCGAACCACGCGAATTCGCCCGCGACGGACTTGCCCGCGAGAGGCAGCGGGCTTTCGACGGTGAGCTGTGTTTCGCCGCGCGCGTCGATGAGCTCGAGCATCTCGGAGAAGCGGTGGCGAGGCGAAGATCGCAGCAGCGCGAGACTCCTGCGATCCGGTAGAACCTGGGCCATCAGCCCGTACATGTGCTCGATCTCGACGGGCCGTCCCTTGCAGACCCATTCGAGCTTCACGACGGTGGACGGTTTCCACGTGCGGTTGTGAATTTCGGCCAGCGTCCTCCGTTCGTCGAGTGCGCGGCCGTCCGCGCCAATCTCACGAAAGCGTTCGATCTTGTCCATCGCATACTCACCGACCCCAATCGAATAAATATCCGCGCAAATGGACGCGGATTTAGGGTGCGGCTGCGGAAAATCCGTCGGCTAGAGAGCGGCGGCCTGGAGTGCGAGCGCGCGTTGACGCGCGAGCAGGGCTTCGATTTGTTGGACCGGTACCGGCCGCGAGTGCAGATAGCCCTGCGACTGTTGGCAATTGAGCGTCTTCAACAACTCGAGCTGCTCGGGCGTCTCGACGCCTTCGGCGATGGAGGTGAGATTGAAGGCGGACGCGAGCCCGATGATGCTCGACACGAGCGTGACGCTAGCGCGATCCGTCGGCAGGCCACTGATGAAGGCGCGATCGATCTTGAGCAGATCCACCGGCAGCTTCGACAGCAAGCCGAGCGACGAATAGCCGGTGCCGAAATCGTCGATGGCGATGCGCAGGCCGACGTTGCGCAGCTCGCGGAGCTTGCGGCTCGTGCCCTCGAGATCTTGGAGCAGGCCCGTCTCGGTGATTTCGATGTCGACGCCGTAGCCGTCCGCGGGCCAACCGGTCGCCGCTTTCAGCACTGTGTCGACGAAAGTACGGCGGCGAACTTGCAGCGCCGAGACGTTCACGGCCACGCGCACCGGGCCGAGGCCGAGCCGCTGCCAGCGGCGGCAATCCTCGACGGCCTTCCGCAACACCCAGTCCCCGACCGACACGATCATCCCCGAGGATTCGAGCACCGGCAGGAAGCGCGCCGGCGGCACGAGCCCATCCTGCGGATCGTTCCAGCGCAGCAGCGCCTCGACGCCGTCGATGCGGCCGTTCGCGACGTTCACCTGCGGCTGGTAGTAAAGAACGAACTGCTCCTCGTCGAGCGCGGCGCGCAGGCGGTGTTCGAGCGACAAGCGCTCGGCCAGCTCGCTGTGCATCTGCATTTGGTAGTGCAGATACTGCTCGCCCGACGTCTTGGCCTGTTTGAGGGCGGCTTCAGCGCGCTGCACGAGCGTATTGCCGTCCTCGCCCGTGCCGGCGTGGCGCGCGATGCCGGATTTGAAGGACACCCGCAACGTGTGGCCTTCGATCTCGAAGGCATCGCGAAACACGGTGGTCTCGAGCAGCGCCGTCGCGTTCTCTTCCGACGACTCGGGGAGCATCAGCGCCAGCGCGAACGTGCCGCCGCCGAGATAGCCGATGCGCTCGTCGTCATCGAGGTGATGCTTCACGCGCTCGGAGACCTTCTGCAGCAGCAGGTCGCCGACGTGACGGCCGAAGCTGTCGTTCACGTGGCTGAGTCGATCGACGTCGAACGCGACCACCATCGGCCGCACGGTCGGGCTCACGCCGTGCTGAATGAGCTCATCCAGCCGCTCGCAGAACATGGCGCGCTTCGCGAGACCGGTCAGCGGATCGAAGTACGCGAGCTGCTGGAACGCGTCCTCTTTCTGGCGGAACTGCAGCGCGAATGAAATATTTGCGCTGATCTCCTGCAACAGCCGCAGCTCTTCTTCATGGATCTGCTCGCTCTCGCGCGAGCAGAGCGTGAGCACACCGACGCGCGCGCCGTCGACGATGAATGGCAGCGCAACCATCGACCGATAACCCTGCTTCAACAACTCGGCCCGGTTCGCCACCGGCGGCTCGGACTGGGTGAGATCGTTTGCCACCGTGATCTGGCCGGTGCGCAGGGCGCGCGCCAAGAGGCTCGTGTCCTCTTCCGCGCCGTTGCCGATCGGGAACTCGACCGGCGTGAGGCGGTTCATGTCGCCGCCCGCCCAATACCAGGGCACGGCGTGCAGGCCGTCCGGCGTCACCATCGAGACGACAGTGTGATCGTAGCCGCCCACCTGCATCGCCAGCCGGCAGGTTTCGCGTAACAAGGCGTCACGATCGCGGATGCGGACCACCGCCGCGTTGATCCCGCTCTGCATCTGCAGGAAGCGAGTGAGACGCGCGATGCGCTCCTGCTGCTGCATGCGTTCGGTGATGTCGCGGTGAGTGCCGCGGAAGCCCGTCACCGTGCCGTCGCGACCAACCAGGGCGAGCAAATTGCCTTCGAGCCAGCGGTACTCGCCGTCCTTATGACGCCAGCGCGCGACCACGCCGGTCGCCGTGCGCCGGTGGGTGTCGAGACGCGCAAGCGTATCGGAGAACGCCGGGCTGTCTTCTTCGTGAATGTAGTCGCTGAAATGCGTGCCGCTGAGATCATCGGGCGCAAGCCCGAGAATGCCCCGCACGGATTCGCTGCTGAACACGTAGCGCCCGCCGGCCCCGAGCTCCCAGATCCAGTCCTGAGCCGTGTCGATGATGTCCCGCAGGCGTTGTTCGCTCTCGCGGATGCGCAGCTCCGCGAAGCGCCGTCGACGTCGCTCCGCCACTTCGCGCAACGCGCGACGCACGGCGGGTGCGAGCCGGGCTGGGTTGGTCTTGAGCACGTAGTCCACCGCCCCACGGCGGAGCGCTTCGATGGCGCGCTCTTCGCCGATGGTCCCCGAGAGGAAGATGAACGGGACGTCGGGCGCGGACTGCACCGCGATATCGAGGGCCGCCAGGCCATCGAACGCCGGAATGGTGAAGTCCGAGAGGATGAGATGCGGACGGAAATCGCTCAGCGCCTTGCGGAACGACGGCTCGCTGTCCACGCGATGATGAACACAACCGATGCCACTGCGCTCGAGCTGGCGCACGGCCAGCTCTGCCTCAGCGGCGATGTCCTCGACGATCAGTACGCGCAGGTCCAGTGGCACCCGGGCCTCCGTGGTCGCTCACCTCAACCGGCTTCCTGCCCCAGGCTCGTGCCATTGGTCCCCATGCGGCCCTTGCAGGCTGCCGGCCTCCGTGGCGGATCACGCTCGTCGGACGATGCTCGGTTGGTTATTCCTTGCATGATACAGGAGCGCAACATTCCGTCCCGCGCATCCCGTGTCCTCTCGCTCGACGCATATTCGATCCGATACTGCGCGCAAGGGCGGAAATATTTCACATGCGTCCGACTTAAATCGGGCGAAGCGTGACCGGGTTCCCGCTTCGTTCGTGCTTTTGCGCATCGGGGAGACCTTTAGTCCGCATGCGGACGGCGCGCGCGTCGTCAGTCCTCGCTGACGTTGCGAAAGTCGACGCCGAGCGAGCGCAGCTTCCTGTAAAGGTGTGTGCGCTCCATGCCGACGCGCTTCGCGAGCTGCCCCACCTTGCCGTTGCACAGCAGGAGCTGCTGTTGAAGGTACGCGCGCTCGAATTGCTCGCGCGCTTCGCGCAACGGCAGCGCCAAGAGGTCTTGTTTGACGAGCGGTTCGCCTTGCGGTGCCTGGACGGCGAGCTCGCGTTCGATCTCTTCGAGGCGAATCTCCTCCGAGCCGCCTTGGATCAGCAGGCGATGCACGAGCGTCTTCAGCTCGCGCACGTTGTCCGGCCACGGATAGTTCCGCAAGCGGTTCTGCGCGGCGACGCTGAAACGACGGAACGGCAAGCCCTCGCTATCCACGGCACGGTCGACGTAGTGGCGCAGCAGCTCGGGCACGTCCTCCGCGTACTCGCGTAACGGCGGCACGCGCACGACCAGCGTGTTCAGATGGGCGAGCAGATCGCGGCGGAAGCCGTCCTGCGCCACGCGTGTCTCGATGCCGGGCGCCGCGGCGGACACCACCCGGGCCGAGAACGGCACCGGCTCGCCGCCGCCGACTCGATTGAAGCGCCCCGATTCCAATACACCGACCAGCGCGCGCTGCACGCCCGGCGGCAGGTCCTCGATCTGATTGATGAAGAGCGTGCCGCCGCCGGCCTCTTCCAGTAGACCGCGCTGTCTGGCGCCGTCCTTTTCCGTGCCGAAGAGCTGGGTATCGGCGTCGGCATCGCGCAGCGAGCTGGTGACGATGGCGACGAAGGGGTGGCTGGCCCGCGGGCTCTGCTCGTGCAGGTAGCGCGCGAACGCCTCGCGTCCCGTGCCCGGCTCCCCGACCAGCAGCACCGAGGAAGGATTGGCCGCAATCTGTTGCAACTCGGCGCGCAACTGCTGCATGAGCTTGCTCTTGCCCACCGGCACCATGAGCGGCGGCACCATGAGCTTGCCGGACTGCCGCCGGCGCTTGCCCGCATCGAGCGCCCGCTCGACGGTGCGTAGCAGCTTGGCGAGCGACAGGGGCTTCTCGACGAAGTCGAACGCACCGAGGCGCGTCGCTTCGACGGCCGTCTCGACCGTGCCGTGGCCGGACATCATGACGACCGGACAGCCGTTCGTGGTGCTGGCCGACCACTCGCGCAGGAGCGTGATGCCGTCGACGTCCGGCATCCAGATGTCGAGCAGCACGAGGTCGGGCGTCTGCCGGGCGCGCGAGGCCCGCGCCTGCACCGCGTTCGCCGCGACGTCCACCTCGTACCCTTCCTCGGAGAGAATCTCTTTCAGCAGGGTGCGGATGTCCGCCTCGTCATCGACCACAAGGATGTGTGCATTACTCATGCTCGCTCCCTCCGCAACTCGCCGCGTCTCTCACGTGAACTCGAAGCCGTCCGGGTGCTGTCTTGCATCGGCAGGACCACCCGCACGCGCGCTCCCCCCTCGGGCCGATTGTCGGCATCGATCCGCCCGCCGTGCTCTTCGACGATCTTCTTGACGATGGCGAGCCCGAGGCCGGTGCCCTTGGGCTTGCTCGTCACGTACGGGTCGAACACGCGGTTCAGCAGCTCGCGCTGGAATCCGGGACCGTTGTCGCACACGGTGATGACCGCATACGCGGCATCGGTGCCCTGCTCGAGCCGCGTCGCGATCTCGAGGCGCGGCGCGCTGGCGCCATCGAGCGCCTCGAGCGCATTGGTCATCAGGTTGTTCAGAATCTGGCGCACGCGGCCGCGGTCCGCTTCGAGCATCGCCGCCTGCTCGTCGAGATCGAGCTTCACTTCGGCGCGCGTCTGATGCGAGCGGTACAGGTCCGCCACTTCGCTCACCAGTTGGTTCAGGTTGAACCGCGTTACGTTCATGTCGGGCGCGCGCGCGTACTCGCTGAACGCGTTCACCATCTGCTGCATCGACTCCACCTGCTGCACGATGGTGCGCGTCGAGCGCTCGAGCAGCTCGGCATCCTGGGGGCTCATGGTCGCGAGGAATTTGCGCCGCATGCGCTCGGCGGACAGCTGGATGGGCGTGAGCGGATTCTTGATCTCGTGCGCGAGTCGGCGCGCGACCTCGCCCCACGCCGCATCTTTCTGTGCCTGCAGCAGCGCGGTGATGTCGTCGAACACGATGATGTAGCCGATTTCGCCTTCACCCGCCGGGAGCGGCGTGCAGGCACACATGAGCGTCCGGCGACTCGACGAGCCCTCGAGATCGAGCTGCTCGCGCCACTCTTCGCGGCCGGCGGCGAAGCGGACGGCGAGTGCCGCAACGAATTGTCCGAGGCGCTCGTTGTCTGCGGCGAGCTCCGGCAGGGTGTGGCCCGTCGCGGCCGAGAGATCGGTTCCCATGATGGCGCCGGCGGCGGTGTTCGCGAGTCGCACGGTCAGCATGCGATCCACTGCGAGCACGCCCGTCGACAAATGGCCGAGAAGGATCGCAAGCCGCGCCCGTTCGTTTTCAACCGCCTGTGTAGCGCGCGTCGCTTCTTCGCGTGCACGCCGTAAGCGCTTCGTCATGTCATTGAAGGAGTGCACGAGGAAGCCCATCTCATCGCGCGAGGGCAACGGCAGCCGCGTGCCGAAGTCGCCCTTGCCGACCGCACGCGTGCCGGCGATCAAGTCCTGCACCGGGCGAGTCAGCCGCTGCGCCGAGAAGATGGCGCCGTAGATGGCGGCGAGCATCGCGAGCAGCAGCACGAGCGTCAGGGTGAGGCGGAAGCTGTTCTTCAGCGGCTCTCGCAGCGCAGCCAGATCGCCGTACTGCGAGTACGCGTGCTGCACGGCTTCGGACAAGGCCGCGAGTTGCGGCGGCACCCGATAGAGCGCGACGACGTAGCGGTCGTCGAGGCTCGCTTTGTTCTCGGTGAACGGCGCGGCCGTGCGAATCAGATATTCGCCATTCTCTTCGGGCTCGAGCGCGACGTACTTGCGCTTCTCGCTCACCTGCCGCACGAGGTCCGGCGAGGGACGCGAGGGCAGCGTTTCCATCGGGTTGTCGAAACTCGACGCGAAAATGCGCTCGTGCCCGCCGAAGACCGCGATCTCGATGGCGCCGCTCTGCCGGCGGTCATCGTCCACGTAGCGTGCCATCTCTTCGGGCGACGCGTCGCGCAAGACGCGCGCGAGCCGCCCGGTGCCGTCGGAGTACTCGCGCATACGCATGTCGAGCGCGGAGCGCGACAGCCTGAGCGCGTCGTTCAGCCCTTCCTTCACCTCGACACGAAACCAGCTATCGATGCCGCGATTCAGGAACTCGAGCGAGAACAGGTACACGATGAGCAGCGGCGCGATCACGAGCGCGCCGAAGATCGCCACCGTGCGCGCCGTGAGGCGCGAGCCCGGCACGTGATCGCGATATTCGCGAACGAGCTGCACGAGCTTGCGCGCCAGCAGGATGCTGAGCGCGATCACACCCACGAGATTGAGCAGCAGTATCCACGGCTGCAGCCGGCCGAACTCGCCGGAGTTCTGCGCGCTCTTGGCGAGCAGCAAAAGCGCAACGAGCCCGAGGGCGCCCCACGCCAGCACGTGGGCCACGCCGCTCCAGCGTTTCCACCCGGAAACCTCCGCGTTCACACCGGAAGTGACCATGAATACCACTCGCTCGTACGGTGCCAGTCGTCGGTCCAGAACATGAGCGCACGGAGCGACGCTGGCAACCTCCCGCGACGCACGCCGGCGCGGACACTTACGTGATACATCCCGCCATCGAGCTGCGGCTCGACCAGGATGGGCCAGCCGTCCACGGTCCCCAATTGTTTGAGTGCCTCCTCGAGGGTCGCGTAGCTCTGCTGATCGCCGCTGCGAACATCCTTGACCACATAGCGTTCGCTGACGGCGTGATACGCCAACTCCCGTCGCAGCGTCAGCGCCACGACCTCCGCATCGAACCAGAAGCGGCGCTCGCGCTCGACGCGCGTATCCAATTCGAAGGTGAGAGTGATGCCGTCACGCAACGCGTCCCGGATCACGGGGTTGTCGGGATACTCCACGCGCGCATGCAAGAGAAAGACGCCACCATCGACATTCACATAGGCGGAGCGCACTTCGAGCACTCCGTCGAGCGCATCGGCGCGCAGAGATTGCGCCCATAGCAGCGCGGTCGCGACGATCAGTGCGACGAGGACTCGCCGCGACAAGTGTTCATGTATTCGCAGCATTCGGGCGACGGTGGACTGTACGGTCCGGGGTCAGGTTCCATCCGTTGTCTTTTCGACACAAGCATAATGGAACCCATCGGTGCCCGCCTCGGTTCCCGATAGGAACTGGACACCGACGGTGCGGCCGATAGCCCCCGGAACCTCCGCCGCCAGCGTGACCGGTACGACCCGCGCTTTCTTCTCACGGCGCAGCAAGTCCGTGAGGACGCCCTCGTTCTCTTGCGGTAGGACCGAACACGTCGAATAGATCAGCCGGCCGCCCGGCCGCAGCATGCGGAATGTCGCTTGGAGGATTTCGAGTTGGGTCGCCGCCAGCGCGGGGATGTCGGTGGGCCGCCGGAGCAACTTGATGTCGGGGTGTCTGCGGATCACGCCGGTCGAGGAGCAGGGCGCATCGACGAGGATGCGATCGAACGGACGGCGGTCCCAAAAGGCATCGGCTGTGCGGACGTCCGCGACGACCAAGATGGCCTGCCGGCGCAGCCGGTCGAGATTCTCCTGCACGCGTGTGATGCGACGTTCGTCGATATCGACGGCAACGAGCTCGATGTTCGGAGTTAACTCCAGCAAATGGCTCGTCTTGCCGCCGGGCGCAGCGCAGGCGTCCAGCACCCGCATACCCGGTCCGCACGCGAGGAGGGGCGCGGCGAGTTGGGCGCCGGCGTCCTGCACTGAGACACGTCCCTCGCTGAAACCTGGGAGCGAGACGACAGGAACGGCTTGTTCGAGCTCGACGGCGGCGGGTGCCCAGGCAATCGGGCGCGCCGGGATCTGAGCGGCCGCCAGCTCGGCGATGTAGTCGGGCGCCGACGTGCGCGTCGTGTCGACGCGCAGAACCATCGGCGGATGTGAGTTGTTGGCGTCGAGCAGCGCGCTGAGATGATCGGGCCAGGCCGCTCGCAGGCGGTCTACGAGCCACTGTGGATGGGCCGTGCGCGAGGCGATGTCACTGTCGGCCTTCGCGAGTAGCGCGCCCTTCTCGCGCAGGAAGCGCCGGAGGACGGCGTTGACGAGGCCGGCGGCGCGCTCTTGCTTGAGGATGCGAGCGGCATCGACGGCCGCATCCACCGTCGAATGCGGCGGATTGCGCGAGTACTCGACCTGGTGAGTTCCGGCGACGAGCAGCGCGAGGACCTCGGGTGCGAGACCTTCCGGCCGCTCGAGCAGCGATTCGAGAACGCGCTTCAACCGGAGGTACCACCGCACGGTGCCCAGCGTGATCGCGCGGATCGCCGCACGCTCTGCATGCTGCTCGAACTGGGCCAGCGCATCCTCGACGGAGCGTCCGCCGCCGGCGATGCGCGAAACGGCGCGGGAGGCGGCGGCCAAGGCGTCGGCGCCGGGAGCCCAGCGTCCGCGCTGGCGGGCTGTGGAGGGTTTGCTCAAGGGTGGACTCGCGTCAGCCGAGGGTCAGTCCGGCGCGGGCACCGGCATTCATGAAGTCCCGCGCACTCACGGGACGACGGCCGGCGCGCTGAACCTCGAACACAGCCAGCCGACCCTGCCCGCACTGAACGAGGATCGCACGCTCGGACACCGACAGGATCGTGCCCGGCGGTTGTCCCCCAAGCCGCCCGGAGTTCTCCATCTCGGCTTCGGCTCGCAGGATGCGCAGCTGCTCGCCGGCGTAGATTGTTTCAGCAATGGGCCATGGGTTGAATGCACGCACTTTTCTCTCAACTTCTGTCGCACGAGCGGCCCAATCGATGCGCGCCTCCGACTTCTCCAGCTTCGCTGCGTACGTCACACCGTCAGCGGGCTGAGGCTGCGGGAGGAGGTCGCCGCTCTCCAGTCCCTCGAGCGCTTCGACGATTGCCTCGGCGCCTTGGGCGGACAGCTTGTCGTGCAGCGAGCCGCCCGTGTCGTCAGGCTCGATTGCCAACGACCGCTGCAAAAGCATTGGACCCGTGTCGAGGCCCGCATCCATCAGCATGATGGTCGTGCCCGTCTGCTCATCGCCTGCAAGGATGGCTCGCGGGATCGGCGCCGCACCTCGCCACCGAGGCAGCAAGGACGCGTGGATATTCACGCACCCGAGCCGGGGAATCGCGAGCACCGCCGCCGGCAGGATCAGTCCATAAGCCACGACGACGAGCACATCCGGCCGCCATTCGAGCAGCGCCTCACGTCCCGCCTCGGTTTTCAAGGTCGCGGGCTGGGCGACCGGGATGTTCGCGGCGAGCGCCGCCGTCTTGACGGGGCTTGCGGCGAGCTGCTGCCCGCGGCCCTTGGGACGGTCCGGCTGAGTCAGCGCGCCGATGACGGCGTGACGCGAGCGAACGAGCGCGTTGAGCGCGGACACCGCGAAATCCGGCGTGCCCGCGAATGCGATGCGCAGAGGAACCTCAGTACGCGCGGCGCGCGCCGGACTGCTGAGCGGCCAGCTTCGCGGCGCGCTCCTTCCGGTCCTTGTCGAGCTTCTTGCGGATGCGCTCGCGCTTCAGGTCCGAGAGATAGTCGACGAAGAGCTTGCCCTCGAGATGATCCATCTCGTGCTGCACGCAGACGGCGAGGATGTCATCGCAATCCCGCTCGAACTGCTGCCCGTGGCGATCGAGGGCGCGCACGCGACACTTCGCCGGCCGCACCACCTCGTCGAACACACCGGGCACCGACAGACAGCCTTCTTCGAGGGTGGCCTCGTCCTCGCTCGCGCTCAGGATCTCGGGATTGATGAATACCAGCGGCTCGGTCCGCTCCTTCGACACGTCGATCACCAGCAGGCGCTTGTGGAAGTCCACCTGCGTGGCCGCAAGACCGATGCCGGGCGCGGCGTACATCGTTTCGAACATATCGTCGATGAGCGTCTGCAGCTCGGGGGTGAAATCCGCCGGCGTCATCGGCTGCGCGTGCGTGCGCAGACGCGGGTCGGGGTATTCGAGGATCGTTCGCAGGGCCATGTCGTGTCGCTCTTCGGAGGCGCTCGCCTCTCGCTCGAGAATGCTGCTAATGTTCTGATGTAAGTCGGGAATTTCGCCGGTACAAGTCGCGCCGGTGACGCCCGACCCACGCCGTGAACCAGTGCACACTGCTGAGATTAATTCGTGTGACGTTACGGCGGCCCGATTATAACAGCGGGGTCGCTTGCCCCACCCGTCTGTGAGGAGTGGAGGGATGGTCTCAATTCAGCTTTCCCAGGCTCGCACCATTGCGGGCCTCATCGCGCTGTCCGTCGTGCTCACTGGTTGTGGCATGTTCGGGCACGGACGCGATTCTTCAACCCCTGGCGCGCCGGCGCGTACCGGCGGCATCAGCTCCGACTCGGCTCAGGCTTCTCCGCAAGAGGACCTGACCGCAACCGAGGCGGCCATCGAGACGGCACGGGCTCAGGCGGGAACGCCCGCGCCGGATGCGTCGATCATTCGGCCCGACGCGCCGAAGAGCTACACGGTGAAGCCGGGCGACACGCTGTGGGGCGTGGCCTCGATGTTCCTGAAGGACGCCTACCTCTGGCCCGAGGTCTGGATCATCAATCCTCAGGTCAAGAATCCGCACCTTATCTATCCGGGTGACACGCTCGCGCTGGCCTATGGCGCGAACGGCCGCCCGCAAATCAGCCTGCAGAGCGGCGGGGCCGCGCGGCTGAATCCGCGCCTGCGCAGCTCGGAGCTCGAGGGCGCGATCCCGACCATTCCGTACTCCTCGATCGCGGCGTTCCTCTCGAAGCCGGCGGTGCTCTCGAAAGAGCAGATCCGCAACGCGCCGCAAGTGCTGGCGTTCCGGGAGAAGCACTTGGTTGGCGGCTCGGGTAACGAGATCTACGTGAAGGACCTGAACGCGCCGGTGAATTCGCGCTACAGCGTCGTGCACATCGGCGAGGCGCTGGTCGATCCGGACGACGGCGACGTCGTCGGCTACGAAGGCATCTACACGGCGAGCGCCGCGGTGGTGAGAACGGACGACATCTCGAAGGCCGTGCTCTCGGATTCTGCGCGCGAAACGCTCGCGGGCGACAAGCTCATCGCGGTGGACAACCAGACGCCGCTGAACTTCGTGATCAGCGCGCCGCCGGCGAATCTCGAGGGTCGCATCATCTCGGTGATGGACGGCACGTTCCTCATCGGTCAGTACCAAGTGGTCGTCATCAACCGCGGCACGCGCGACGGCGTAGTACCGGGCAACGTGATGGCCGTCGACCAGGCGGGCGAAGTCGTCACCGAGCGCAAGACCGGCTACTTCGGCAATCCGTTCGGCAAGAAGATTCAGCTGCCGTCGGAGCGCGCCGGCACGATGCTCGTGTTCAAGACGTTCGATCGCATCAGCTATGGGCTGATCGTCGGCGCGTCGTCTGAAATTCACGTCGCCGACTACGTCCGCAACCCCTGAGCGCGCCGGACAGCCGCTAATCAAACGCCGCGGGCCCGTGCCGCGGCGTTTTTCGTTGCGCGGCCATTTCTCTGCGTTTACGGCAGAAATGCCGCTCCATGTGCACGCGCACCGTAACTATCCTTCCGGGATGGATTCATCACGCGCTGCCGCGCTGCTTGCGAGAACGCCAGGTCTCACGGCGGATCACGTGCGCGCGTTGATCGATGCGACGGGCAGCCTCGCGCGCGCCGCCTCGATCGGCACGAACCTCGTCCCGGGAATCGAGCTGCCCGTGGCGACGCGCGCGTTCCTCGCGGCTCCGGATCACGCCGCCATCGATGCCGACTTGCGATGGATCGACGCGAGCGGCGCGCACGTGCTCACGATTGCTTCGGAACAGTATCCGGCGCTGCTCGCGACGATCTCTCGCGCTCCACCCGTGCTCTATGTGCTCGGCGATATCCGCGTGCTGTCATCACCGCAGCTCGCGATGGTCGGCTCGCGCAGTCCCACTGCAACCGGGCGGAGCACCGCAAGCGACTTCGCTGCTTTCTTCGCGCGCGCCGGGCTCACCATCACCAGCGGTCTCGCGCTCGGCATCGATGCGGCGAGTCACGAAGGTGCGCTACTCGCAAATGGCCTCACCGTCGCGGTGTGCGGCTGCGGCCTCGATGTCATTTACCCGCGCCAGCACGAACCGCTTGCCGCGCGCATTCGCGAGCGCGGCGCCCTCGTTTCGGAATTCCCACCGCGCACGCCCCCATTCCCCGGACACTTCCCGCGGCGGAACCGCATCATCAGCGGACTCTCATACGGCACGCTGGTCGTCGAAGCGGCCCATCACAGCGGCTCGCTGATCACGGCACAGCACGCTCTCGAGCAGGGTCGTGAGGTATTCGCGATTCCGGGCTCGATCCACAATCCGCTCGCGCGCGGCTGTCACGCGCTGATCGGGGCCGGTGCCAAGCTGGTCGAGGGGGCCGCGGATGTGTTGTCCGAGCTCGGAAATTTCCTTGATCCGCAGCTACTTGCGAGGATCGCGATGGCGCGGGCCGACGGGACCGGCGCCACGCTCAAGTTGGACAAGGAATACGAAATCCTGTTAGATGCGCTCGGCTTCGAGCCAGCCAGCATCGATGTTCTCGTCTCCCGGACGGGATTTCCCACCGAGTCGGTCGCGTCGATGTTGCTGATTCTCGAGCTTCAGGGGCGAATCAAGCCTCGAGCGGGCGGTCGCTATGGCCGCAGCCGCGACTAATACTGGCCTAACGATGACCGGCAGCGTTCTCGACATTCTGATCTACGTCTTCGATCGCTACATGCTCGACGAAGTGCCCGAGGTGCCGGAGCGCGACGATCTCGCGCGCCACCTCGAAGGCGCGGGCTTCGGCCCGAAGAACGTCGAGCGCGCGCTCGATTGGCTGGCGGATCTGGCATGCGTGCGCGATGCCATGCCGCTTGCGGGCAACGGCGCCGCCGTGCGCGTGTTCTCCGATGGCGAGCTGTCGCGGCTGTCCACGGAATGCCGCGGCTTTCTCTTCACGCTCGAGCGTCTCGGAATTCTCTCGCCGCAGCAGCGCGAAGTGGTCATCGAACGCATGCTCGCGCTCGACGCAGACGAGCTCGACACCGAGCAGCTCAAGTGGGTGGTGCTGATGGTGCTCTCGAGCCAGCCGGACCAGCAGCACGCATTCGCGCGACTGGAGGATCTGGTCACCGACAAGCACTCGGGCGCACCACATTGACCATGTTGGTTTTACGTAATTTCCAGGTCCGCGGCTCGTCCGCGGTTTTTCGTTTTTGGCCCTTGCAGGCCGCGAGGCCCTCGTCAAAGGATTCGCGCACGGATGGCTGAGAACCTCGTCATCGTCGAGTCGCCCGCGAAAGCGAAGACCATCAAAAAGTACCTCGGCAAGGACTTCGAGGTGCTCGCATCGTACGGTCACGTCCGCGATCTCGTGCCGAAAGAAGGCGCGGTCGATCCCGACGAAGGCTTCGCGATGAAGTATCAGGTGCTCGAGAAGAACGAGCGCCACATCGAGGCGATTCAAAAAGCGCTCCGCAAAGCGAAGGCTCTGTACCTGGCGACCGACCCCGATCGCGAGGGCGAGGCCATCTCCTGGCACTTGTCGGAGATTCTGAAAGAGCGCGGCGAGCTCGCGCAGAAGAAGCTGCATCGCGTGGTGTTCTACGAGATCACCAAGTCCGCGGTGCGCGAAGCCGTCGCGCAGCCGCGCGATCTGTCGTTCGATCTCGTGAACGCGCAGCAGGCGCGGCGGGCGCTCGATTACCTCGTCGGTTTCAACCTGTCGCCGTTGCTGTGGAAGAAAGTCCGCCGCGGCCTCTCCGCCGGACGCGTGCAGAGCCCGGCGCTGCGCATGATTTGCGAGCGCGAAGAGGAAATCGCCGCGTTCGTGCCGCAGGAATACTGGACGCTCGACGGTCAGGGCCAACATACGCAACAGCGCTTCCCGCTGAAGCTCACCGAGTACCTGGGTACGAAGGTCGAGCAGTTCAGCTTCGTGAATGCGGGCTCCGCGGCGGATGTCGAGCAGACGCTGGTCAACGCTGCGCGCAGCAACGGCAAGGCGCCCGGCGCGCCGGCCGATGCGCTCGGCGCGCTCAAAGTCTTCGCGATCGATCGCAAACAGCGCCGCCGCAATCCGGCGCCGCCGTTCACGACGTCGACGTTGCAGCAGGAGGCCGCGCGCAAGCTCGGCTTCAACGCCCGCCGCACGATGCGGCTCGCGCAGCAGCTCTATGAAGGCGTCGACATCGGCGAAGGCGCGGTCGGTCTCATCACGTATATGCGTACGGACTCCGTCTCGCTCGCCGCGGAAGCGGTGAAGGAGATTCGCGAAGTCGCGGCGCGCCTGTACGGTGCCGCCGAAGTGTCCGAGGAAGTGCGCGTCTACAAAACGAAGTCGAAGAACGCGCAGGAAGCGCACGAAGCCATTCGGCCGACCTCCGCGGCGATCATTCCGGCGGACATCGAAGGCAAGATCGATAACGATCAGTTCAAGCTGTACTCGCTCATCTGGAAGCGCGCGGTCGCCTCGCAGATGAGTCACGCACTGTTCGACACCGTGGCCGTCGACATGCTCGCCGGCTCGGATGGGCCGCAGCGCCATGTGTTGCGCGCGAACGGCTCGACGCTCGTGAAGCCGGGCTACATGTCGGTCTATCAAGAAGATGCGGACGACGTGAAGGTCGACGATTCCGATCACGCGCTGCCGCCGATGAACGAAGGCGACTTGGTGTCGCTCGTCGCGCTCAAAGCAGAGCAGCACTTCACCGAACCGCCGCCGCGCTACACCGAGGCGTCACTCGTGAAGGCGCTCGAAGATCACGGCATCGGCCGGCCCTCGACCTACGCGACGATCATCTCCACGCTGCAGGATCGCGCATACGTCGAGATGGATCAGCGGCGCTTCATCCCGACCGATATCGGCAAGATCGTCGGCAAGTTCCTGACGAAGTACTTCCACCGCTACGTCGAGTACGGTTTCACCGCCTCGATGGAAGACGAGCTCGACGCCGTCTCGCGCGGCGAAGAAGCGTGGACGGTGCCGCTGCAGAAGTTCTGGAAGCCGTTCATCAAGGAAGTCGAGAAGATCGACAAGAACGTGTCGCGCGAGCAAGTCGCGATGGCGCGCGAGCTCGGCGTGCATCCCGGGTCCGGCAAGCCGATGAGCGTGCGCATGGGCCAGTACGGCGCCTTCGTGCAGATCGGCACGAAGGACGACGAGGAGAAGCCCAAGTTCGCCGGGTTACGGCCGGGCCAGAAGATGGACACGATCACGATGGAGCAGGCGCTCGAGCTCTTCAAGCTGCCGCGCACGCTCGGCGCCATGCCCGATGGCGAGCCGATCATCGCGAACGTCGGCCCGTTCGGGCCGTTCTTGAAGTACGGCCAGAAGAAGTACGTCTCGCTGAAGGAAGACGATCCGTACACCGTCGAGCTGCCGCGCGCGCTCGAGGTGATCCGCTTGAAGCAAGAGGCCGACGCCAACCGCATCATCGCGGACTTCGGTGTCGAGAGCCTGCAGGTGCTGAACGGCCGTTTCGGCCCCTACGTCACGAACGGCAAGAAGAACGCCAAGATTCCGAAAGACCGCGATCCCAAGTCGATCACGCTCGAAGAAGCGCGCGTGATGATCGAGCAAGCGCCCGAGCGTGGCTTCGGGCGTTTCGGTCGCGGCAAGAGACCGAACGCCGCTGCCGCGAAGTCCAACGGCGCGCCGGCCAAGGGCGACGGCGCAGCAACGGCCAAACCAAGCTCGGGTGCGCGCAAGAAGAAAGCCGCTGCGCCGGAGAAAGCGGCGGGCGCGGAACGCGCCGCCGGCGCCGCGAAAGCGCCGGCATCGTCGAAGGCGCCCGCTGCCGCAAAAGCTGCGAAGAGCGCACGACCCTCTGCGCCTCCACGACCGAAGGGCGTCGCGCACATCGTGCGCAAAGGACGATCGGCAGTTGCGAAGTCGCATGCGCGCAAGACCGCGGCGCGTCCCGAGACCAGCGGCAAGAACACACCGAAACGCGCGCGCGGCGGCCGCTAGTCCGCCGGCGCGCGAGGCCGCCGTTTCGATTCGAACGACGCCTGCCCGGACGCTCTGGGCACGAAATCCTGCGGCATTATGTTCAGTCTACGGAGTGTGACGCACTCCTCATTTCGTTGAATCGCGCCGCGCGCCGGAGTAGCGTGCCGGCACGCCAAGAAGCAATTCGAATCCGTAAACAGGTCACTCGTCCCTAGAAACGACCGACTTGAATGCGGACGCTCGCTGCGGCAGGACGCTAGCCGCTTCCGGGAAATGAAGGGCTTCGGAAGGCCAACCACTAAACGAATTAGGGGAGATGCGCAGGTGAAACCCTCTGTACCCGCGTTCCTGGGATCTCTAGTCCTGGGCGCCGCGTTGTCGTTACCTGTTTCTGTCTCGGAGGCCGCGACCAGCACGGTCGATCTGTCTCGGCTCGCCGTCAGCGGCCCTTCGATCGCGAAGCGCGTGGATCCCGAGCTGCTGAAAGCGACTGGCCCGGTCGATGTCGTCGTGCAGCTCGCGGGCTTACCGCTCGCGCTCGCCAATGGCGAGAACTCCCGCCGCGAAGGCGGTTTGATGTCTCACGCGCAGCAGATCGCCCATTCGGACGCGATCCGCAGGAGCCAAGACGAGGTGCTCGCGAAAGTGATCGCGCTCGGCGGCAAGGAGATCGCGCGCGTACGCATCGCCTACAACGCCGCGATCGTGCGCATCGATGCGAGCAAGCTCACCGATCTCGCGACGCTGCCGGGCGTCTCGACGGTGCAGCGCGTGAACGACTATCGCATCGATCTCAGTGAGACGGTGCCGTACATCGGCGCGTCGGCCGCTCAGGCCGTCGGGCTCGATGGACGCGGCGTGCGCGTGGCGGTGCTCGACTCGGGTATCGACTACACGCATCGCAACCTCGGTGGACCGGGCACGCTCGCAGCGTATGAAGCCGCATGGGGTACGAGCGCTTCAGACCCGCGCAACACGACGCTCGACGGCCTGTTCCCGACCAAGAAAGTCATCGGCGGTTACGACTTCGTCGGCGAAGCGTGGACCGGTGGTGCGGGCTCGCCGCCGCTGGCGCCGGACCCGGATCCGATCGATCACGGAACGCACGGCACCCACGTCGCCGACATCATCGCGGGCAAGAGCCTCGATGGTAAGCACGTCGGCGTCGCGCCGGGCGCATCGCTGTATGCCTACAAGGTGTGCAGCGCCGTCACGACCTCGTGCAGCGGCGTCGCGCTGCTCGAAGCCCTCGACCGCGCGCTCGATCCGGACGAAGACGGCTCGATGGACGACGCGGTCGACGTCATCAACATGTCGCTCGGCTCGCTCTACGGCCAGCGCGAGGACAGCACCAGCGCAGCGGCGGAGAACGCGGCGCGCGCGGGTGTCGTGGTCGTTGCGGCGGCCGGCAACGATGCCGACAAGCCGTACATCCTGAGCTCGCCCAGCGAAGCGCCCGATGTGATTTCGGTCGCGCAGACGCAAGTGCCGAGCTCGACGGCAATTCCCTTGGTGATCAACTCACCCCCGGCCATCAAAGGCTCGTACGGCAATACCGCCACCGTGGAATGGGCGCCGATCGATGCAGGCGCGACGGGTGATGTCGTGTTCGCGGGCCGCGGTTGCACCGTCAGTGCAGGCGATGTGCTGCCGGCAGTTGCCGGCAAGATCGCATTGATCGATCGCGGCACGTGTAACGTCAGCGAGAAAGTGCGTGCGGCGAGCGACGCGGGTGCGATCGCCATTCTGATCGGCCTGGTTGCGCCGGGCGACGCGGTGTCGTTCTCGAACGGCGGCCAGTGCCCCACTCCGCCGGATGGCACCTGCAAGCCGACGCTCGTGATCCAGCAGTCGCTGTCGAATTCGATCAAGGCGAACATCGGCGCGCCGGTGAACGTCACGATCTCCGAGTCGAACGCGATCATGCTCGTCGGCAGCATGGCGAGCACCTCGGCGCGCGGCCCGAGCTACGACCGCAATCAGATCAAGCCGGATATCGGCGCGCCGGGCGCGTCGGTCTCGGCGATCGCGGGCACGGGCACGGGTGAAGCGGCGTTCGGCGGCACCTCGGGCGCGACGCCGATGGTGGCGGGCTCGGCCGCGATTCTGCTGCAGGCGTATCCGAATCGGGCGCCGTATCAGATCAAGGCACTGCTGATGAACACGGCGGAAACGGAGATCTACACGAATCCGGCGACGCTGCCGGGTGTGCTCGCGCCGATCACGCGAATCGGCGGCGGTGAAGTGCGCGTCGATCAGGCGCTCGCCAGCTCGACCGCGGCGTGGGATACGCAGCAGCGAGCGGGCAGCCTCTCGTTCGGCTATCTGAACGTGGCAGCGCCGACGGTGCTCTCGCGGAAGGTGAAGGTGCAGAACTACACGCGCTTCGCGCGTCTGTACAACATCTCGAGCGACTTCCGGTACGCGAACGACAAGACGGGCGCGGTGCAGTTGATCATGCCCAAGACATTGTTCGTGCCGCCGCATGGCAGCCAGACGTTCGATGTCTTCATGAAGATCGATCCCAGCAAGCTGCCGGATTGGATCCTGAACGGCGGTCCGGACGGCGGCACGGGCCCGCTCCTGCAGACGGCGGAGTTCGACGGCTACATCAACCTGAAGGACGCGCGCGACGACATCCACCTTGCGTGGCAAGTGTTGCCGCACAAGTCGGCTGAGGTGCATGCGCTCGATCGGAGCATCACGATCAAGGGCAACGAGCCCGGGTCCTTGTTCCTGCAGAACTTCAGCCGCGCCAAGGCGGGTGACTTCGACATCTTCGCGCTCACCGGTACGAGCCCGCGCATTCCGCGCAAGGATCTGCCGGAGGACGGCGACGACTTCGCGGTCACGGACATCGCCTCGGTCGGCGTGCGTCTCGTGGAAGGGGCGTACATCCAGTTCGCGGTGCACACTTACGGACGGCGCGCGCATCCGGCGTATCCGGCGGAGTTCGATGTCGACATCGACACCAACGGCGACGGCAAGCCGGACTACGTGCTGTTCACGCAAGAGAACGGCGCAGCGACGGCAGGTGCAGGCGCGACGGGCCAAACGCTCGTCTTCGTCGGCAACCTGACGACGGGTGCGGCGACGGCGTTCTTCTACGCCGATGCCGATCTCGATTCAGGCAACGTGATCCTGACCGCGCCGCTCGCGGCGCTCGGCGGGCTCGCGCCGACGACGCAGATCACCTTCGGTGTCACGGCGTTCGACAACTACTTCACCGGTGAGCCGACGGATGCGATCACCGGCATGAAGTTCACGCCGGCCACGCCGAAGTTCACTGCGGCGATCGATACGGGCAGCGTTTCACCCTGGAATGGTGGCTCGATTGCAGTCGACGACGTCGCCAACGGCGCCACTGCATCACCCTCGCAGAGCGGCTTGCTGCTGCTGTATCGAGACGCGAAGACGGAAGCCGAGACGGTCTCCGTCACGGTGAACAAGAAGAAGTAATCACGGTTCGTGATCGACCGACGCCCGGGACGCGCACGTGTTCCGGGCGTTTTCTTTGGTGCGGGAGGTCAGCGCGTATCGGCGCCGGCGGCGCGCGACGGCCGATCGCACAGCATGAAGTAGCCCGTCCTCGCGGCGTGATACGAGTACGTGCGCCCGCCGTGCTCGAATTCGACGACGTAGCCGGGCACGATCATCTGCGTGTACATCTTCCCGGGCTCCGCGCATCCGAGCGCGCCGTTCGGCCATTCGATCGATTCCGCTCTCACGACTTTCGCCGCGCTCGCCGCGATGCCCGCGCGCTGCGCCAGGTCCGCGCGCATTTTCTCGATGAGATCGGGCGGCACTTCCGCCGTCACGAGCTTGCCCTGGGGCGGTGCAGAGGACGGCACCTGCGCCGGCAAGCGTGGCGGCATCGCTTTGATCGGCCCCGACGGTTTGTCCTGGTCACCTGCCACGGCGCAACTCGCGGCTATCGCGGCTGCAAGCAGCGCCGCGCATACGGAACGGTGACGCATGTCCGACCTCCTTTATCATCACGACGACTAACGATGGCGGCTCCCGGACCGGGTCGATGAAGTATCGACATCAATATCACGCCGGCAACTTCGCGGACGTGCACAAGCACGTCGCCTTGCTCGCGCTATTGGCCGCGCTCGAGCGCAAGGACAAGGGCTTTCAATACCTCGAGACGCATGCCGGGCGAGGCGCATATTCGGTGCCTGCGCCGTCGGCGGGCGCCGAGAAGCACGAGTCGGAGGCCGGCGTCGCGCGGCTCGAGGGCGCGAAGTTCAAGGCGGAAGAGCTGCGCAACTACGTCGCGCGAGTCGCCAGCTTCCGAGCTGCGCAACACAATCCGCGCGCCTACCCCGGCTCGCCCGTGCTCGCGGCGGGCTCGCTGCGTGCGCAGGACCGCGGCATTGCCGTCGAGTTGCTTGCGCCCGAAGCGCGCGCGCTCGAACACACGCTCGGCGCCGGAACGACACTGCGCGTGGAAATGGGGGACGGCTTCGAGCGCTTACGCGCCCATCTGCCGCCGAAGGAACGGCGTGGGCTCACGTTCATCGATCCGCCCTACGAAGAAACGCGACGCGACTTCGATCGCGTGACGACTGCAACCGTCGAAGCGCTGCGTCGCTTCGAGAGCGGCATCGTTTGCGTGTGGTACCCGATCAAAGACGATCGCGACGTTGCCTCGTGGAAGGCGGCCTTCGGCCGCGCAGTGAGTCGCGACGTGCTGTTCAGCGAGCTGTGGCTCTATCCGCGCGACTCGCGTGTCGGGTTGAACGGCTCGGGGCTCGCGATCGTCAATCCGCCGTTTCAATTCGCCGAGCGCGCGGACGTATGGCTCTGGGAGCTGCACCAGCGACTCGACAGCGCGCGCTCCGGCGGCGCCGCCAACGAGCGCTTCACGCCGCCGGCAGCGAATGCAGCGCGCTGAGGATCTGCCGCCCTTCCTTCTCTGAATCCACCTGCGAACGGCTCAACACCGCAATGCTGCCGTGCCCGGGATTCGGCAGCAGCACCCCGCGGTAACCGCTCTCGTCGAAATGCACGGGCCCGTCGATCTGCTCGCGCGAGAGTACGAGCACTGTAACGGCAGCATTCCCCGAACGCACCACGAAGTGCGGCACGAGCCTGCCGCGGAAGAAACACGTCTGTGCAAACAGAACCTCGCGATGAATCGGATCGAGCCGCAAATTCGCGTTCTGAAGAACCGTCTCGAGCACTGCCGGCGGCAGCACCTTCTCCTGCGCCGGCAACGGCTCACTCAGCACATGCTGGACGATATCCGCCGCGAGCGTGTGACGAGGCAAGGCTCCCCATAGAACGAGCACGACACCGACGGCGAACAGCACGCTGGCGGCGAGCGCCCATTGCCGTTTGAGCACTGCGCCCCACGACGATTTCTCGGGCGGCGGCGACGGCGGCGCGCTCGACACGAGACGCACGGGGGGGCGCGCCGGCAGGTCCTGCGCAGCGTCGGCCTGCGGGGCGTCGCTGCGCAAAGCGGCTAGATCGATCTTCATGGCGCGGAGGATCTGCGCATCGAGCTCGAGCATCTCGCGCCGATACTCGGCGCACGATGCGCACTCGCGCAGATGGGCCTCGAGCTCGGGGGTCATCCCCTGCGGCTCGGCGCCGATGGCCAGATGCACCGCGGTGCAGTTCATGAGGCGTTCGCTTCCGGGTTCGGTTCGCAGTCGGGCTCCGGCGTGAGACCGTAGATCGCGCGCAACCGATTGCGGGCGCGAAACAGACGGGTCAGTACGGCGGGCGTCGACAAATTCATTTCCTTCGCAATCTCGGCGGTCGAATAGCCGCCGAGCACTTGCATGACGAGCGGCTCGCGGTATTCGTCCGGCAGTCGCAGGATCGCGGTGCGCAGGTCGAGCAACTCGCCGTCGCCGGCGCGCGCGAGCGCGGCGTCTTCGCGGGCGATGACGTCGTTCAAATCCACGGTGACCAGGCGCTTGCGCTCGTACAAGCGCGCATGCTCGCGCCGGACGATGGTGAGCAGCCAGTGGCGCGCGGCGGTCGCGTCCTTGAGCTCGAGGCGCGCACGCCAGGCGCGCAGCATGGCTTCCTGTACGACGTCTTCCGCGATCGAGCGGTCCCGCGCGAGCCAATAGGCAAAGCGCACGAGGTCGGGGCGCAACGATTCGAGGAGCTGGCCGAAGGCATCTTCCAGGCGCTCTCCACTCTCGTCAGGGCGTGTTTGAATCATGTATAAGACCGGCCTCTCCCGATCCACATTGCCATGAACGTGCCGCTTTTGCAGGCCCCCGGAGCCACCTCGTGAACGCCCCGCCGGACCAGTACGGCGTGGTGGGCCATCCGGTCGCCCACAGCTGGTCGCCGTTCATCCATGGCATGTTTGCGCGCCAGACGGGCGAGAACCTGGTCTATCGCCTGCACGACGTCGCCCCCGATGACTTTCGCGGCTATGTGCTCACCTTCTTCGAGCGCGGCGGGCGGGGGCTGAATGTCACCGTGCCTCACAAGCTCGCCGCCGCGGATCTCGCGAACGAGCTCACGCCGCGGGCCGAGCGCGCAGGCGCAGTGAACACGCTCATGCTCAAGCGTGACAACCGGCTCTTGGGGGATAACACCGACGGCGCGGGCCTCGTCCATGACCTGCGGGACAACCTGAGCGTGCAGCTCGGAGGGCGGCGGCTGCTGATCGTCGGCGCCGGCGGCGCGACGCGGGGCGTGCTGGCACCGTTGCTCGTATTGCAGCCTGCCGAGCTGGTGGTGGCCAATCGCACGCCGGATCGCGCGCACGACTTCGCCGCGGCGTTCGCGGATCTCGGGCGAATTCGAGGGTGCGGCTTCGACGAGATCGGCGAGGGGGGCTACGACGTCGTGATCAACGCGACCTCGGCGAGCTTGAGCGGCGAGGTGCCGGCCGTCCCGGAGACGGTGATTCAGCCGGAGACCGTCTGTTACGACATGGCCTACAGCCGCAGCGAGACGGCGTTTCTCAAGTGGGCTCGCGAGCGCGGCTGCGCCCGCGCCCTGCAGGGCTGGGGGATGCTCGTCGAGCAGGCCGCGGAGTCGTTCCAACTATGGCGTGGCGTGCGGCCGCAAACTGCGCCGGTGCTCGCCGCGTTACGCGAACACGCGGCCTGAGCTAGCGCATCGTGACGAGCTCTTCGGCGCTCGTCGGGTGAATCGCCACGGTGTCGTCAAGATCCTTCTTGGTGGCGCCCATTTTCACGGCGACCGCGAATCCCTGCAGCATCTCGTCCGCGCCGGCACCGATCACGTGGAGGCCGACGATCTTGCGCTCGGCCCCGACGGTGACGAGCTTCATCTCCGCCCGCACTTTGCGCGTCGTCAGAGCGTGATACATCGGCACGAAGCCGGACGTGTAGACATGCACATCGTTGCCGTATTTCGCGCGCGCCGCGGCTTCCGTGAGCCCGACCGTGCCGATCGGCGGGTGCGAGAAGATCACGGTCGGAATATTTTCATAATCGAGACGCCGCCCGGTTTGCCCGCCGAACACGCGATCGCTCAGCCGCCGCCCCGCCGCGATCGCGACCGGCGTCAATTGCGCGCGGCCCGTGACGTCGCCGATCGCATAGATGTTCGGGACGCTCGTGACCTGATAGTCATCGGTCATGATGAACCCATAGGTATCGAGCACGACGCCCGCCGCCTCGAGCCCGATGTCTTCGACCGACGGCGTGCGCCCGATCGCCCACATCACGCTGTCCGCCGGGGCGAGTCGCCGACCGTCCGCGAGCACCAGCTCCAGCGAGCCGTCGCGCGTCCGCTCGAGCGCCTGCGGCCACGTGTTGGTAGCGAACTCGACGCCGCTGTCGCGCATCGCCTTCATGCAGGCTGTGCCGAGCATGGCGTCGAAATGCTTGAGCACCGAATCGCCGCGAATGACCAGCGTCACCTGCGAGCCGAGCGCGGCGAACACTCCGCCGAGCTCCACGGCCACGTAACCGCTGCCGACGATGACCACGCGGCGCGGCTGGGCCGACAGCTCGAAAAACTCGTCCGAGGTGATGCCGAGCTCGGCCCCGGGAATGTTCGGAATCATCGGGCGGCCGCCCGTGGCGATCACGAGATGTTGCGCCGTGATCGTGCGCTCGCCGACCTGCAGGGAATTCCGCCCGGTGAGCCGGGCATAGCCGCGAACCAGCTCGACCTTGGCATTCGCGAGGTTGCGCTCGTAGATGCCGTTCAGCCGCCCGATGTAGGCGTCGCGGGAGCTCTTCAGCTGCGCCCAGTCGAGCCCGGCAAGCTCGACGCGGAAGCCGTACTGTGTGCCGTCATGGATCATTTCCGCGATCTGCGCGGCGTTCCACATGACTTTCTTCGGTACGCAGCCGACGTTCACGCAGGTGCCGCCCAAGGCGCCGGACTCGATCACGACGGCTCTGGCACCGTACTCCACCGCCCGTCGCGCGCAGGCAAGGCCGCCACTTCCGCCGCCGATTACCGCCAGATCGTAGTCGTTCGCCACCGCTCGCCCTGCTTCAGACACTTCGGGGTCGCCATGGTACATGGCAGGCCGCCAGCCGATTAGAATCGCCATTCATATGGAAAACCCACTGCTCGCTCACGCCTCGCTCCCGGCGTTCGCAGTCATCCGCCCGGAGCACGTCGAGCCGGCCATGCGGGAAGTGCTCGCCGCGAGCCGCGCCCGGATCGATGAGCTGGCCGCGGTCGGGGAGCCCACCTTCGCCCAAGTGGTCGCGCCGCTCGAGGAGCTGCACCACCGGGTGTCGAGAGTGTGGTCGCCGGTCAGTCATCTCAATGCCGTACTGAATTCGGAGTCCCTGCGCGCGAGCTACAACGCGTGCCTGCCGCTGCTCTCCGCGTACCAGACGGACCTCGCGCAGAGCGAGCCGCTGTATCGCGCGTACGAGGGCATCGCCAAGCGCGAGGCCGCGGCGCTCGGGCCGGTCGAGCGGCGCGTCGTCGAGCTCGCCTTGCGCGACTTCCGCCTCGCCGGCGTCGGTCTGGACGCGGATCGCAAGCGCCGCTTCAAAGCGGTGATGCTCGAACTGACGCAGCTGCAGGCGCGCTTCGAAGAGAACGTGCTCGACGCGACGAACGGCTGGACGCATCACGTCACCGATCGCGCGCATCTGCGCGGTCTGAACGAAGTGATCGTCGAGCAGGCGCGCAAGCGCGCGCAGGACAAGCAAATGGACGGCTGGCTGCTGTCCCTCGACCAGCCGACGTACGTCGCCGTTGTCACGGATGCGGAGCACGAGCCGCTGCGGCGCGCGGTATACGAGGCCTGGGTCACGCGCGCCTCGGATCAGGGCGCGAACGCCGGCAAGTGGGACAACGCGCCGGTGATGGAGAACATCCTGCGCTTGCGGCACGAGGCCGCGCGCCTCCTCGATTTCGGCAACTACGCCGAATACGCCCTCGCCACGCGCATGGCGACGAGCGTGAAAGAAGTGATCGAGTTTCTGCGCCATCTCGCCCAGTCAGCACGCGCGGCGGCTCAAAAAGAGTTCGCGGACCTCGAAGCGTTCGCGGGCCGCAAGCTGGAAGCGTGGGACGTCGGGTTCTACGCGGAACGCATGCAGCGCAGGTTCTATTCGATCTCGCAAGAAGAGCTGCGCCCGTACTTCCCGCTGCCGCACGTGCTCAGCGGTCTGTTTCAGACGGCGGAAAAGCTCTTCGACATCCGCATCAAGGAGCATCCCGGCGCGCCGGTGTGGCATCCGGACGTGCGCTTCTTCGACATCGCGACGAGCTCCGGCGCGCACGTCGGCAGCTTCTACCTCGACGCGTACGCGCGCCCCAACAAGCGCAGCGGCGCGTGGATGGACGAGTGCATCGGGCGCAAGCAATTGCCGTCGGGCAAGGCGTCGCCGGTCGCGTACCTCGTGTGTAATTTCCTGCCGCCGAACGACGGGCAGCCGGCGCAACTCACGCACGACGACGTCGTGACGCTCTTCCACGAGTTCGGCCACGGCCTGCATCACATGTTGACGCGCGTCGATTATCCAAGCCTCGCCGGCATCAACGGCGTGGCCTGGGACGCGGTGGAGCTGCCGAGCCAATTCCTCGAGAACTACGCGTGGCATCCGGAAGTGCTGCAGCGGATCTCGAAGCACGTGCAGACCGGCGCGACGCTGCCCGAGGCGATGCAGTCGCAGCTCATCGCGACCCGCAGCTTTCACGCGGGCTTGCAGATGATGCGGCAGATCGAGTTCGCGCTCTTCGACTTCCGCATGCACGCGGAGTACGAGCCTGCGAAGGGCGGGCGCGTGTACGACATCCTGCGTGAGGTTCGCCAGGAAGTGGCCGTCGTGCCCGTGCCGGCGTGGAACCGCTTCCCGAACAGCTTCGGGCACATCTTCGCGGGCGGGTACGCAGCGGGGTATTACAGCTACAAGTGGGCCGAAGTGCTCGCGGCCGACGCGTTCGCCGCATTCGAGGAGACGGGTGTGTTCGATCACACCACGGCGCATCGCTTCCTCGATTCCATTCTCACGCGGGGCGGGAGCCGCGACCCGCTCGACGCGTTCGTCGAGTTCCGCGGTCGCCGGCCCGACGTGAAGGCGCTGCTCCGGCAGCACGGCATCGCCGCCGCGGACGACACAGTCGCTTGAGCATGCGTTTGCGGACTTGCGCGATCGTCACCGCGGGCGTGTTGGCGGGGATGACTGCGGCCGCGAAGGCCGAGACCCTTTACGTCATCGAGCAGGTGTACGTCACAGTGAACGCCGCTCCGGACGGCACGGGCGAGCGTGTCGGACAGATCAAGAGCGGCGACAAAGTGGAGCTGATCGAGCGCCAGGAAGATCAGGCCCACGTGCGCCTGGCGTCGGGTAGCGAAGGATGGGTGAAGGCCTCGTACTTGTCGGCGGATCCGCCGCTGCGTGAGCAGGTCACGGCGCGGAACGCGGAGCTCGAACAAGTCCGCAAGGAAAAGGCGCAGCTGGAAGCCGAACTGAGCAAGACCCGCTCTGCGCTGGCCGCAGCCAATGCCAGCATCAAGCCTGCCACGCGTGACGCGCACGCCTCGGCGCCCTCGAACAACGCACCGTCCACCGCAGGGAAGCCCGCAGCGAACGCGCCCCGCACCACCGACGCTGCGCCGAACGCCGAATCCGCTCCCAACTCCGAGGCGCCGTCCTCAGCGGGCGCGGCCGAGTCGACCGCGCAAACGCCGCCGCCTCTATTCCAAGACGAGCCGATCATGCCGTCGCGCCCCTCGTGGTGGGTCGCGACGGCGGTTGCGCTGCTGGCGCTCGCGGTGGGCTTCGCCCTCGGCTGGCGGATGCTCGATCGGCGCATTCGCGCGAAGTACGGCGGATTGCGCATCTACTGACGCGCGGTCCCGCGCCCACCGCACCGTTTGACGAGCGCAACTCCGTGATCTGCAAGGCCTCGAAGCGTTCCTCGCGGCATCGCATTCGCTGCCCGTTGTAAAGCCGCGCGACACCCCCTCATTGGAGATAGACCTCGATGCTGTCCTGCGAAAGTGTGCGCGGCGTCGCTGGTTTGCCCCATGGGCGTGGCCTAGACTGCAAAGCGCCTCACGTGGGAAGGTGGGCTAACAACGCAAGGTCGCGCATTCGAGTAGAAGAAAATGACAGGCGCGCGGCGCAACGATTTCGACGTAACCAACACTGTTCAAGTGAGCTCGACGCAGTCTGTGCAGACGGCAGTCGGCGCGCTGGTTCGTTCCACATGGACCCATGCCCCGCACGGCGAGCTCGCGAACGCGTTCGAGCATTTCGAACAGGTGTTCGCGGGTAAATTTCCCGGTTTTCTCGGCGTCGATACCGTCTACCACGACCGCCAGCACACGCTCGACATCACGCTCGCGCTCGCGCGCTTGCTCGTGGGCTACGAGCGGCAGGCCGCACCCGAAGATCGTTTCGGCGGCGACCGTGCGGTGCTGGGCCTGATCGTCGCGCTCTTTCACGACGTCGGTTACTTGCGGCGCATCGGCGAAGACGAGGCGTCGCGCAATGGCGCGGAGTTCACGCGCACGCACGTGACGCGCGGCGCTCGCTTCCTCTCCGAATACCTGCCGAACACGACACTGTCCGCGTGGATTCCCGTGGCCACGCAGATCGTGCACTTCACCGGTTATGAAGTGCCGTTCACGCAGCTCAAGGTTTCCGAGCCGCGCGATATCAAGCTCGGGCACTTGATCGGCACCGCCGACATGATCGCGCAGATGTCCGATCGCTGTTATCTAGAGAAGTGTCGCGACCGGCTGTACGCCGAGTTCGTGCTCGGCGGCGTGGCGCTGCCGCTCGCCGCGAACGGCGGCCGCCAGGTGAAATACGCGTCGGGTCTCGACCTGCTGCGCCAGACGCCCGAGTTCGTCGCGGAAGTGCGGCTCAAACGCCTCGATGGCGAGTTCCACGGCGCGTACCACTACCTCGAAGCGCTGTACAACGGGCGCAACCCCTACATCGAAGCGATCGACCGCAACGTCGAGTATCTCCGGCAGATCCTCCGCAGCGAGAACTGGCGGCTGCTGCGGCGGAATCCGCCGATCTTCGCCGCGCTTCCGGACCCCATGACCACGATGCGCGGGCTCATGCTGGGGTACATCAAGAAGGCCTGGTCGAACCGCTAGATCAGTCGGCGGGGTCGATGGCCATGACATATTTCGCGTGAATCTCCGGGAGCCGCGTCAGCACGTGCTCGCGTCCCAGAACCTCGCTCTTGTCTATGGCCTCGTACAGGACATCTAGCGTCAGCCCCGTGAGCGCCGGACCTGCCACGGGCGCGTAGCTCACGTGCCAGGGCTCCGGCTGCACGCCGCCTCGGTCCGAGGTGTACGGCCGGAAGAACCCGAAGCGACCGAGATTCAGCCCGAGCCAGTCGTTCAGGCGCGCGAACGGCCCGCCGGGCGCGAACTCCTCCGCCGTCAGCTGGGGTCGATAGTCGGACGGGACCGCCGCCCGGTCGATGACATCGAAATCGGAGCCCCAGTGGTGGCGGCTCGCGCCGGGCAGCGCCGACCACAGCAGAATCGCGTCCACTTTGCCGCTTTCGTCGAGTTTTGCCGCATCCAGCGGCTGGCCCGCGCGGTCCAAAAGCGGGCGCTCGCCGCGGTATTTGCCGTTCCATATTGCAGTTTGCCGCGCGAAATCGCGGAAACTGGAGACGATGGTCAGCTCGACACCAGCGCGTGCCGCAGCCTCGCGGAGCTGCACGACCGCCGCGATGGCGTCCACGTGTAGCCTGCTGTGCAATTCGGCGACCTGACGCACGTGCGTGGCTGCGCGACCAGTGAGTTCTTGGGGATTGAGCATCGTTTCTCGCGTTGACTTGCGCCGATTGTAAAACGCGTCGCCGGACGCCGACGGATCCGCCTGTTATCCGGGTGGCTTCAAGGAGCGACGCGGGGGTAGTATTCCACGCTAAATCAAAGGGGAATCGCCGGGGCGCTTTCGCGAGGCCCGGGCACACCGTACGTGAACACCGTCAGCCTGAAACTCAAATACGCCGGCGCTGCATTCCTGGCCGTGATGCTCGGAACGCTCGTCGTGATCGGCCTGCTCGCCTGGCAACACCGCGCGGACGAGCAGCGGCTCGCCGGCCTCGCACAAGGCGTGACGCGCGATCGAGTCGCGCTCGAGCTTCAGGCGCGCGCCAACGGCGTCGCGCGGCATGCCGCGGACTCCGCAGCCGCAGCGATGAAGCCCGCGCAGAGTGATGTGCTCGCGCGGCGCATGCAGCCCTTCACCGATGACCCGACACTCGCCGCGCTCACTGTGCGCAGCGATGCCGGCGACGTGCTCTTTCAGTGGCGTCGCGACGGCAAGCCGACGACCGACGCTCTGCAGATCCAAGGCATCGAGCCGATTCGCGCGATGGTCGAGAGCATTCCCGGAGTCGCGACGCCGAAGACGCTGGGTGAAGCGCGCGTCGTAATCACGCAAACCGCGCCGGCGAACAGCAGCGGCATCCGCGAGCGCATGAAGGCCGCGGGCCGCGGCGATCTGCAGATGGCGCTCCTCATCGCGGCCGGGCTCGGCATCTTGGGCTCGATCGTCGGAGGCCTGCTCGGCTGGCGCGCCGGTCGCAAGCTCGAGCAGCCGATCGTGCAGCTCATCCGCAGCGCGGATCGCATCGGCCAGGGCGACTACACGCGGCCGCTCGACATCGTTCGTAAGGACGAGCTCGGCGAGCTGCAGCAGGCCCTCGAGCGCATGCGCGCGAAGCTGCGCCAGACGACCATCAACAAGAACTACATGACGAGCGTCCTGAACAGCCTGACGGACGCGGTGTTCGTCACTTCTCCGGACGGTGTCATCAAGACCGCCAACGCGGCGGCGTGCAAGATGCTCGGCTACGGCGAAGAGGAGATTCTCGGCCGCCACATTTCGGCGATGCTCGACGAGCGCGAGCGCCAGGATTTCGATTTGCTGCAAGCCGCGCAGGAGACGCGCGAGACGGTCGTGCGCACGCGCAACGGCCAAACGATCCCGGTCTCGCTGACCGGCTCGCAGATCGCAAGCGACGACCCGCAGTTCCAGGGCAACATCTTCGTCGCTCGCAACATCACGGATCGCAAGCGCGCCGAGCGGCGCATTCGCTATCTCGCGCGGTACGACGCACTGACCAAGGTGCCGAACCGCATGCAGTTCCATCACTTGCTGCAGCAGGCCATCGCGCGCGGCCTGCGCAGTGGGCAGTCGGTGGCGCTGCTGTATCTCGACATGGACCGCTTCAAGGAAGTGAACGACACGTTCGGGCACGGCTCGGGCGATCGCGTGCTGGAGGTGCTGGCGGAGCGGCTGACGCGGGCGCTGCCGAAGGACACCATCATCGGCCGGCTCGCCGGCGACGAGTTCGCGCTGTTCGTCGATGGGCTGCCGTCCGAGTCCGACAACCGCGGGCCGATTGCGCATCTGGCGCGGTCGATCCTGACGGACGTGGCGCGCGCATTCCAATTGAACCAGCACGAAGTGTTTCTCACCGCGAGCATCGGCATCGCGTTCTGCCCGCGCGACGCGGAGAACGTGATCGATCTGATCCGCAATGCCGATGCGGCGATGTACTACTCGAAGCAGAACGGCGGCAACACCTTCGCGTTCTACTCGCCGGAAATGAATGCGGCGGCGGTCGAGCGGCTCATGCTGAAGAGCAAGCTGCGCCGTGCGCTCGAGCGCGACGAATTCGTGATCGCCTATCAGCCGAAGGTGGATTTGCGCTCCGGCCGCATCATCGGCGCCGAAGCGCTGCTGCGCTGGCGGCTGCCCGGCCACGGCGACATTCCGCCGGCATCGTTCATTCCGCTCGCCGAAGAGACGAACTTGATTCTCGACATCGGCGAATGGGTGCTGAACCGCGTGTGTCTCGACTATCGGCACATGCAGGGTGAAGTGGGCGATCCGGGGCGCATCTCGCTGAACCTGTCCCTGAAGCAGCTGCGCCAGGCGAGCTTCATCCTGCGCTGCCGCTCGGTGTTCCGCCGCCATGGCGTGTCCCCGACATCGTTCGAGCTGGAGATCACCGAAACGACGCTGATGGCGGACGCGAAGCGCACCGTGCGCTTGCTCGACGAGCTGTACGCGATGGGTCTGCACCTGTCGATCGACGACTTCGGTACCGGCTATTCCTCGCTCTCGGCGCTCCAGCAGTTCCCGATCGGGACGTTGAAGATCGATCAATCCTTCGTGCGCGATGTGAGCGAGGACGCCGGGGATGCCACCATCGTGCGCACCATCATCGACATGGGTCGGAGTCTCGGCATGGATGTAGTCGCGGAGGGCGTCGAATCGCAGCGCCATCTCGAGTTCCTGCGCCGGCACCACTGCTACTACGCGCAGGGCAAGCTCTTCGGTGAGCCCTGCACCGGTGAGGATCTGCTCGCGCTCCTGGCACGGCAGGCGAGCGGCACACCACCGTTTGCCCATCTCCTGCCGAGCACCGATTCCCTCAACAGTCGTTCAGCGTAACGCCACTGAAGGCGACCTTCCGCAGGCAATCGTTCGAACCCGTCGATGTCTGCCCCTGCCACGATGCCGCACGCGTCGGTTGATGCCGATGTACAACCCGCGCGATCCCGCTCGTGGCGCGTGTGGCGTCGAGTCGTCTTCTACACACTTCTCGCGCTCTGGGGCGGCACAGCGTACTGGCATACGCACAAGAGCTTGCCGCCGGGCACGCACGTCGAGAGCCCGTGGCGGCAAACGCCCGCGGCGAACGTTGCGTTCATTGCCGATATCACCGCTGCCGACGCCTACGGGCGGCCGGTGATGAGTCAGGCGATCTTCGACGAAGTGTTCGGCATCATTCGTTCGGCGAAGCGTTTTCTCGTGCTCGACTATTTTCTCTTCAACAGCGATCGCGGCACCGCCGTGACCGAACCGCCCGCGCGCGCATTGTCGAGCCAGTTGCGAGATGCGCTGCTCGAAGCGCGCAAGGCGAATCCGGATCTGCGCGTGCTGTTCATCACCGATCCGATCAACGACGTGTACGGCGGCGATCCCTCGCCGGACCTCGAGCTGCTGCGTGCCGCCGGCATCGACGTGGTGGTCACGGATCTGGAGAAGCTGCGCGACTCGAACTACATCTACTCGAGCCTGTGGCGCCTCACGCTCGGCTGGTGGAATCACGGCAATGTGAGCCGCGGCTGGCTGCCGAATCCTTTCGAGGAGGACTCGCGGCCGGTGACCTTCGGCGCGTGGGCGCGGCTTGCCAATCTGAAGGCGAATCATCGCAAGGTGATCATCGGCGACGACGGCAACGGCGAGCTGGTCGGCATCATCGCGTCGGCCAATCCGCACGATGCGAGCAGCGCGCACTCGAACGTGGCCGCGAAGATTCACGGGGCGGCGCTCACGCCGCTGCTGGAGAGCGAGCTCGCGGTGGCGCGCTTCTCGGGCTGGGATGGCGTGATCGCGCTCGATCCTCAGCCCGCCGCGCCGCCGGAGGATTCGACGCAGCTGCTCACCGGGCAATTCGTGCGCACGCAGATCATCACCGAAGGGGCGATTCGTCACGCCATGGTGGAGCGCGTGAGCTCCGCCGTGCGCGGCGACAACGTCGATATCGCGATGTTCTACATCGCCGATCGCAAGGTCATCGATTCGTTGCTCGCCGCCAGTCAGCGCGGCGTGAGCATCCGCCTGATTCTCGACCCGAACAAGGACGCGTTCGGACGCGAGAAGAACGGCCTACCGAATCGGCCGGTGGCGAGCGAGCTGGTCGCGGCGAGTGATGGGCGGATTCACGTGCGCTGGTATCGCACGCACGGCGAGCAGTTCCACAGCAAGCTCGTCATGGTCTATGGGCCGGATCGGCTCTGGATGACGCTCGGATCGGCGAACCTCACCCGTCGCAACATCGGCGATTACAACCTCGAGGCGAACGTCGCGATCGAAACGGCCCGCAACTCGGCGCTCGGCGCGCAGGTGCTCGACTACTACGACGCGCTGTGGAGCAATCGCGCCGTGCTCGGCATCGAGTACACGGCGGACTACGAGGTGTATGCCGATCCGTCGCAAGCCCACTACTGGCTTGCACGAATCATGGAGTCGACCGGAGTCTCGACGTTCTGATGGATTGCAAAGAGTCGCCTGCGGCGCTTCTTCGAGACCCCACGGTCGCCGGCGGCAAAGCGTGACTCTTGCCGCCTACCTCGTCAGGGCATGGCGGCCACCGGGGGCGCCGTGCGGACCGCCGTGGCGCTGCGCTCGGCCATCGTGGTGAGCGCCGCGTTCGCCGCCTTCTCGAACGCCGCGACAACCGAGCTCAATCGGTTTTCCTCGGCTTGCACCACGCTCTCCGCGACGAAAGAGGCCACGAGATCGCGCCCGAGGCGGCGCGCGAGCGTGCAGTCGAGCACCACGTGAATCTTCGGCGCGACGCCGCCGTCGGTGTAATCCGCCTCGAAGCGGCGGATATTGATCTGCAGCGTGTAGTCCGCGAGGAACGCGCTCGGCGATTCATGCACGCCGCGCCAGGCACCGCTCGCACGCAGTGTGTCGATCGCAAGCGTCTCGACGACTTCCGGCAGGTCGGCAGCCCAGCGACTGCCGACGTAGTAGTCGAGCCGATGGTCCGAGCGCACGAGCGTGATCAGCTGCGTAGAGAGACCCGGATCGGCCGACGTCCGCGACAGTTGGATGCTCGGCGCGGCCTGCGTGCCATCGCTGGCGCGCACGGCATCAGCTGCTCGAGTCATGGCACTGCCGCTGCCGCCTGCATCGGCCGCGTCGCGCGACGGCGGAACCGTTGTCGCCAACGGCGCCTCCCCGGATCTCACGACTCCTGTCGCGCGCAAGATGTAGATCTGCACTGGCGGGCCGTCGGCACGCAGGCCGGAACAGCCGCTCAGCAGCGTGCCGAGGGATCCCACCATCACGATTGCGGACACTGCGAAGCGGTTCATCGGGGAATGGTCACTCCCGTCTCCTGCCGCTGATAGAGGAGCTGCGACGGATCCTCGCGCAGGCTCTGCGACAGCTCACGAATCTCGCGCGCCGCGGCGCGGCCCTCACGGAGGAAGCGTTCGAGCTCCGGCAGACCCTCGCGCGTGAACGCGCGCACGTCCTGCCGATTGTCCTCGACCAGCTTGTCGAGCCGCGCGCTCGTGCTCGCCAGATTGTCCGCCACGGTTCGCACGCGCTGCATGGCCGTCACGAATTCGGGGCCGGCCGTCGAGACGACACCGTTCGCGCCTTCCGCGACCGAGCGAATCTCTCGTGTCGCGCCGCGCAGATCGGCGACGAGGAGCTGAATGTCGCGCGTGGTTTGCGGCAGCGTCGTGGTCGCTTTGTCGAGGTTCGCGATCGCATTCGAAACGGAGGCAATGTTCTTGTCGCTCAGCATGCGCGCCGCACGCTCGGCAACGTCGCTCGCGATGGCCACCAAGTCGGGCAGTGATGCGAGCAGCACGTCGAAGCTCGAGCGCGCTGAGCGGATCACGGGATACTTCTCGCTCGGGACGGCCGCGTTGAGGCGCCGCGTGCCGTTGTCCTGAATGAGGTCCATGTAGAGCAGGCCCGTCACGCCCTGCAACGACAGCTCGGCGATTGTCTTCGTGGACACCGGTGCCGACGAGTCGATGTCCACGAGCACCTGCACGCGGCTCGCGTTGCGCTTATCGATGTTCATGGCGACGACGCGCCCGATGTCGACGCCGAGATAGCGGACCGCGGCCCCGCGTTCGAGCCCGCTCACGCTGCCTTCGAAGTACACCTCGTAGCGCTGATAGTCCCGGTGCTCGCGGGCGTCCGAATACCAGTAGACGAACAACACCGCCATCACGACGACCAGCAGCACGAAGGCCCCGACCGCGGCGTAGTTGGCGTCACGCTCCATGCGCGCCTGCCCGAGCACTGGCGCGCTCGCCGTGGAAGTACGCCTGAATCCAAGGGTGCCGGTGCTGCACGATCCCCTCGAGCGTGTCGATTTCCATTTTGCGGTCGACGATCACGCCTACACGATTGCAGGTACGGAAGATGGTGTCCAGATCGTGCGTGATCATCACGACGGTCAGCTTGAGCTGACTTTGCAGCTCCATCAGCAGCTCGTCGAACGCGGCGGCGCTGATCGGGTCGAGCCCGGAGGTGGGCTCATCGAGGAACAGCAGCCGCGGGTCGAGCGCCAGCGCGCGGGCGAGAGCGGCGCGCTTCACCATGCCGCCCGATAGCTGGCTCGGGTACTTTTCCGCGGCGTCTGCAGGCAGTCCGACGAGTCGCACTTTGAGCATCGCGAGCTCATCACGCACCCTGGACGGCAGTTTCACGTGCTCGATCATCGGGAGCTGCACGTTTTGCAGGACGGTGAGCGACGTGAAGAGCGCGCCTTGCTGGAACGTCACGCCATAGCGTGCCTTCACGTCCCGCAGCTCCTCCTCGGAGAGTTGGCTGATATCGCGGCCCTCGAGGCGAATGCTGCCGGCCTGCGGACGCTGCAGCCCGAGGATGGTCCGCAGCAGCACCGACTTGCCCGTGCCCGAGCCGCCGACCACGCCGAAGACCTCGTTTTCGAGCACTTCCATATCGAGATGGTCGTGCACGACCTGGGCACCGAAGCGGTTGACGATGCCGAGGGCCTCGACCATCGGGCGGCGCGCGGCCATCAGATGTCGAGCTCCATGAACAACACCGCGAACAGCGCGTCCGCGAGGATCACGAGGAAGATCGACTGCACGACCGCCACCGTCGTCAGCCGGCCGAGCTCGCGTGACGAGTCGCGCACCTGCATGCCGCGGTACACGCCGGCCATCGCGATCACCATCGCGAACACCGGCGCCTTCACGATGCCGACCCAGAACGTCGTCGGTGCGATGGAATCGTTCACGCGCTCCATGTATTGCGTGAGCGGCATGTCGAGCAGATAGCGGCAGAGCAGCGCACCGCCGGCGAGCCCGATCGCGTCCGAAATCACGGTCAGCAGCGGCAGCGCGATGACCAGACCGAAGACGCGCGGCACGACCAGCACCTCGAAGGGATCGACGCCGGTCGCCTTCAACGCGTCGACTTCTTCGTTCAACTGCATCGCGCCGATTTCGGCCGCGAACGCGCTGCCCGAGCGGCCGGCGACGATGATCGCGGTCAGCAAGACGCTGAGCTCGCGCAGCACGCCGATCGTGACGAGATCGACGACGAAAATTTCCGCGCCGAAGCGCTGCAACTGCTGTGCGCTCATGTACGCGATGATCACGCTGATCAAAAACGCGATGAGCGACACGATCGGGATCGCGGTGATGCCCGTATCCCAAACGTGACGCGTGATCGAGATCGGGCGCAGGCGCTTCACGCTCACGAGCGCCCGCAACATCGCGATGACGACGCGACCGGAGAAGCCGAGCGAAGCGACGATCTCGCGCCAACCCCGCACGACGGTGCGGCCGAGCGCCTCGACGGGCTCGATGCCCTCCTCTTCGCAGGACTCGGGCGCTTTGTAGGGCGAGCGCGTGAGCGTCTCGTCGATGACGTGCAGCGGCTCGGGCTCGGGGCCCTGGAACGCGATCTCGACGTCGAGCTGCCGCATGCGATGGAGCAGCTCGCGCAAGCGCCACGCGGCCGAGAAATCCAGCACGCGCAGCTGCTCGGTGTTCACGTTGAGTCGGCGCACGCTTGCGAGGTCGAGCGTCGCGAGCTCCGCATCGATCGCGGCCAGCTCGGCGACGCGCCATTCCCCGCTCAACACCAGATCGAGCGTCTCTCCGGAACGCCGCACCGTGAGGTGCTGCCCGGAGGCCGCACCTCGTGGCGCGTGCATTCGCGAAGCTCCCCGTATCAAGCCGACCTCAGGCTAGCGCTTGGCTTGCAGGTGCGCTTCGAGGAACCACAAGTACTTGTCGATATCGCGCGAGATGCCGGTCAGCAGGTCCGCGGTGTCGGCGTCGCCCCATTTGCCGGTTTGGTCGATGCCGCGGCGGACTTTCTTGCCGAAGTCCGCGAGCGCGGTCGAGAGCGCGTCGACGAACGCGGCGTGCGACGGCACGGTCAGCGGCAGCCCGCGCACCCACAGGAACAGCGCGTCCGACGGCCCGGCGCCGCCGCGGCGCGTGGGCGCGGCGTCGGCGTCCTCCTCGATGACCCGGACCCCGAGGGACTGCAGCTCGACGAGCAGCCGACGGTCGTCGAGCTCAATCATGAGTGCCGAACGCCTCCTCGTAGTTCTGCCAGAACACGCGGTCCTTGAGCTCCTGCGAGATGGTGCGGATCCCGTTGATCTTCCAGTACTCGCTGTCGAAGTCCGACCACGGCTCGTCGGAGCCGAAGAACACGCGGTCGCCGCCGACGCCCTGCTTCTCGATCTCGGTCAGCAGCCAGCGGGCGCCGAAGCCGATCGCCCACGAGGTGTCGGTGTAGACCTTGTAGCCGTCGCGCACCCACTGCAGGAACTTGGGCACGAGCTTGATGTGGCCGGAGACGCCGCCGCCGAAGTGCACGAGGTAGATCTTGCAGCGCTTGCCGTACTTCTCGACGAGCGGGATGAAGTTGTTGATGTCCGAGTTGCCGCCCGGGCTGGTGTGGAAGTGGAACATCAG